>Ga0302315_10004346_pt1 | contig 12428 bp, 6 predicted proteins | sample III_Palsa_N3_1_FD_200532 | JGI IMG/M metagenome (GOLD analysis project Ga0302315, IMG submission 200532) | Peat permafrost microbial communities from Stordalen Mire near Abisko, Sweden - III_Palsa_N3_1 | ecosystem: Environmental > Terrestrial > Soil > Palsa > Peat permafrost | place: Sweden... | reverse complement strand
TTAAATCCTTGAGGTGCCCATCTTACATTGTTAACATAGCCGATTATTTTTCGTTCAGCAGGAATAATTTTCACCATACTCATTTTGGTATACCCATCAAGAATTAGATAAGAACCTGTTTTGGGAAACGAGAAACGTAAATGCGCGCAACGTTCGGTAGGGCTCATTTCTACGGTGACATGATTGTCCATTGTAACTTTATAATAATTAGGCTTGCCAATCTCATTCTTATGATCGAAGGTTGTTGCCCTGGCGTCTTCATTCACTACAAGCTTTCCGCTAACCGGCATTAATGAAAACACTGCATAATCATTAACCCACGGGCTGCATTGATGTGTTTGCTGAAAACCGCGTATGGATTTTGTGTTATACTGATACTTAAATCCCTCGCCGTTTTTATTTGTTTGAGCCGTCCAGGCGTTCATGCCGAATGGTAATGAAGTGACTGGATTTATATTCCCCCAGGAAATTTCATAGGTTGAATTGGTACCCTGCAAGGTATTAGCATATTTAACCAAATCGGGTTGCTGTGCATGCAGTATACCGATTGAAAAAAATAGGCATAAGCTAATTAAACTGTTTTTCATTTTTATTTAGGTAGTAAATTCTTTAATATAAAATCGAGAATGGCTGTTTCGCAATTTTGGTTTAATGAGGTATATGTAAATCATTCCACAAACACCTACGATGAACATTCCTGCACTGATCAGTTGCGCTTGAGTAAGCCAGGCTCCTAATACGTGATATTGTATATTCACTTTAATGTAATCCATAAAAAAACGCTCAGTCCCCATCAATATTAAATACAAATAGGACAGAAAACCTGGCGTAGTGACCCGTTTGCGAATCAGCCACATAAAAACAAACATCAGCGTGCAAATGACGGTATCGTAAAATGAAGTAGGGAACACTCCTTTAATAAGAACATTACAATAAAACCCTACACAGTTGTTCATCTGTACACCTACATTAATAACGTTATGCGGAAAATCATAAGACCACATCCAACCAGGTAAGCCATGCAGCCAGACCGGCATAGCTGATGTATTAACAATTCCCCAATCACCGTCACCTGAAAGTTGGCAGCCTATTCTTCCAACCGGGTAGGCCAGCATAATCCCAGGAGCGCCGATGTCAGAAACATAGGGCAGCTTCATACCGTTTTTAACCCCTATGTAGAAATAGGTTAACATGCCAAATAAAAAGCCTCCGTAATAAGTAAAACCATTTGACGATAAAAGATCTTTTACCGGATTCTTTAAGAAGTAATCCAAATGTTCTACCGTATCAAAAAGCTTTGCGCCAATAAAACCGATAATCCCTGCCCAAATGGTCATTTTAACCATGAGTTGGTAAGGATGAACGGTCACCTCCACGATCTTCGGCTTTGGTAATTGGGCTTTTCGTTTATCATAATAAGCCCAAAAAGCCCAGGTGCCACCCAGTAATAACCCTCCAATAAAATTTCCACGGGTTGATAAAAGGAAGCTTTTAGGATCTGTTGAAAATAATTGGTAATTAAACAATATAGCAACTACCTTAAAGCCTAATACAAAGCCTAAGCATGCATTAATAAATAGTTCGAGTGGCGAGGATGGCTCACCTATTACCGTAGGCCTTTTAAAGGAATGCATCAAGCCTAGGGCTTCCTTCCTTTTAAATTCAGATACAAAAGCTAAATAAGTGACAACAAAGGCAAGTGCTACAAAAAAACCAAAGGTTTGAATAGGCAGTGTAATATGAGTGCCCAAAAGATAATTAATAAGATCGGAAAGCGTTGGAAACATATTCCTAATTTAATTGATATTTCCGATTTATTATTTGACTAAACATTTAATAGCATAACCCATGGCCATGCTACTAAATGTTTATCTTGTTTATTAAAACCCAAGTTGTACACCTAAATTCACTACACGCTGATTGATATAAGCATCCCCTACAGTATTTGTCGACACTTCCGGATCTTGTTGATACTTATCATAATTATCCCATGTTATCAGGTTATAGCAACTTAAATAAATGCTGCCGGTAGTTAAATGAAACGGCAATAATTTACTCGGAACCGCATACCGAACCTCCAATGTTTTTAGGCGGATATAGTAAGCATTAATCAGCCAGTAGTCTGACGGATAAAAGGTAGGGCTATTAACGGTTGTCGGAATTTGAGTTAACCTCGGGAATTGTGCATTAGCTGCGTTTGCAGGCGTCCAGGCTTGCTCCATAATTGGCTGAAATTGGCTTTGGAATGGTTCAATGCCAGTCCCAGTTACAATAAAGCTATAGTTAAATGATCCCTGGAAAAGCACACTTACTGAAAACCCTTTATAAGATGCCTGAAGATTTAAGCCAAGTGTTGTATTTGGAAGGTTGGGATTTCCGATAGGCCTTTCGTCAAGCACATTAATTACACCATCATGGTTTAAATCAGCATATTTAAGATCACCTGCTTGAATTTTTTCTCCATTATCTGGAACAGCTGGATGCCCGGGAGCATTTGAATTAATAGCCGCAACGTCAGCAGCGGTATAATAACCTATAAAATGATACCCGTAAGGCTGGCCGATTGATTGGCCTGTTCTTGCCAGGTATGGGTAAGCTGGCGATGGCTCATCTTCATACAGTATCTTATTTTTGGCATAAGAAAATACAAAACTGGTATTAAATTGAACTTTCCCGATATTACTATGATAGCCTATCTGGCCATCAAAACCCTGATTCTGAGTTCGCCCGATGTTTACAGCAGGAAGGCCAACACCTAACAATTCTGGTACTGCCGCAGGTGTAATTAGTTGATCATAGCGTACATTGTGAAAATAATCAAAAGTTACTGAAAGCTTATTGTCCTTAAGCAAGTTCATATCAAGGCCTAAATCAAGCTCTCTTTGTTTTTCCCAAACAACATTGGGGTTTGACAAACTATTTTCGTAATAATCTTTATAAAGTGTTTCACTTTCGCCCAGGCTGTATTGAGGAGCATTCGTACTTTGCGAATAATATTGGTTATATACATATCTTCCACCCGGTGCCGCGTCAGAACCAACTAAACCATATGATCCTCTAACCTTGAATAAACCAAAAGTTGGAAACAGGTTCTTAAAAAATGTTTCTTTATTCAAGTTGTAACCTAAGCTGAATGCCGGAAACCATCCGTAACGGTGATCTGCTGCAAATCGATCTGTTCCGTTATAAGCTGCATTAACATCAAAAAGATATTTTCCATCATAATCATAACCACCTCTAACAGAAACTCCCCGGAATTTGGCTGGCTGGCCTATTGTTGTAGGATCTAAAAGTATGGTGTTATTTGCATAAGTTGTTGCAGCATCCTGGTTAAACAGTAATAAACCTGTAACATGATTTTTAGCACTAAATGTTCTGTCATAATTAGCAAATAATTGCACATTAACATCATTGGTATAAATATCTGTTCCGCCGGTTTCAATATAACTTGGGAAAACATAAGCGCCACTAGGGTTTAAAGTATAAGAAGCTGGTGTTGCACCATTTGCCGGCGAATAATGATACGAAGGAATAGCTGTTTCACTCGGAGTATTTTCCATACTATACTGCTCAACACTGGAATAAGCGACGCGAGCTGTAGCAGAAAGACCATCAGTAATGGCATTAAGCTTTTGAGTCGCGTTAAACAAAACGTTATAATCAGTTCTTTTAGAGTTTTGATTACCGCCGCTTGCAAGCCTTGCATTTAATGTTGGTAAGTGTGCCGAGTTAAAGGGCGAATACGCATAAGCGTAAGTACCATTCGGATTTAAAAATGGGGCGGTAAAAGGGGTTTCTTTTGTAAAATCGTACAACTGTCCTATTGCACCTTCGGCCAGCGGCTGGTTGATGTCCGAAAATCTTGTACTAACATCTAACCTAAGGTCAAGCGTTTTATTAGCTTTCAAGTCAAGATTCGACCTAAAATTATAGCGTTCAAAATAATAATTAGTATTTATCTCACCGCGTGGATCAGGAAAATTCTTAACATCGCCATTTTGATCAAGCGCGCCGCCTGAAATAAAATATTTTACCTGGTTATTTCCACCCGATATATCAAGATTGGCGTTGGTTTGATAACTATACTTATTAATTATCTCGTTATACCAATTCACATTCGGGTGGCCATAAGGATCTGTGCCATTCTGGAATAATGTCAAATCATTTTGTGTAAATGATAAGGCCTTAGGGGATGGATTTCCTATGTTATCATTTGCTTCAGCCTGATTAATCAATAGGGCGGATTGATAAGAGTCAAGAAAAACAGGGGTAATGGTATTAGATTGTAAACCACCCTCCACACGGAGATTTATTTTTGGAACACCTGCTTTTCCTCTACGGGTGGTTACCACCAAAACTCCGTTTGCACCCTTTATACCGTAAATAGCGGTTGTAGATGCATCCTTTAATATTGAAATAGATTCAATCTCATTTACATTGATCTGTTGTAATTGATCATAGCTATACTGGATATCATCAACGATGATTAACGGTTGGTTACCATCAGGATTTAATGAGCTTACACCCCTTATAAAAAAATCAGAGGCATCTTTTCCAGGTTGCCCTGAGCTTTGCGTAGAAAAGAAACCAGGAAGCCTGCCTGCAAGTGTATTTTGAACATTTGCTGTAGGTACTTCGCGTATTTCAGCCGCATTGATTGAACTTACCGCACCCGTGTTGGTAATACGTGTAGTTTTACCATAGCCTACCACAGATACCTCGTCCAATCCGTGATTATTAGTACTCAAATTGATGTCAATATTTGTCTTACCAGTCAAATGAACCTCTTGGGTGGCATCCCCCACAAATCTTACGATCAGTGTATTTGAAGCACCCTTGAGCGTAAGCGTAAACTTGCCTGCAGAGTTAGTAATTGTCGCATTACCTGGCATACCTTTTTCAAGAACGGTAGCCCCTGGCAATAAGCCGTCGACATCTTTTACGGTGCCCGTTATCGTTAGATAAGGCCCCTTGGATGCCTTTTGTGCATATAATGCAGCAGGTAGCAACATCATTAATATTTGAAAGAAAAGTATTATTTTTCTCATAACAGCTTAATTAGTTTGGTTAAATAGGAGTTAATTCCAGCCTGGATTTTGTTTCATAGCAGAGTTTTTCAATACCTCATCATAAGGAATAGGATATAAATACATGGTAGGCGCATTGAATTTAGTTACCAGTACCTGCATATAGTTATAAGTTAAGTTTCCGTTAGTGTTTACAATGGAAACCCCCATCCTTGGCTGGTTCATCACCGTTGACGCAATCTTCCAGCGGCGGATGTCAAAATACCTTTGCTCTTCAAAGGCCATTTCAATACGGCGTTCATTCTGAATCGCTACACGCATCTCTGCCTGTGTCATATTTGCAGTAAGGCCATACATTCCATCTGTTCCGGGGGCAATACCAGCTCTTGCCCTTAGGTCTGTGAGCTGTTGATAAATAGCCGGGGAAGGTGTAGATAGCACCTCATTTTCAGCTTCAGCATAACTTAATTTCATCTCGGCTAACCGGAAAAGAACCCAGCTTTCATCATGTGACTGGTATTGCGTAGCATTTTCCTGATTACCCATAAATTTCCGTAAGTAATAACCGGTTAGGGTTTGCTGTTGACCATTGTTAGGTTTACTTTGGCCGCCTTCGTAAGTTTGCAATTGAGTGCTAAGCCATTGCGCTCCGTTATACAAAACAGTATAGGTAAGCCTGGGGTCTCGATTTGCATAAGGGTGGGTTGGATCAAACCCGGAAGCCGGATCGCTGATCGCTTTACCATTGCTCATTGGAAAGGCATCAACCAAATCTTCTGTGGGGCTGGTAATTCCATAACCAACCGCAGACGGGAATCCTGGAGGCCCGTTATTGGTTTCTACAACATTACTTGTATTGCTATTATTGGCTGTCCGTATAAACAGCACTTCCTGATCATTCTGAGTAAGAAAAATATTTTTGAAACTAGGATCAAGTGAATATCCGGATAGGTTTAGAACGTCTTGTGCTGCAGAGGCTGCTGCTGTCCAGCGAGTCGGATCATAATTAGTATAACCAACTAAAGAATTAGTGTTGGCCGCATTAAAAAGCGGACTGGCGGCATATAGCAAAACGCGCGCTTTAAGTGCCAGATCTGAACCAAGTGTAACCCTATAATTATCAGACGATGGGTTGTAGGTTTGAACCGTTATTAAACTATCTTTTATAGCATCACATTCGCTTACAATATAATTTATACAATCTGAAAAATTGTTTCGCGGTAATGCAAGATTGTCATCAACGTTATAAACTTTGTTTCCCAGCAAAGGAACCCCACCCCAGCGTTTAACAAGCTCGAAGTAAAAGAATGCTCTTAAAAACCTGGCCTCTGCTTTCCAAATGTACCTTGTAGAAACACCGATGCCATTTATTTTACCATTTGCAGCAACTACATCTTTTACCGGCACTACGCCTATATTGGCAATAAATTCATTGGCATCCCGTACACCATTCCAGTAATTAGCGGTGTTGGTACTGTTCAGGGTCGACCATACATTCTCAGATGCGGGTAAAGTGATTGAATTATAATTGCCGGTAGATAGCAATGTAACATCTTCACCAGATGCTGATGATACCGCGTCATCACTCGCCGCGTCAAGGTAATCCTTATTTACTCTATTATGGCCGTAAGGCAATATCGCGTAAACGTTAAGAAGGTACTTTAAGGCATTAGTGCCTGCTGAATCGCGCACATCGAAAACATAAGCTATACTTAATTTATCGACAGGGAAGGTTTCGGTTTTTTTACAGGCAAATACTGATGTAAGTAAACCTAAACCTATTAATATTTTACTTTTATAATTTTTCATAATCTTATATTATAAATGAGCAAACTAAAGTTTTACATTAATGCCGGCACTAATTACCCTTTGGATTGGATAATTGTCGGGTGAAACTTCCGGGTCGTATCCACCATAACCGGCAAGCGTAGCTATGTTTTCACCATCAATAAATACCCTTATATTGGCAAACCCAAGCCGCTGCGCCCATGAGTATGGCAGGCTATATCCCAACTCAGCATTTTTTAGCCTTACATAATCGCCCGATTTCAAGTAAAATGAAGAGAACGCGGTATTATATCCGTTAAGCTTTGTATTAATGAAAGATAATTCAGGAAGCTTTGCTGTAGCGGCCGTTTCAGGTGTCCATCTTGCCGTGGCGTTTTCATACGCTTGGCCTTGTGGGGGCGATGCAAATAGACCTAAACCCTGAAAGGGAGCATTGTAAGAGTTGTCGGTATTAATTTCACGATTAAATACTCCTTGTATAATTACGCTGAGGCTAAAGCCTTTATAATTAAAACCTAAAGTAGTTCCGTAAAACACCAGTGGTTTTAAATTCCCAATAGGTGCTTCATCAAATTGGTTGATAACACCGTCGCCATTCAAATCTTTTAGTTTAATATCTCCTGCTTTTGGCGTGTAGCTTCCAAAAACAGCCCCTTTTGCCGCCTGTGCCGCATTCTGATAAAAGCCATCAGCCTCATAACCAAAAATAGTTCCTACAGGTAAACCGGTTGTTTTGTTCCAGGGATACTGTGGTGTTTCTTCATCGCTATAAATAACTTTGGAGGCTTGTGTAGAAATATTACCGGTGATAAAATAATTAAACTTGCCTACATTGTTATTATAAGTAGCCGAGAATTCAAAGCCATGATATAGATTGATTCCTATATTTTCATAAGGATACGCTATACCTAATAAGGCAATGCTTGCTCCCCTTATTTGTACCAAATTGCTATACTTGTCGTGATAATAATCGCCAGTCAGCTGTAGGTGATTTTTAAATAACGATATATCTGCTCCAAAATCAATCTTATTAGCAGTTTCCCAGGATAGGAAGGGGTCAGCAATACCATTTTCATAATAAGTAGGAGTTTGGTTACGCCCGGTTCCTGTATAATAATCGGTATTGCCATTACCGTAGGTTTGCACATAACCATAATATGAATACGTATCAATGTTGTTGTTCCCGGTCTTTCCATAAGTGGCTCGCCATTTCCAGGAATCTATCCATGAGAAGTTATCCTTTATAAACGATTCCTTTCCCATTTGCCAGCCTAAACCACCAGCGTAAAACAAACCAAACTGATGGCCGGGGGTATACCGGTTGTAACCACTACTATTTAAGGCGCCTTCTGCAAAATATTTACCATCGTAGTTATAAGCAACTTTCAACGCCCTGTCTGTGGTTACAGCAGGTAAATCGTAGTTACTGTTTAACGATTTGGTATCATACATCAATAATCCGTTGATGCTGCTTTTTCCAAATTGACGATCGTAATTAAGGGAAGCCTGGTAATATGTTTGGCGAAGTGTATAAATGGTTGTAAAGGTGTTACTTTGCGCAACAGTGCTACCTACAGCGGCATAAGTGCTATCCTTATTTTGAATATATGTATTGTTTTGAAGGCTCCGGTTAAGAGCATTTGCCGATTCATAAGAAACATTTCCCTTAAGATTGAACGATAAGCCTTTGGTTACGCTATTTAAATTATAGTTTAAATTTAGATTGGCAAGAATATCGTTGGTGTTATTTTGTATATAACCCGAATACTCGGTCATTGCCAATAAATTATTCTGAAAAGCTGACCCTAATACCGAACCGCCAAAAGTACCGTTAGGATTGTAAATAGGATAGGCATTATTTGGCGTGCCATATAACAAGTTTAGAATATTACTGCTGCCTCCGCCGGGTTCCTGCGATTGCTGTACCCTGCCAAATAATTGCAGATCAACACTTAGATTTTTATTAACCTGAACAGCTACATCTGAATTAATAATGTAACGCTTTAAATCATCATTGGTACCGTAGGCCGATGAGGGTGCCTGATTAAAAATACCCTCCTGGTTAAAATAGCTTAGGCCTATCGTATACTTTGCAACACCGCTTCCGCCGTCAACATTTAATTTATAGCTTGTTTCCGGTGAGTTTTTGCGCAAAATTGTATTGAACCAGTTTACATCAGGATGCCCGTAAGGGTCTGTATGATTTTTGTAAGCATTGAAGTCGGCAGCGGTATACAATGGGGCCGAACCATCATTGGTTGCAGCTTCATTATACAAGTAAGCATATTGATATGCTGGTAGTGGTGTAGGCAAACCCAATGGATTTTGAACGCCTGACTCTGCTGTGAATGAAATCCGTGGCCTTCCGGCTTCTGCCTTTTTTGTAGTTACCAGTAAAATACCGCGCGAGCTATTTATACCGAGTAGGATACTTGACAAAGCATCTTTTAACACAGAAATAGACTCAATACTTTCGGGATCTATGGATGAAATTTCGCGCTGTACCCCGTCAATGATAGTAACAGGTGTTTGTCCGCGCACATTCAAAGTTATTTCATTGTTATCAGTAGCTCTTGCATTTACTGCACCTGTACTGATGTGCGAGAGCCCATCAACATCACCATATGTTAATGATGCGGTAGAAAAGGAAGAAAAACCACTGGTTTGCTGTGTATATAAACCAGATAGCTGCCCCGGCAAAGCATAAACATATAACGAAGCTGGTGTAGTAGTTAACTGACTGGTATATACTGTAGATATGGCACCAAGTACGCTTTCAGTACTTTGTGTACCATACAAAACGTCAATTTTATCTGGAGACTGTAGATAAGTGGCCTGTAATCTTACAGTAACACCCGCATTCTCATCAACCGTTATTTCATTTGAATAATAATCATGTAACTGAAAAACCACGGTGCTTCCGGTAGGTGCCTGAATATTAAAATGGCCATCGGTATCTGTCAATGCCACAGATTGGGTATTTTTTACAAATACTTTAACATCTTTAAGCGGGCGATGGTCCTGGTTAATAACCTGGCCCGAAACCCAACCAGGTATTTTTTTAGCTTGCAAAATAGTGGTATCGCGAATGGCGGCAAAACTTGTTTTCGCCAGCAATAGCATCACTATAATGATTCCTGTAAAGCATTTTTTTGAGTAGCAATTAAGCATAGAATCAGATTTAAATAGTTTTCAAAAAAAAATATTATTTTGTTTTAAAGCAGCTAAAGCAGTTTAGCATTAAACTTATAGTTACCGTAACTCTGTTTATTATAAAGGCTAATTACAATTAAATTTGTAGACAAATGGGGCGATTGTATCACCTAATCCTATCTGATTGCCATTTGCATCAATAATGTGATAGCTTATTTTAGTTACGGTTTGTGTTGAATTTAGACCGAAGAATGAGCTTGGCCAAAATGTAAACTTGTATAACCCACTGGTTGCCGTTGTCTGAATTAATTGAGTCTTTGATGATTGGGCACAAAATCCGGTCAGGCTCTTTCCATCACTAGTATAGGCTGTATCTACGCAGAAATAAAGCTTTGTTCCGGATAATGCGTGAACCGTGTCCAGTTTTTCATTATAAGTTAAGGTTACAATATCATTTTGTAAAGATTTTGGAGGATCAAAACTTGTCAGCTGAGGATCTACCAAGTCATTAATATCACCGGGGCCGTTTACTGTCATACGCGGCCCATTTGCCGATGCATAATCTGGTGTTGTACCCAAATATTCGCCAAGGCCATCCGTGCTTTCACATAAAACATAAGCGGGCCGGTAAATAGTGGTGTTACCATCTACGCCAACCTTGATCTTGAAATTAACATTACCGGTAATCGTTATGGTGTTGGCTATACTAATTTGGTCAACCGATCTAAAAACAACCCACTCAAGGTCATTTATCAGGTTGGCACCTATACCAAACTTAGCTTGCATTGATTGCGCATAGTTTAAATTTGCGCCGCTTGAAATGGTTGAAGGTTCAATTACTGTGGATGGCATTAGTTGCATATTTCCATTACCCAGGTTACTGGTATAGGTCACCGTTGTATTCGCAGCTCCTGCCCATCCTTTAGGTAATAATATTCCCACTACATAATTTGCCAGAATAGGGCCGTTTTCAATATTTGTAGTTACACTATCCCTGGTGATTATAGTAATTACGTCTCCTGCATTTGCTATTGCTGGTTGTTGTATATTATAAATTTCTAGCGAGCAACATGCCAGAAAAATACCCAAAGCCAGCAAAGCACAAAACTTCCATATGTTACGGCCTTTAATATTTATGTTGAAATAAGATCTCATATTGTTATAGGTTAAGTTTAGTTAACTTTTTGCAGTGAGTAAGAATAACTGTTTTGCGGACAACCAGGGTTAAAAATAAGCGTAAGCACTCTTACACCATTAACTATAGGATAAGTGAACGCAGTAGCTACCGGCGTTGTGGCCCCCGTTTGATTAAATGTTATTTGAAAAGGATATTGCGGATTATCCAGTGCATAAGTCCCATTTTGGGTAACTATAAAAGGCAGCAAATTACTCAAAGTGTAACTGCCTGCTTTGAAAGTGATTGAGAACTTATTAAAATTAATATCATTGGTATCGGCCAGCGCTATCAGATCGGTACCGTTTCTTGAGGCCTTTACTATTCTCCAGGTTCCGCTAAGATCTTTGACAGATTCTGTCACGGGATTTATGACATCTTTTTTACAGGAAGTCCAAACCAGTAGCGAAAAGGCAATAAGCAAAAGGCTTAACATATTTAGTTTAGCACACTTTTTCATGTAATTATTTTTTAAGCTTGAAATAAGTTTAATATCTATTAATAACCAGGGTTCTGCAACAATCCTGCACCTTTACCAATTTCTGTTTGTGGAAAAGGCCATAAATACATAGCAGTGCGAAAGGTATGCTGACGCACAGTAAAAGTTTTATAAGTTATAGCTGACCCGTTCCTATCCACTTCCATACCCTGAGCCTGAAAATTCTGTGTCTGGTCGGCAATAAGCCATCGCCTAACATCCCAAAAACGATGCCCCTCATAAGCCAACTCAACCCTGCGCTCATTCTGAATAGCCGTCCGCATCTGATCTTGAGAAAGCCCCACAGGCAATGCCGAAGGAACTAATCCGGCACGTGCGCGTATGCTATTTATAGCATTGTAAACATTCGTAGTAGGGCCTTCATTTTCATTTGCAGCTTCGGCATAGTCAAGCAATATCTCGGCGTAGCGTATTAAAGGAATATCGCGCGCTGTAAGGGCTGTTCCGCTTGCTGGCAATGCTCTAGGATCCAGCATTTTAAAATTATAATATCCTGTTGGGGTTCCTTGATAAACGGCATCGGTTCCGCCTTGTAAGGTTCCGTTTATATTGCTCACATAGATATTAACCGGCGAATAGCCTTGTAAAAATCCGTTAGTTGTACGATTTCCCAATAAAGCCTGATCATATATGATAGATGCATATAATCTTGGATCACGGTTGGCGTATGGATTATTAGGATCATAATTGGATGTAGGATCAGTTATTGCTTTTCCATTCTTCATCGGGAAGGCATCTACCATACCCTGATAAGGATATGCACCATTAGATGATCCGCTGCGAGAAG
>Ga0302315_10004345_pt1 | contig 12429 bp, 9 predicted proteins | sample III_Palsa_N3_1_FD_200532 | JGI IMG/M metagenome (GOLD analysis project Ga0302315, IMG submission 200532) | Peat permafrost microbial communities from Stordalen Mire near Abisko, Sweden - III_Palsa_N3_1 | ecosystem: Environmental > Terrestrial > Soil > Palsa > Peat permafrost | place: Sweden... | reverse complement strand
TTGACAAAAGTTTTTTGCTTCTTTTTTTTCAAAAAAGATGCTTCCTGCCTTCCTTCAACTGATTGATTTTGCTTGCTTCCCTTCCGGACCGGCGCTACTGCATCAATCTGCCGTGATCGCCGCGTGGTACGCCGCGATCAGCTGACTGGCCCGATGCCCCACCTCCGCCGCCGTCCGGCCTGGCCTATAGATTTCGCCGCCGACGCCGAAGCCGTCGATCCCAGCCGCAATCCAAGGCGCCAGCGTCGCGGCGCCCACGCCGCCGACCGCCAGAATCGTGATATCGCGCGGCAGCACTTCGCGCACCGCCCGCAAATGGGCGGGACCATAAGTGCCGGCGGGAAATAATTTCAGAATCCTCGCGCCGGCATCGATCGCCTGAAAAGCCTCCGTCACAGTGGCAAAACCTGGGATTACTGTTAGACCAAGATCGCACGCACGCCGGATCACCCCCGGGTCGACGTTCGGGGCCACGATCAATCTTCCGCCCGCCGCGTGAACCTCATCCACCGCGGCGGCACGCAGCACGGTTCCCGCGCCGCACAGGCAGGTTTTCCCGAATCGTGCCGACAGCAGGGCGATGCTCTCGAGCGCAGCGGGCGAGTTCAGCGGCACCTCAATGCCGCGCACGCCGGCCTGAAAGAGCGCCGCAGCGACGTCGAGCACCTCGGGCGGCGTCACTCCGCGCAGGATCGCGATGATCGGCGGGGCATGATCCGGTAGCAACATTAGATTTCTCCGCGTTTGGTATTGACAAATAGTGCCCGCAACCCCGCGAGCGCGCAGGTGGCGCCGTCGAGATAATTCGCAGCTACACCAAAAGCCTCGAGCGCCTCGCCGTAGCGCGCCGCAAGAGCGGGCTCGCCGATCACCATTACCGACGTCGTAGTGCCAAACCATTGCAGCGCGGCGGTGACGTCGGCGCCGATCAGCAAGCCCGACAGAAAATCCATCGCTTCGTCTCGTGGCATAGCCTCAAGCAGCTGCCGGCTGCGTACTTCGAACAGAAGATGCATGATTGCACCGGCGGGCATCGCTTTAAGCCGTGCAATACCCTTGGCAAATCCTCCGGTTGACCCCGCGGCCGGGTTGCCGTCACCCATGGATAAAACGCTGTGAACGCGCAGCAACGCGAAAATCTCACCAGTCATGGCGGAAAGGAAGCTCTGCACCATGCCATCCTCGACAATCGCCCATTTGGCGTGGGTTCCGGGCAGCACCAGCAAATGGCGTCCGCGCGCGACCGCGGGCATCACCGCCAGCGCCCCGAAGATCTGGGTTTCCTCGCCGCGCATCACATCAGGGGCGCCCAGTGGATTGCTGCAGGACAGGCCCGGAACAATCGTGACCGGTGCATTATCAAGGATGAAACGAACCGCTGCCCGCCGCACCGCCGCCGAGCCGGCGGGACAAGGCACATAAGGGGTTTCGATCCAGCCGATCCGAGTACCCACCATGCCACAAAGAAACGCCGGCAAAGGCCCGTGCTCGGCGATCCAGCCTTTGCTGAGGGAGCGGAATATCGTCTCCAGCGCGCCGGTCTGCACGCCCACGCCGGGACCATTCGCCCGGCCCAAAACCTCCGCGCCGCGGCACAAAGTCAGACGAAGCGAGGTCGTGCCCCAGTCGCCGGCGATGAAGAGCGTGCTATCTTCCACTGGGGTGCCCCCGGTTGTTGCGATATGACTTATTTGATAAAAGACCGCCCCAACTCAATCGATCGCGCCTTCGGCTATTCCTTCAACTACAAGTTGACAGTATCCGCACTGCGTTTTAGAGACAAGAGCGCGATGATTTTGAGTTGAAGCAGCAAGAAGAATCTTCTTTTTTGAAAAAAAGAAGACTTTCCTTCTTTCCAGATTCCGGCTGATTTCATCTCGCTCTCGAAGCGTGAAATCTCTGCTGATTAAACGGCATTTTGCAACGCAATGCTGCGCAAAACGGCGGCGCTGGGCTTCAATCTGCGCTCAAACGTCAAACGATCGACTGAAGCCAGCCCGAATTTTGTCTTGTAGCCCTGTCCCCACTCAAAATTATCCATCAACGACCAATGGCAGTAGCCAATCACCGGTACGCCCGAAACAATCGCCCGCTGCAATTCAGCCAGCGCGGCGGGTATCAAGGTGCAACGCAGACGGTCGTCCGGCGTGCCCAGACCGTGTTCGGTCACCAAAACCGGCTTGCCGCACATGGCATGCGCATAACTCGCGGCATTGGCCAGAGAGGCCGGAGTGACTTCCTGTCCTTCGGGATTGAGCAATGCGCCCGGTGGCGGGGGTGCCACGCCGGTGGCGGTCCAGCGAAGGGTGATGTAGTTTTGCACGGCGATGAAATCATCAAGCTTCGCGGTTTCCAGCCAGGCGCCGTAAAAATCCTGGCGCCGGGCGTCGCGGATCGAATTCGGTCCGTCCTTCTGGTCGTCTGCAATTGCCAACGCAAAGCCTACCGGCAAATCAGGCCGCACCGACTTGATCGCGTCAAAACCCGCGCGATGGGCGCTCAGCATTATGTCCTGCTTTTGCGCAACATGTGCGAATGTGGCGCCGCCCCCGAAATTCTCGCTGCCGCACCGTCGCCCGGCGGCATCCATCATTGCCTGTTCGGGCGCGAGCGCAGCCGGCGGCGCGAAATAGGCGCCGAGCTTGGCGCCGTTGGGCTCGTTCAGAGTCAACGCATAGGCGATCCCGGCTCCCAGGTGCCGCGCCGCGCGTTCGCAGAAGCGGGCGAACAGCGATGGGGCCTGGGGATTGATCCAGCTCCCGGCAACCGCAAACCAGAGCGGAACCGCGAAATGGTTGAAGGTGATGACCGGTGCTATGCCACGCGCACGGCATTCGTCGATGATTCCTTTGTAATAGTCGAGCATCGCGATCGAGAACCGGCCGGGTTCAGGCTCGATGCGCGACCACTCGATCGAGAACCGGTAGCAGTTCAAACCAATCTTCTTCACCAGATCTAGATCTTTTCGCCATAATTCGAAACTGTTGCAGCCGTCGATGACGGGTTCGCTGTAGGTGGTGGGGGTCACGTTTTCCAGCAGCCAGGTATCGCTGTTGGTGTCGTTGCCTTCAACCTGATGTCCGGCAGTTGAGGCGCCCCACAGGAAGCCGCGTGGAAATCGTCGAGAGGCGGCGGAACTGGACTGGGACCCTGCGAGACTAGTCGATGCGATGGCTGCGGAGGCACTCAATAATGTGCGGCGATTTAACATGATGGCGTGGTCCCCTGATCGAGTTATGCGCCATTTGCTCGGCGCAGTTGATGGGCAAAATCTGCGAGTGGCGCACGGGAGTCGAATAGTTTCACTTCCGCGATGCTTCCCCGCGTGGATCTTGAACCGGGATGAAGTTATTTGTATGCAGCCACTCGATAAAGCTGGCTGACCATTCAGTCGTGGTCGTCCCGGCAACGCCAAGCCCGAAACCATGGCCACCGTGCTCATAGAAGTGCAACTCGACCGGTTTGCCTGCGGATTGCCAGCTCTCGATAACACCGAATCCCTGGTGTCCGAACAGTGGGTCGTCGGCCGCCAAGGCGGCGAAAATCGGTGGCGCGTCGGGCGGAACGCTGACGGGGGTCATCGGCCCATAGATTAACCCGAGGAACGCCGGTGCCTCCGTTGGCGGAGCGCTCAGTGTCAGGTTCAGGGCGGTGATGGCGCCCGCAGAAAAGCCGAGCACCCCGACGCGGTGTGGATCAACGCCCCAGCCGCCTGCGCGCGCGCGCACAAACCGAAGCGCCGCCCGCGCGTCCTCGAGTGACTGCGTTGGCTGAGTGAGATCTAAATGATTTGCGCCGTGGGCTAGCATGGCGTCCATCTGTGCCTTGAAAGCCGCTAGGTCCGTCGGGGTGGAGACCAACCGATATTTTAGGACAAAAGCCGCCACGCCGTGATCGGCCAACCAGTGCGCGACCCGCCAACCTTCCAGGTCCATGGAGAGCGTCCGGAAGGCCCCGCCTGGCAGCACAATAGCCGCGGCTCCGGTTGCCCTGCCCGGGGCCGGAAGAACGGGGGTGAGTGTTGCTCGCGAGACATTTCGTGCAGAGCGTAGGCCCCTGTAGGCAAACCAGCTTTCCGCCGGCATATTTGTGAGCACGCCGGTTCCCAGCGGAATGGCGCCCGGATCGGGCGGCGCTGCGATGGACTGCATGCCGAGCGCTGGCTGCGCTTTCACGGCAGCGGGTGTGAGCGCTAGCCCCGCCGCCAACACGGCTACTCCGAACCAACGCGCTTTATGCTCGGTTAATCCGCCCGCTACGTGATCGCCCTTAAGAAACATCAAGCTCGTCTCTCCTACCGGAAGATAGTTTATTCAAAACGTATCCAGGTCATGAGCGACGTCGACCTCGCCGTTAAAAGTCTTGCGAGCGCCAGCAACGAGCCTTGGCGCGATCATATTCGTCGGGCCGATTATCGCGAGATGAGTGAAGACCAACCTGCGAATATGCGCGGCCGTTGCGATCCGACCGGCCTCCTCGGGCGTCAGATGCTGGGTTACCAGGTGCGTGGTTAAGGTAGCTTTCTCCGCCGCTGTCATATTAGGCTGGCGAGCCTCGGCGTCGCCGATGATGCTTGGCAAATCGATCACCTCGCTGACCAGCAAATCGGCCCCTTGCTCCAGCCTCGCCACCGCATCGCTTGGACCCGTATCGCCGGTGTAGCCGACAGAATATCCGTCCTGGTCGAAGCGATAGGAAAGTGACTGGGTGCTGGGGTTAAGCGAGTGGCCGGGTGGCTTGTCAAAGTGGGTGTTGCGCACAGCCCGCACGCGAACGCCATCAACGATGAAGTCGGAGCCGTCTCTCACGATCACCACCTTGACGAACGTATCGGGCGGCGGGTTTTGCAGATCGCTTGCGCTGTTCACGATCAGGGATGCAGGCTTCATTGATTGCAGCAGCCCCGCCACAACGACGTCCGTTCCGGGCGGCCCATAGATCGTGATGGCGGTGTGGGCGCCTCCCATCCAGCGCAGGCCAATCAGACCCTCTAGGCCCGCGATGTGGTCCATGTGCACGTGGCTGAGAAAGACGACATCAACCTGTGCTGCCTGATAGCCCGCGGCGGCGAGACGCTCCACGGTGCCTGCCCCGCAATCGATCAGCCAAGGTTTCCCATTGACCAGCATCATGTTTGCGGGTTGCGACCGGTCTGTCTTGATAAAGGGCCCACTATCGGTGCCTAAGGTTGTCCAGACCAGCGGGTGCGCGGATTGTGTCCCCGACGCCTGCGAAAGCCCGGCGAAAAGCGAAACCGAGGCCCACAGAGCGACCGTGACTCGACGTCGATGATCCATGTTTTTCCTGCACCTTTTAATATCAATAGCCTCACCTGGTCCCACGTCAGCCCTATTTCCAGACCAGAGCCTTGCGGCCCGTCTCGCGCCGCTTGCGCCACATCGTCGCATACATCACGATCCCGGATATTGAGAGGTAGATCATTGCGAATCCGGAAAGCAGGTCCATCCATCGCCCGGTCAGCCCAAAATAGTCGCCGCGATGAATTCGCTTTGCCGTCTGGTGCGCTTCCCACCCGAATGGCAACGGCATTGCGGGATAGCCGGCCTCCGTTGTTGTCATCGCAGCACCAGTGCGGGCGTTATAAACCAGCTGGCGGGACGTAGGTCCGCCGGTGACAACGATCCCCTGTTCATAGTCGGCAAATTTGCGCAGGCGTACAACCTTGATCGGCTCGTCGGCCGCGTCCCTTTGTGCCGCAGCCAGGGTGACGTCCAGCATCGACCGAAGGTGCGTGTCCTCAGCGGCGCTCAAGCTGTACTCGTTCACGGGCATCGGGGGCGGCAGTGGAACGAGATGGAAGGTTACTGCGATGCCCAGGTATAGGCTCTCGAAGGCGAGCCACGCTCCGCTCAAGACGACGATCGAGAGCCACGCTGCTGCTATAATGGAAGTGGCGCGATGCACGCTGCGCCACATTCCGCCAGCAGACCAGAAAATGCCGGTGCTGCCAATCGTCCTGCGGGCTCGATAGAGCTTCAGCCATATTCCGACGCCCGTTACGATAAGAGTGCCCAACCCAATCGCGACCAAGACGTTGATGAGCAGAGCCCAATTCCCAAACGCCGTCATGCGATGGAGATGTTTGAAGTCGTTCCGTGCCGAAATCGGCGACTCATCGTCATGATGATCGACTTTGACGTGCCCGATTACCGTGCCGGTTGAAGGATCGATGCTGAGGTGGCCTTGGTCCACCCCCACTTGGCCGACCGGCGTCGCACCCGCCATGCGGAACTCGATATAGTCGATAGGTTTGGCGCCTAGTGCTGTCCGAGCGGCCGCCACGGTCGTTCTGAGGGCGTTCTGGTAATCGAACTTCACCGGCAGTGCGGCCGCAGCGTAATCGGCGACCTGCCGCACGGCGTAGAAACCGGGCCCGTCGAACGCCTCACGCATCGCTTGAACGTTGGGATCTGTAGCAGGGTAGGACAGCAAGATTGAGCGCAAATCGGTGAGCTGGATCATCGTGCCGGTCGCGCCGAGAAAGAGGGTGAACAGGGCGATAGGAAGCGCGATAAACCGGTGGATCGATCGAAGCTGCTGCATCTTCTTATGCGACCTTCGCGATGGTAGTGGTGCGCCCAGATTGGGCAATCAAAATGTCGGGAGCGGGACCAATGAGTACGGCTGCAGAGTAACCGGTCCGATCAATCCGTACTGCTGTTTGGCGCGATCCTTCAGAACGACGTCCAAAGTTCTCAGCCGGTTGTTCAAAGTGGTTGCTACCCTTATCGAGATCGCGTTTCGGCCCGCACGAAGGAAGTTGCTGATATCGACCTCGGCCGACAGTTGATCTGAAAACGGCACTTGCCGGCCGTTCACAATGATAGTGAATGAGTCGAAGACTTGTCCCACGTGAAGAATGGCGCCGTTCAAGCGTGACCACGACGATGGCAGGGTCACATCAGTCGTGTACACACCAACGCCGGAGGCGTCTGCGAGGGCGGGGATCTCTGGCCAGGGTCGGAGCCCCCTCAGTGTCAGGTGTACGCTGGACTTCGATGTCTGCGTTGCCTTTGTGCCCACAGTCGAGAACGGATTAGCCGGACGCCAATCTTCCGCATCGAGAATCCATGTTTGACCGGTGAGATCGAGGGCGGGCGGGCTGGGCCCGATGGTCGAAAGGATCGTTTTGCCGTTGCTTAATATGGTCCGATACTGCCCCGCTTCGGCTGCGCCCACAAACACACCGCCGTCAGCGCGGCTCCGAACGACGCTCGCGGTCGTAGAGGTTATAAACCAACCTTTCCGACGATAGCCGAACCGCTCGGGATCAGTGGTCAATATGATAACTTTGCTGGCCTCCTTGGCCAGGCTGACATGGACCGTGACGGTAGAATCCGTTTTCGAATAGACCTCGATCGGCTTGATCGAGCCGTCCCATGGATCCAGCAAGAATGGCTCACCGGTGCCATTCAACGTAAAGGAAGTGTCGACCGGCTCACCCGTCGCAGGATCAAATATCGTCGCGGGCTCGCTTGGCACTACATCTTGGCTCTGATTATACAACCAGTAAAAATCGGTATCGGCGTCCTTACGGTGAACCGAGAGCACAGGGCCCGGGGTGGCGGGTTGCGCCGCCGGCAGCACGCCTATCCTTGCCAGCAGGCCAGGAACGTCCGCTTCCGCGGCGACGACATGGGTGTGGGGATTGGTGAGCAGCTGAGACATCAGCGCGCGAACTTCGTGATCCGCGGAGGTATCGAGTCCAGGGACGGCCGATGGGCCTTTGCCGACGATGATGATGGGCAGACCTTCCTCAGCAAAACCGAGCAGCTTTCGCGCGGTCGCCACCGGCATCGATGTGCGCGAGGTAGCGACGGTAGGGAGTTGAGTGCTGTCGTAGATAAGCGCTTTATAGCCCGGTCCCACGGCCGCGAGCTGGCCGGATGACACGGTCGCATTAGGCATATCGAGCAACCCGGGGTTCAAATAATCCCTGGTGTAGCCGGCCTGCGCAAGGGCGGGATCGTGCCAATACTGCAGGCCGCCTTCGACGTAGGGCTGTGGCCAGACATAATTTTGCATATAAACGGCGACATCGACCTTGGCGTCACCCTGGGTCAGCACCTCCTGCATTCGTGCGAAGTAGTCGTTGTACCCTTCGGCATCGATCCAATCCGGGTCGCGCGGCCCCCAGGAATTTCCGAAGCTGTTTGGAAACATCGAATAACCGGGCCAGTGAGCATCGTCGGCGATGTCATATGGGTAAATGTGGTAGATGAGCTTGGTGACCCCACCCGCATAAGCGCGGTTCACGTGGGTGACCTGATCCTTGAAACTCTGGGCATAGGCGCCATTAACCACCGCCGACCCTTCGAGCGAGTACCACGACTGGCGCTTCATGTGATTTGCCGAGGCTTCAGGTAGATAATTGTCGACCACGTCGCCGTACCAAAGCGTTTCGGTTTCGGGCTTGTCCAACGCGGCTGCGGCCTCGATCAGATCAATCGACTCGATGTTGTCGCCATATGGCTGGAGCAGAATATGGCGGTTGTAATGCAATGCCCAGCGCTTCAGGGGCTCAATGTGGTTGTGCAGCCACAGATCCGTTCTGGCCTGATCGAAGTCGTTGCGAAATCTGACTGACGTCACATCGTCGAATTGAAACGCGAGTGCCGGAGGCTGCCAACTCGTGGCCGGTTGCCTTAGCAAGAGCGGGAGATACGGCAGAACCGAATAGCCCGTTTGGGCTTTGAAGTCCGCCTCCATCGAGTTGCTCCACGTTTCGGTCGGATCACCGCGATAAGCGGAGTGTGAGTCGAAAAAGAAGTCTCCGCCGTTTTTGGTCAGTTCCTCCGCTATAGGGGCAAAAAAGCGATCGAGGCTGTCGGTGAGGGTCCTGGTGCCCTCGCGCGTGAGCAGATCTGGCTGGGCCAGATAGCCTGTGGACCAGATCGCCAGAACAACCCACTGTCCCGGCCCGGGTGGCGTCCAATTTAGTTGTCCATCACTTACGGCTCCTGCCACGCCATTTAGTGCGGTCGGTATCACGTGGCCAGTAAGATCTATTCTTGTCGCCGCGTCGAGCGTAGCTAGCTTACCGATCACACATATGCCGGAACATCTGTAGGCCTGAACCGCTACGAGGGATTTGCGCGAGACTTTGCCTGGAGCGGGCAGTATTCCGGAAAACGGAGTGGATGTGTTCGCGACCGCCTCTCCAAAGACCAGCGTCTTTCGTGCCTGATCATCATCAATAGAAAAGCCGGCGGGAGCATTAATCGGACCACCAAAAAACGTGACTTTTATGTTCAGATTATTTGCGAATTTGAGGAGCTCCCGGAGCTGCTCGGTTGTTGGGTAGGCGCCATTTTGACCAAGCTCGACCCCAGCCACGCCCGCCGCCTTGATTTGCCGCAGCTCCTTCTCCAGCTCCGGGACCGCCACACTTACGGGCAGATCCCATCGCACCCATGGGCGGTCCGCAGGGGAAGGATTAAGGAACGAGTCCCTGGTCAAATTGCTCCCGAGCAATGGCGTTCCCGGAACCCAAGCGGCATTTTCATGCGTGGCAGCATGGCCAATAGACGCAATCGTTGTCGCCGTGAGGGCAAGAGCCAACATCCAAGATCGGCGCCCCATTCGTCGCTTTATCACGGACCGACTTTCATTGACCACGCAACCCTCCCTCAAAGTAAGCGGAAATCCCCGTCCTCTTCGGTTGAGCGATTCCCCCTGGGGCCGCCACGAACCGTCGCTCGTCCATTTCAGACCCACTTACTTTTGCTTCTGTGGGTAACTCGTTCCGTTTTGTGGAAGCCAACCATACATATCGGTATGCTCTCAGGCGCCTAAATCGTCAACACCGGTCAAGGAGAAGCGGAGCGGACTGTGCGCCTTCAAATTTTTGGCACCGAACCGCCTTGCCAATTGCCATCTTGTATGAGTATATGGTTCTATTAGTATGCGTCAATATCAAATGAAGGAGGCGCAGAACGTGCGGCTCTCGGCTTTCAATTAACTTTGAGCAAAGAGAGCGGCCGGAAAACTTGGGTGGCGGGATCATTGGGCAGCTCCTTCTCCTTTATCGCTGCATGTTGACAGCATCTTCCGGTCGACATACCATTTGTGGAGGCACCGTTCCGCATTGTGGATGGATAGCATGCCCCGGTTCGATGTGAATGGCGTGGACCTTTCACACGTCGCTAGAATGATCAATGAGACAATGTCTGATATTCGGAAGTGGGGTTAAGTTCAGTTCCGGCATCAGCAGTGCAAAAGAATAAGGAATTGGGCTGATTAGCCTTGAGCGCTGTGGGCATCGCGATGTTGGCTGTCGGCACGTCGCGATGAGGCCTTCGCGTAGTAAGTGATATAAGTTCGTTGTCATGTATAGAGTTAGGGAGAAGCGTAGGATGCCTGCTTTAAAACACGTGGTTGGGACTACTGCCGGATTATTTGCCTTATGGACAGCTGCGCCGGCGGCGGCGCACCATTCCTTTGCCATGTTCGACCATACCAAAAACGTCACTCTTCAAGGAGTCGTACAAGAATTTGACTGGAAGAACCCTCATATGTTCATCCAACTTCTGGCGCCTAAATCTGCGGGCGCAACTCCGGTGAGCTGGAATCTCGAGGGGCCAAGCGTGAACATACTGGTACGCAATGGTTGGTACGTCGGAATAGTGAAGCCGGGCGACAAGATTACGGTCACGATGAATCCACTAAAATCCGGCGTGAGCGGCGGCAGCCTCAATAGCGTGACGATCAGCGGCAAAACATTCTTTGTGCACTGATTCGTCAACTTTATGTTCATGAGTTTAGCTTGCCTATCTTGGTGCAGTGCTTGTCGCACAGATAAAATTTTAGGTCCGGGCTCCGGCCCAAACGGGAGTTTAGGGGCTAGAGCGAGATGAACTCGGTCAGAATCAGGAAGGAAGAAAAGCCTTCTTTTTTTCAAAAAAGATGCTTCTTCCTACTGCTTCCACTTAAACACATCACGCTAGGTCACCAACTAAATGGGCCGCAATCCGACGCGAATGGGCGGAAGCAAGGAGGTTATCATCGCGCTCGCCATAGCGGTGGCGACTAATTGCTTGAAGCGATTGAAGGATCCCTCGACGGGGGCACCGACAACTTATCGTTATAAGCAATCGCCGAAGGCGAGATGAGTCGCCGCGGTCGAGGGGGGAATGTCTTGCGAAGTGGAACGGAAATTCTGGAGCGCACGGTTCTTCGCAAACTCACGTTGCGCGTCGTTCTGTTCAGTTGGTTTTTGTTTTTCGTTTCCTGGTTGGACCGCGCCAACATAGGCTACGCATCGCTGTCGATGAACCAGGATCTGAGTTTTAGCAATTCAGTTTACGGATTAGGGGCCGGACTGTTCTTCGTAGGCTACGCCGCTTTCCAGCTTCCGAGCAATCTGGTCCTACACAAAGTGGGCCCGCGAAGATGGCTAGCCGCTCTCATGATCGTCTGGGGTCTGATCTCTGCCGCCTTCTCTCTCGTAAGGTCCGCAGAGTGGTTTTACGTTCTTCGGTTCGCAATGGGCGCTGCTGAGGCCGGAGCACTCCCGGGCTTGATGGTGTATTTGATACGTTGGTTTCCCGCCCGATACCGTGGGGTCGCCATTGGCAACCTGCTTACGGCCGCCATGGTAGCGTTGATTGTGATGGGGCCGTTGTCGACTCAGATCATCCGCGCGTTGAATGGTTTCGGAGGATGGCGAGGCTGGCAATGGATGTTCATCATCGAGGCCGTTCCCGCAGTGATATGTGGCATCTCCTGCCTCTGGTTGCTCACCGACAAGATTTCCGAGGTTTGTTGGCTGAGCGCTGATGAACGCGCGTGGCTGGCTTCGTCCCATACCGAAGTGAACCAGGCTTCAGGAGGCGTCGAATACCCGACGATCCTTCGACTTTGCTTGGACCCACGGCTTGTGGCCCTGGTAGCCGTCTATGGCTTATGGGGAATATTGAACTATGGCATCCTGATGTGGCTGCCTCTGATCCTGAAGTCCTGGGGGCACCTCAGTTCGATTCAGATCGGATGGCTTGGCAGCGTTCCGTTCATCTTTGCGCTGGCGGGAACGATCATCCTTCCTCGCTCATCTCTCAGAACGGGCGACCGAGCGTTTCACCTCATCGGTTCTGCGACATTAGGCGCTTTCGCAATCGGTGCCAGCGCCTTTTCCCCTCCCGTCCTGGCATACGTCCTGATATGCCTGTGCGCGTTCACAACTTTCGGTCTCCAGCCGGTGTTCTGGACGCTACCCACCGGCCAGTTCAAGGGCCAGTCGCTGGCGGCGGCCGTGGCGATCGTCAACACTGCCGCGGCGGTGGGCGGTTTCCTCGGCCCGGTTATCGTCGGCTGGATCAAAGACACCACCGGAAGCTTTTCATCAGCGCTACTGGCGCTTGCGGCTTGCTCGCTCGCTATTGCGGCGACCGTTGCCTTTATGCGGTTGCC
>Ga0302315_10004340_pt1 | contig 12447 bp, 6 predicted proteins | sample III_Palsa_N3_1_FD_200532 | JGI IMG/M metagenome (GOLD analysis project Ga0302315, IMG submission 200532) | Peat permafrost microbial communities from Stordalen Mire near Abisko, Sweden - III_Palsa_N3_1 | ecosystem: Environmental > Terrestrial > Soil > Palsa > Peat permafrost | place: Sweden... | reverse complement strand
GAGGGCGATCTGGTAGCCGAGGAGGACGTGCTCGCGCTCGCGGGCCTTGTTGAGGAGGAAGGCGGTGCGGCGGCGGACGACGTCGATGCGGTGGTCGATGAAGGCGTGGATGGCCTTATCGAGCGAGAGCTCCTTGGGCTGGTTGTTGTGCACGGCGAGGAAGATCATGCTGAAGGATTCCTGCATGCTCGTGTGCTTGTAGAGCTGGTTGAGGACGATCTCCTGCTGGGCGCCGCGCTTGAGCTCGATGACGATGCGCATGCCATCGCGGTCGGACTCGTCGCGGATGTCGGAGATGTCGTCGACGATTTTTTCGTTGACGAGTTCGGCGATGCGCTTGACGAGGTTGGCCTTGTTGACCTGGTAGGGGATCTCGGTGACGATGATGGCCTGGCGACCGCCGGTGATGTTTTCGGTGAAGCACTTGGCGCGCATCATGAAGCGGCCACGGCCGGTGGCGTAGGTGTGGCGGAGATTGGTGCGGCCGTAGAGGAAGCCGCCGGTGGGGAAGTCGGGGCCGAGGACGTGCTCGAGGCAGATGTCGAGGTCGAGGCGGGTGTCGGCTTTGTCCTTGGTGAGCAGCGCGATGGTGGCGTTGAGGACTTCGGTGAGGTTGTGCGGCGGGATGTTGGTTGCCATGCCGACGGCGATGCCGGTGCCGCCGTTAACGATGAGGTTGGGGAAGCGCGACGGCAGGACCGTGGGTTCCTGGGTGGACTCGTCGTAGTTGGGGACGAAGTCTACGGTGTCGGAGTCGATGTCTGCGAGGAGCTCGCCGGCGAGGCGCGTCATGCGGGATTCGGTGTAACGCATGGCGGCGGGTGGATCGCCGTCGACGGAGCCGAAGTTTCCCTGGCCGTCGATGAGGGGGTAGCGCAGCGAGAAGGGCTGCGCGAGGCGGACCATGGTGTCGTAGATGGCGGAGTCGCCATGGGGGTGGTAGTTGCCCATGACGTGGCCGGTGACCTTGGCGGACTTGGTGTACTTCTTGTTGAACTGGAGGCCCATCTCCTGCATTCCATAGAGGATGCGGCGATGCACTGGCTTGAGGCCGTCGCGGACGTCGGGCAGGGCGCGGCCGATGATGACCGACATGGAGTAGTCGAGATACGAGCGGCGCATCTCCTCCTCAATGTTGATGGAGGTCATGATGAGCGCGCCGGGGCCGGTGGGCGCAGTGGGGCCGTCGGGATTCCCGTTGCCGCCGGCGCCACCGCCAGCAGGAGGCGGATTATTGGAGTTCGCGTCCTGCGGGGTGGGATTGATGTTGTCGTCTGCGCCGAGGGGAAGCTGGTTCTGATCGTCTGCCATTCAACCTTCATTATAGCTGTTGGAGGAGGTGAAAAGGGGGTTGGTGCAGGCTCGGCTGACAGGCTTGAGATGTCGTTTCCCATGACTGGGCGCTGGGAGAACTGACAGTTCTCCGGCGATCCCTGCGGGGGCCATTCTGTAGAGGTATAGTTTCCCGCCTGGTGTGTTTTTATTCGACGCCGGGCCTGATTTTACGAGCGATATGTCTGGAGGCAGCATGGTTTCTTTGAAGCAAGGTCCTTCCGTAGCAGCACTTACTCTTCTTATGGTTTTTTCAATTGGCGGATGCAAGAGTTCCCCGCCAGCGGCTCCGGCGGCGGCCCCGGCGGATACTACCGCTGCTGCGCCGGCGAGTGCTCCGGCTGGCGCACCAACGGTTGCTCCGGCGGCTTCAACTCCACCGCCTGCTGCCGCGCCGACGATTCCGATTTCGCATACTCCAGTGGCCACGCAACCGGCCACTACCGCTGCAACTGTAGCCCCTGCGCCCACGCCACCGCCACCACCGCCGGCGCCGGTGGTCGTTAAGCTGACGGCTCCGGTTGGCGCGAATGTCAAGGTGATGATCAATCAACAGTTGAGCGCCAGCAAGAGCGATGTCGGCAATATCTTTACAGGAGAGTTGACGTCTTCGCTGAAGACTAAGGATGGCAATGTGGTCTATCCAAAGGGCACGAAGGTCCAGGGTAGTGTCGTTGCTGCGAAAGGGCAGGGTAAGTTCAAGGGCTCAGGCGCGCTCGGCATAACGATCACCAGCATCGGGGGGCAGGCGGTGAGCACTACCGAGTATGAGCAGGAACAGAAGGGCAAAGGCAAGCGGACAGCCGGCTTCATTGGCGGCGGTGCAGGAGGAGGCGCGCTGATCGGCGGGCTTGCCGGGGGCGGCAAAGGCGCGCTGATTGGTGGGCTGATCGGCGCGGGAGCCGGGACTGCCGGAGCTGCCTTTACAGGGAACAAGGACGTGGTGCTGCCCGCGGAGACGGTCGTGCTGTTCCAATTAACGGCGCCCGTTACGGTCAGCCACACGGAGTAGGCGGCAAAGTTTAGGCCGAGCGGCCCGGCGCGTTCCATGAAAACATAGGACCATGCGCATTGGTTTTTTCGGTGGCAGTTTCGACCCACCGCACTTGGGGCATCTGACCGTCGCACGAGCGGCGGCGGTGGCCTTTGGGCTTGAGCGGGTTCTGCTTGCGCCCACGGCCCGGCAGCCACTAAAGCCGGATGGCGCTGCGGCGTCTTATGCCGACAGGTTGGAGATGGTGTGCCTGCTGTGCGAGGGCGTGGAGGGCTTTGAAGGCTCGGCGCTCGACGCGCCCACACCGGATGGTCTACCCAACTTCACCGTGGATACGCTCACACGACTGCGTGGTGAGATTGCCGCGGAGGACGAGGTGTTTGTGATCGTGGGGGCGGATGCCTTTCTGGATCTTCGCCGATGGCGCTCGCCAGAGCGGCTTTTGGAGCTCGCGGAGTGGATTGTGGTTACGAGGCCGGGGACTTCTCTGGAACAGCTTGACGGGCTGGGCCTCTCGGGTGCTCAGCGACGGCGAGTTTATTTGCTTGGCGGGATCGCCGAAGAGATGAGCGCGACTACGATTCGTGAGGCGCTGCGGGAGCATCGGGACTGCTCCGGGCTTTTGCCTGCGCCGGTGTTGGATTACATTGAATCCCGGCATCTCTATGGTGCGTGAGAAAGAGCCGATAAAGGCCTGAATTTGGGGGCTTGTGGGGTACGCATAGGTGTGGGGGTGCGCTACCATTGGATGTTGGCGTGTTCGTCGACAAGGAGTCCCATGGCCAGCACCGAAGTAAACCAGATGCTCGCCGCAGCCGCGGCTGCGTGCGAAGACAAGAAGGCTGAGGATATACGCATCCTCAAGCTTGATCCCTCCGAAAGCGGCCTGACCGACTACTTTCTGATCTGCAGCGGCAACAATGACCGCCAAAACGTCGCCATCACAGACGAGATTGAAATACGGCTGAAGCGGGAGTTTGGAATGTATCCCAACTCCGTCGAAGGCCGGCGGCAGGGAGAATGGGTGCTGATGGATTATGTCGATTTCATCGTCCATGTGTTTTCTACCGAAAAGCGCGCGTTCTATGGGCTGGAACGGCTGAGAAAGACGGCGACGACACTGAGCATCGACGACCTGAATGCGGAGATCGAGAAACAGATTGAGCAGGCAAAAGGACGTAGCGCGCGGAAGTCAGTGAAAAAGGCGGTCGTGAAGAAGGCTGTGGCGAAGAAGACGATGGTGAAGAAGGCTACGACAGTGACAAAGAAAGCGGTCGTGAAGAAGAGTTCGAAGAAGGTCGTGAAGAAGGCTGTGACTGCGGAGAAAGCTAAGTCGAAGTAGAACGGCTGGAGTGAGAGAAAGCAGTAAAAAGCCCTCGCATCGGCGAGGGCTTTTTACTGTCCGAAGAGGCATCCGCTCTATAGCGAACGCCTCCGCAGGGTTAGAAGGTGAAGGTAGCCTGTAGACGGATCGTCCGAGGATGCTGCCAGTAAAGCGGCTTGCCATACTGACTGTTGATGGTTTCCGGGCCATTTTGGCTGTTAGAGACCTGACCGCCGATTGGAACTCCATTCAACGACGCTTGCACATTGTAGGGAGCCGTAGCAGCGGCATAGAACGGAATACCATTGAAAACCGGATTTCCGCCAGGAGCAATGTAGTTGCTGCCAAAGTAGCTGGAGTCGATCTGAGAATAAACCGCAGTGACAGCATGCTCATTCAGCAGATTGGTGAAGGTAGCCTGGAAATTGACAGCCTTGGATTCGGTGATCTTGTAGCCTTGCTGGAAGCTGAAGTCCGTCTCGTTGTACCAGGGGTTGCGATACGTAAAGGGAGTCCCAACAGTGATTGCACCGGTACCCTGGTCCTGAGTAACGTTCGCCCACTTGCCCCAATCGAAAGGCTTGACCGGGAAAGCATCTTCGCTGTAACCAACGTCGGTGTAGCTGGTGTTAGGCGAACCCTCGTAGAAGTATTGGAAGATACCAAGGTTGGTGGTCATACCGTGGAAGTACTTGAACTGGTAGTAAGCATCAGCCTTGAGAGTATTGGGGCGATCGGTCGGTAACAGCCCACTCGACGATCCGCCGTTTGCGTTGTACTGGAAGTAGGGCTCGTCAAATGCTCGGCTGTTGTTGGGGCTGTTACGACCGCCGTTGCCACCATCCGAAAGATCGGAGCTGGTCAAGCCGGTGTAGTTGCCGCGGAAGTGGCTATAGGTATAGGAGAAGAGGCCATACCAGTTGTGGCTCATCGCCTTGCTCAAGCGCATCTCAATACCATCGTAGCTGCGAGCCGCCTGCGGGTTGTTGTTCTGGGGGAAGGGGCCGCCAGCATTGTCGCAACCAGAGGCTCCATAGCCGTAGAGGAAGTTGCAATAGCCGCTTACAGTGGCATTGACACCTTGACCAGGATTGACGATCACGAATGTTTCACCAATTGCCGGGTTATAGACCGCAGCATCTTCGATGACATGGTCGAGTCGGCGGCGGTCGTAGCGAACCTCCAAGGCGAGTGTGCGGCTAAGCTGATAGTCGACACCAGCAAGTGCTTCATGCTGCTCGTACGGCTTGAGGCCGGGAGCGACACCTTCCTGAACCGCACTGCAAGTCTGGCAGGTAGTGGGGAAAGCGCGCTGGTTGAGGTTTTCGATGAAGGTAAGGTTCGACGGAACCGTGCCGTTCGGAAATACGGCGCCCGTTGTCGTGCTGCCACCGGGGCAGAAACGCGCCGGAGAACCAGTATTGAACACTGGATTGATGCCAGCGTAGTTATTGTCATTGACTGCGTATACGCAATTGTCCCAATACTGGCCGCCGAAGGAACTAATGGCAACATTCAGCTTCATCTGGTCGTAGAACTGACCATAGCCGCCGAAGATTTTCAGCTTGCCGTTACGGAAGACGTCATACGCTACACCGACACGGGGTGCAATCTTGTCCTTCCAGCCAAAATTTATGGGCTTGGCAGGTGCGCCATTGCCGACCGCCTCGCCAGGGAGGAACTCTTTCTCGGCGCGGATACCGACATCGATCGTGATACCACGGCCAGCAGTCCAGGAATCCTGGCCATAGAAGCCGTTGTCATAAGCGGTAGCGTGACCGAAAGTGCCGGAGTCAAAGAGGGTGGCATAACCATTACCGTTCAGGCCCTGGCATCCGGAATCAGGCCCAGTGGCGGGATTGATGGCGGAAAGCGTGGCGCAAACTCCTTGACCCTGAGGACTGCCGGGATTATAGGCAGCTGCGGGGAAAAGCTGAATATATGGCTCGTTGAATATCTGCTGAATCGTATTGGAGTTCCGATTCATTTGATAGCCGAACTTGAAGTTGTGCGTGCCGTACTTCGTGCTTTTATACCAGGCTATGTCCTGGCTCAACTCGATCGCCTTGCTGGCGTTGTAGTTGGTTGGATTCGTGGGTCCCGAGGGATTGGTAGGCGAAGTCACTTCACCTGCGGTTGCGCTTCCATTTTGAGGCAACTGGTTTGTTTGGTAAGCAAAGATTACCCCACCTGGCGTATGGGGATAGCCGAAGTCATGGTAGTTCTCAAAGTAGTATCCGAACCGTGTGGTAGAAACAATGCTCGGCGTTAGTGTAATGTCAGCGCCCGTGTTCACCGTGATATTCGGGGCCGTATAGCCGAGATCATGACTGTAGACAAAAGGGGCGTTCGATGAGGCGGGGTTGTATTGACCGGTTCCAGTTGTGAAGTTGAAACCCTGATTTGAATCCGAAGGTGGGAGAAGCTCGCCGTAGGTCTTCTGCAACTGGTAGAGCCACGAACCAAAAACGCGAATCTTTTTCGTCGCCTGTGCATCAATGCGAGCAGTCGTGTAATAGGTATTGGTGTTTTGGCTAAAGGGAACAACTCCTGTGGTGCCCGCGTAGTTCAGGAAGTTATTACCGGTCGCGGGGCCGTAGTTGATCTTAGTTTCGTCACGGGTCATCTGGGGATTGAAGCCAACAAAGAAGAAGAGCTTGTCCTTCAAGTGAGCGTTGAACGGAACGAGTGGGCCACCGAGCGTGAACCCCGGAAAGACATCGCTGGAGTGATTCTTGCTCTGCTGATAGCTTTGATAGGTAGCATCGCTAAATCCCTGATAACCCGTTGTGCAGCCGGCAGGCTGGCTTGCGTTGGGTGGGCAGGCAGGCAACGAGTTCGCAGCGCTACCCCAGTTCGTCGGCGTAGGAGAGGAAAGCGGGTCATAGCGAGTTTGAGCATTTGGGCCTGCGTCCAATGCCTGGTTTTCAAACTGGATAAAGACAGAACCGTGGAACTCTGAACTGCCCTTCTTCATGATCACGTTGACGACGCCACCGAGTGCACCACCGTATTCAGCCTGGACACCAGAACTTTTCACTTCAACTTCCTGAATGAAGTCGAAGGGGACATTGGTGTGAGAGTAGCCACCGATAAGGTTGGCTGTTTCCTGGCCTTCAACGAGATAGGAGTTCTCCGAATCGGCGCCACCGGCAATCGAATAGCCGAAGGAATTGCCGTTCGAGCCATTACCGGGCGAAACACCGCCGGAACCATTGGTGGTCGTATTACCCATCAGCGGCTCGTTACGAGCGGACGGAGCGAACTGAATAACGGACTGGAACGAGGTACCGCGGGGGACGAAGTTGATAACGTCCTGGGTGACGTTAGTGAGAGTGGTCACTGAAGTAACGTCGATTTGGGGTGCGGAAGAGGCGACATCGACCACCGTTGCCTCAGAACCAACCGCGAGGACCATGTCGATGGTGGGAGCGTGGCCGACTTCAATGACTAGTCCCTGCTTCTTGAGGGTGCTGAAGCCCTTCATATCTACGGTTTCCACGTAGGAGCCAGGCGGCAAGTTGGAGAAGTGATAGTAGCCCTTAGAGTCTGTAGTGGTTGTCTTGGCGCCCACCAGTGTTGGGGTGGTAACCGTAACAGTAGCCCCGGGGATAACGGCTCCCGTTGCATCCTTGACGGTTCCTTGTATCGATCCGGTTGTTTCCTGCCCAAATGCCATTGCTGACGCCGTCAGCATCACAAGTAACACCACAAAGTTTACTAATCTCTTCACGTATCGCTCCTGATTCCTTATCCCTGATGATTCTGGGTTAGAACCGAATGGTAGTTATGCAGAAGCTTAAGCACTTTGCGTGCCAAACCTGCGATACCCATAAATGCATATTTACTGGATATTATCCAGATTGTCGCTCCAGAGAAATGGAAGGTTCTCGGATATGTCTACAAAAAATGGGATAGGTTATCCGGATCCAAGGATAAGGACTGTTTAGTTTTGTGACGGTCAAAAATGGAAAAGAGGCGAGAGATGATGCTCTCGCCTCTTTTTGTTGAAGATTACTTAGAAGTTCAGCTTGAGCTGGAACTCCGTTGCTCGTGGCGCGCCCTGATCGAAAGTACCGGTCTTTCGGCTGACGCGTTCTTCATTTCTGGTGTCATATCCGGATGGTCCATTAGGATCTCCCGTTCCTCCAGGCGCATCTGCAGGTGTGGCAAGCGTTGTGGTCACTCCGGCAAAATTTGCAAAGTTAGCGATGTTGTAGATCGCCACTCCGGGCTCCAGACTGAGACCATTGCGAAAGCGGGCCAGACGGATCGGATAGCTGAAGTTCGCGTCCAGAGTCTTAAGCATGCTATTGCTGAAAGGGTTAGGCGGTGCGTTAGCTAGTGTGGGCATGACACCACCAGCCGTCGCTAGTTGGGCCGGGGTAAAGAGACCCGATGCAATCAGCATCTGGCCTGCCGGTGTAAATGTTCCAGCCTGGGTCGCATTGTAGTTATTGATGAATTTGTTGAGGTTACCCGGCTTTACCTTACGCATGTAGGCGCCAGGGTTAGTGCCCGGAACCAGATCGCCAACCTGACCATCGCCATCTACGTCAGTGCGGAAAATTTCTCCCGGGTCTGAACCTTGCTTGTCGAGTCTCAGGTTTGACGGGACTGCAGACTCAATATGAGAGATAATTCCGATCTTCAGACCGTATTTCACAGTTCCAGAAGCCCCAATGGAGAAGATGTGAGTTCTATCGAGACCTGCATATCCCGCCACAGTGCCGGGTTGACGGTTGTTATAAGATGGCGGCGCGAAGAACGAGTCGGAAGTGCTGATACCATTCTCAGCCGTCGTCGCAACGAAACGGGAATATGCATACGACGCCTCGAAGTTGCTTTGCATGATGCCGGGAACTGGGTGCGTTGACTGTCCACGGACGTTCAACTGGAGGCCATCATAGCTGGCCTTACCTTGCGGGAGAGCGAAGGTCCCAACGCCGACAGCGGGATTGGCTCCAGGGAACGCCGCCGCAGAACCAGTGAACGAGGACGGGTAACCCCCATTGAAGCTCACGCCCGAGTCCAACCCGTTTGCAGCGAAATCGGTAATACTGGCGGAGTTGTTTGGTTGACCCGCTGCGTTGACCCCTGAACCACCGGGGCATCCGTTGGCTGAAATCGCTATATTGATGCTAGCGGCACCGCAAGCCGCCAAAGTCGCTGTAATAGCAGCCTGCGCGGCAGCCGCACTAAAGTAACGCGAATCGCCGACATGGTTTGCATCTTCGGTCTGGGAGATGCGAAAGGTTCCCATATGCACATAATCTGCCGATGCGACCATTCCGCGCATCAACTGTTGCTGAATGCCGAAATTGATATTAAGCGAGTAGGGGGATTGATAGTTCTGACCGTAGGCGATAGAGCCGTTTTCGATAGACAGACCATAACCCACGAAGCTGGTATTTTGGGAAGCTGTAGTGGTAGGTGGGCGAGCGTCCGTCTGCAATTGGAGAACTGCTGCAGCTCCAGCCGCAATCGACTCATTGCAAATAGTCGAGATGGAAACACCCGTACTCGTTGAGGTCACCAGGCCCTTGCCGGGAATCGGATAGCTCAAAGTGCCGGCGCAAATCGTGGGATAAGAAGCGAACTGACCTGTAGGTAAGCGTGACGCGCGATCGAACTGAACGTTATTGAAGACGTTGCTCTCAAAGAAGAGACCGATGCCGCCGCGGAACACAGTCTTACTATTTAGTGCCGCCGGGGCATAATTAAAGCCCAACTGAGGGCCCACGTTCTTGTTTGGCTGGGCTACCCTGCCACCAAGGTTTGGGCCCCACTGATTAAGCAGCTCGGTATTGCCGGTGCAAGGAACGCTACTGAAGTTGCCAGTGACAATTTCCGAACAGGGGATAGCTGGCAGATCAGAGTTGGTACGACCCGTATCGCGATCATACCGGGCACCAAAAGTCAGCGTAAATGTCGGACGAACCTTCCACGAGTCAGCCAAGTAAAATCCGGTACGCCAATCAGCCTGCGCGCCACCCGGCAATCCAAAGCCGGGTTTCTCTGAAGCATAGCCCTGGTCATTCGAAATGAAGATTTCGAGCGGGCTATAACCCTGAGTGGGATTTCCGGGGCAAGGCGCGGCACCTGCAACACCATTGCAATTTGCCAGCGCCGTGCCCGAGTACTCAAGTGCAAGGGGACCATAGCCGAAGAATTTTGCATCGCCACCACCTTGGATGCGGTTTAGGCTGCCTCCAAAGCGTACTGTATGCGCACCCTTTGTCCAGGAACCATCATAGCGAAGCTGCTTGTCCGACTGGAACGTCGCCTGCGGTGCGTTGTCGTTCGGTCCGGTTTGTATACCAGCACCATCAAGGTTTTCAATTCCGTATCCAGGAATCGGGTTATAAATAGAGCTGTTTCCGGTAGTGCTGTCAGCAATAAAATTGTGGAACTTTTCATAGCTGCCACGGAAACTGTGAGTGAATTTGCCATGGACAAAATCGGCGCCCACCGCAATACCAGGAGCATTGTCACGGTTGGCATAGGTCGAATAAATACTGCCGGTGGCGAAGGCGTTCGCTTCATAGTTCACACGAGCAAAGAAGTGAGCACCCCAAGGACCGTTGTAGTCGAGGCGTCCTGTTGAATAGGTGTCGCGATCTGGACTTCCGACCTGAGGAAATTGAGCTTGAATGGCAGCGAATTCAGGGTTAAGCGAAACACCTGCAGACTGATCCTGCTTCAAACGCTCCGAATTGGCGAAAAAGAAAAGCTTGTCTTTGATGATGGGTCCGCCAACGCTACCACCGAACTGGTTGCGCTGGAAAGGATTAGCTTGACCCTCATAAGTTGCTGCACCGACCCGCTGGTCCTGAAATACATAAAAAAGCTGCCCATGAATTAAGTTTGTGCCAGAACGAGTAGACGCGAGCACGGAACCCGACGACGTAATCTCATTTGAGACGTCACCGGTTGCGCGACTAACCTGGAATTCTCCTACTGCTCCTTGAGAGACATTGAAGATTGTGGTGCCTACCGTTTCGTCGGTGATGTCCTGACCGTCGAGGAGAATGCGGGTTGTACGACCAGAGATGCCATTGAAGGAGAGGGCAGAGTAACCAGCCTTGGTAGGATCAAATCCTCCGTCATTGCTTCCGCCGGCCTGAAGCTGAACGCCGGGCTGCAATTGGGCGAAATCCAAAATGTTACGGCCATTGACGGGCAACGAATCGATCTGTTGACCTGTGATAACGCCTGTAACGCCAACCTGCTCGGTATTGACCTGTATAGCTCCCGCATTGACCTCGATCGTCGTTGCCTCACTACCCAAAACGAGCTTGAAGTTTCCGCTTGTTGCGGTTCCTGTGCGGATAACAGTCTTTATCGATAACTTTGAGAAATTAGGGCTGCTGACGGTTACAACGTAACTACCTGGATTCAGAGGGCCCACACTGTAATACCCCGCCGAATCCGTCGTCAGCACATGGCTGTAGCCAGTGTCGGAGCTTTTAATCGTAATTTCGGCGTTTGGAATTGCTGCACCCGAAGGGTCGGTAATCGTGCCCTGAATTGATCCACCGTTCACGGAGGTAGCTTGCCCAAATACCGTTGCCGACGCTGCCAGCAACACAAGTAACATCACAAAGTTTACTAATTTCTTCACTTATCGCTCCTGATTCCTCACCTTTGGCTGCTTCGGGGGAACCTACTGATAGTCGCGTAAGATGTGAGCACTTCAAGTGCCAAATCAACTGCGGCCCAAAATGCATATTTACTGGATATTATTTAGATCGTCGCTTCATAGGAATGTACGACTCGTTGAAGGTACTACTGAAAATGGAATCTACTTGATCGCCCATATCCAATAGTGAAGATTCTCCTAGCCACCATTTCGTCGCGCCGATCCCCTGCCAATGTCCCCGCCACGGCCTTGTTAGAGGATTACCTTAAGCGCAGTAGCCGATATTCGCCCACCACTCACCGGGTTTTCGCGAATGAGGCGACTTTGCTCAGTTCCGTGGAGGACACCGCCAGTCGAACCCGCCCTATCCTCCTGCTCACCGATAGCCGCGGCAAACAGCTCAGTTCAGGGGAGTTAGCGGCAGAGGTGGAGCGACTGAGGGATGCTGGCGCGCAAACCCTGATTCTGGCGGTCGGCCCTACAGATGGCTGGTCGCCTGCCGCACTCAAGCGGGCCGACCTTACGCTCGCTTTTGGCCGCATTACGCTGCCGCATGAGCTCGCGGCAGTGGTTGCGACCGAGCAGATCTACCGCGCTCTGACCATCCTGGCCGGCCATCCCTACCATTGTGGTCACTAGCCCGCCACGCTTACGACTATCTCTATATAGATAAGGCTGACTGGAATCGCCGTTCGGGCGTGTCATGCTTAAGGTCTGATGGCCGATTCCAACATCAATCCGCAGGAAACCGACACTATCGTTGCGATCTCGACCCCACCCGGCCGAGGCGGCATTGGGATCGTTCGGCTTTCGGGGCCGCTGAGCGTCTCCATTGCGAGGCATCTGCTGCGGATTATCACGCCGCTGGACCACGCGCATGCCCGCTTTGCCCGTGTGCTCGATCCAGACGACGACACCAGAGCCGCAACCATCGATGACGCCATCGTCACGGTTTTTCTTGAGCCGCAGTCCTACACCGGCGACGACCTTGTGGAGATTGCAGCCCATGGTTCGCCGATAGTGCTCGAAGCCATTGTGCGGCAGGCGCTTGCGCTGGGGGCGCGGCTCGCCAATGCGGGCGAGTTCACCCAGCGGGCTTTTCTCTCCGGCCGGCTCGATCTTACACAGGCCGAGGCCGTTCACGATCTCTTCGCT
>Ga0302315_10004336_pt1 | contig 12450 bp, 11 predicted proteins | sample III_Palsa_N3_1_FD_200532 | JGI IMG/M metagenome (GOLD analysis project Ga0302315, IMG submission 200532) | Peat permafrost microbial communities from Stordalen Mire near Abisko, Sweden - III_Palsa_N3_1 | ecosystem: Environmental > Terrestrial > Soil > Palsa > Peat permafrost | place: Sweden... | reverse complement strand
TGGCTTCGGGGGATGCGATGACCCAGCCTATGCGCCAGCCGGTGGCGCTGTAGGTTTTCGATAGTCCACTGATGGTTACGGTGCGAACGTGCATGCCTGGGAGATCGGCGATACGCAGGTGCTTGCCGCTGTAGACCATGTGCTCGTAGATCTCATCGGTTATGGCAGCGACATTCCATTTTTCGCAAAGCTTGGCGATGGAAGTTAGTTCGTCGTGACTAAAGACTTTGCCGGTGGGATTGTTTGGCGTATTGATGATGATCGCGCGCGTTTTTTCGTTGAAGGCCGAGGCGAGCTCTGTGGGATCGAAGCTCCAATCGGGTTCGCGCAGGGTGACGTAGCGCGGAGTGGCTCCGACCAATATCGAATCCGGACCGTAGTTTTCGTAGAACGGTTCAAAGACGATAACCTCGTCGCCGGGATTGACGAGGGCCAGAAGCACGGCCATCATGGCTTCGGTGGCGCCGCAAGTTACGGTGATTTCACGTTCGGGATCTGGTCTTATGCCATAGAAGTGGGCGGTTTTTTCGGCGATGGCGTGGCGCAGTGACGGCGAACCCCAAGTCACGGCATACTGATTTATGTCGCCGCGAATCGCTTCCACTGCGGCTTCCTTCATGGCCGTGGGAGCTGGGAAATCCGGGAATCCCTGAGCGAGGTTAACGCCGGGCTGAGAATTGGGGAGGGATTGCTGGTGAAGATAGAGCCGGGTCATCTCTCTGATGACCGATTCGGTAAATCGAGACGCCTTGTTCGAGGTTCGTAAAGCCATAGTGCCTCACCAATTAGTGAGGCACCATGCGATTACCTTCTCGACCCGGCTTGATTTTTAGTGGAAGCTGGCGTCGGTGATGCCGGTGTTCAGCCGCGTGTTCTGAATGTACGTCGCTCCTACAAGCTCACCCTGTGCGTTGGCGGTGTCTACTTCGGTCGGAATCCATACGCCAGAGATCAGAACCGGGTTGCGGTAGGTATACACGGCGCGCAGGCTGCCGTCTTCTCTGTGTTCCTCACGCCTCCGGATCATGTGTTCCTTCGTATCGATCCATACGGTACGGAATGAGACGTCCTTCATGCCTGGCTGATAGGTCAATCGAAAGACAGCACACTCCGCGCCGTCAACAGACTTTACTCCAAGGTACTCCGCAGACGTGTAGGACAAATAGAAGTTATTGATTAGCCCAAGGTCGAGCAGTGTGGTTACCTTACCCGGTGCGTGGGAATGATCCTGATTTTGCTTGAACAGGCCGACATGGATTCTCTGTGTAAATCCGTCCATAACAAGCTCGGCCTTCATGCCGATCACTCGGCCGTCCAAGCGGATCATGTTGGGCTGCTTGTACATCATCGTGCCGTTGCCGGACAGCTTGTATCCCAGGCCAAATTCCTTGCTGATCTTCTCGCCGGCTTCCTGGTTGTACTGGCCGGTCTTGAGAGTCATCGACATGTCCTGGATGCCGGGCTGCACGTAGTCGCCGATGTTGTGGCTTACGGAATGCGTCTGGCTGTTCGACATAGACGTATTGTCCAGATACTTATAACTGGCTTGTGTTGCGCTCTGGGCTTGTGCGGCTATCGGCAGCAGAGCCAAATATACCGCTCCCACGGAGGCTGCCACGGCACTGCGTGCGATCCTCTTCCAGGTATGCAAACCCGCTATTTGATTTTGAAATGTCCCTTCCATAATACTTTTACCTGAGCTCTTTAAGCTTTACTCGCTATCTTTTGTTTCGAAAACTCTGTAGGCAATATTCTCTATCACCTCACAATATTGCAACAAGCTATTGTGTTGTTGGGTTCCCAAATCAAAGCCTATTTCAAGCGTATCACAGCCTGGGCGCGGATGTCTCGTGACGACGAGCCTACCTCAATCTCATAAGATCCGGGATTTGCCTGCCAGCCATGCTTCTGTGAATCCCAGTACGAAAACGACTGTGTATCAATGGGGAATGTCACTTGAGAGCTTTGATTTGGCGTAAGGGAAACGCGAGCGAAGCCCTTAAGCTCACGGATGGGGCGGTCAACTTTTGGGTTCAGGTCGCGGATGTAGAGCTGCGCAATCTCGTCGCCCGATCGTTTGCCTGTGTTTTGGATATCTATCTTAATTATTGCTTTCTGTCCATCGGCTATCGATGCCGGGACATGCAGCTTGCTGTACTTGAAGGTTGTGTACGAGAGGCCGTAGCCAAATGGATATTGCGGAGTTATGTTATGCTTGTCGAAATAGCGGTATCCAACATAAATGCCCTCGGTATAGTGGACGACGTTGTTTGCACCGGGATATGTGGCGCCATCCGGATAATCTTCACGACGTGCGCCAATCGTGGATGTCAGCTTGCCGCTCGGGTTCACGGTTCCAAAGAGCACGTCGGCCACAGCATTGCCGGTCTCCATGCCGGAATACCACGCTTCCACGACTCCCTTTGCCTGGGGCAACCACTTGTCCATCAAAAGAGGAGACCCATTGTTTAGCACTACAATAGTTCTTTTGTTGACTGCCGATATGGCCGCAACGAGTTTATCCTGATCTCCCGGAAGATAAAGGTTCGGCGGGTCCATTTCCTCACCTTCGTATGTGTTGTCTGTTCCTACCACTACGATAGCAATGTCCGCCTTGCCGGCCAGGCTTACTGCCGCATCGAGATCCGCCTGTGTTCCGGGGGTGGTTCGAGGGCAACCCTGCGCGAAGGCCACATTAATCCCGCCTGCTGTCGCTTGAGCTTTTACAGCATCCAGTATATCGACGACAAACGGAGACGCAACATCCGCACTCCACCGTCCTCCGAGGGGCGTGTTCGCCGCATTCGGACCGATTACAGCGATTGACTTAATGGCGTGCGGGTCCAGGGGTAGCACAGAATTATCGTTCTTGAGAAGGATGATTCCCTCGTCGGCCACTTTACGCGCCAATGCCTGATGGACGGGAGTGTTAACTACGGACTCTGGCAAGGCTGGCGTGTCTGCTGACACAGGTCCATTCGGTCCGATCGTAATTCTGTCCAGCAGACCAGTTCGGATCATCAAACGCAATATACGGCGGACTTTGTCGTCGATAACATCCTGCGTCGTTGCTCCCGACTTCAACATGGAGGTCAGGTTGCTCTTGCTGAAATAGTTAGGGACGGGCATTTCAATATCGATGCCCGCGTTGGCCGCTGCGGCGCTGTCGTGTATGGCTCCCCAATCGCAGATCACCACACCGTCCCAGTGCCAATCGCGCTTAACAGTATCGGTTAGCAGCGGAATACTGTCGGCGACAAAGGTGCCGTTGACTTGATTGAGGGCGGTCATTAGGGACCACACGTGCGCTCGCTCGACGCTTGCCTCGAAGGCAGGCATATAGATCTCATGCAGCGCCCGTTCGTCCACTTCTATGTCGTCGCTGTGCCGTCCGTTTTCCTGGTTGTTGCAGAGGTAGTGCTTGACACAGGCTGAAGTGCCCTGGCTTTGCATCCCTTCGATGTAGCCTACGGCAATCCGCGAGGTCAGATAGGGATCTTCGCTGTAAGTCTCAAAGAACCGCCCGTCCTGCGGCGTCCTCTGGATGTTCACGCCGGGTCCGTAGATGATCGTGCGATTCCGGGCCTTTGCCTCCTGGCCAATGGCCGCCCCGACCTGTTGTATTAGCGCCGGATCCCACGTCGATGCCATAACCACACCCATCGGAAATGCGGTCACAGGCTTGTAATCCTTAACTCCCTCAGGTGCGTCGGAGGTACGCAGCGATGGAATCCCAAGCCGCGGTATTCCCGGCACATTTAAACGAAGTCCGTCGTTGTTGCTGTCCTGAGCGAGAAGCGTAAACTTTTCGTCCTGTGTCAGCCTCTTCATGAGGTCGTTGATGCGCGCTTCCGTCTCGGCTTTGGGGTTGGCATATACGAAGGGAGCGGTGAGAACTGGAGTCGATTGTGCGTGGCAAATGACTGCTGATACGGAAAGTACCGTCAGTGTTGCCAAGATAGTTCGAAAACAAGTCATGCCGTTAAGTCCCTGCAAGCAAGAAAGGGCTTCATTGCTGGGATCGGTAAGAGTTGGATTTATTTCTTTCGATAAAACATCAATTTTCGGTTGACAGAATAGATTTTGGCCGGGTATAGTTAACGGACAATTGAATTCAAATGCATTGACGAGGATAATGTCGATGTGGTTAGACTTTCAGAGAGCCGTTGGTTGGTGTGAAACGGCAGCGATCCACATTTGAAACTCCCCTCCGAGCAGGTTAGCTGAAACGCAGGAAACTGCCTACTAAGATGATCCGGGTTAGCCCGTTACAGCAAACCAAGTGCGAGCGCGCTAAGGACAACGAAGTTTCTGGAAGGCGTTCGAATCAGGGTGGTACCGCGTGGGTTTTTAAACAGCCTCTCGTCCCTATTTATGGGGGCGAGGGGCTGTTTGTGTTTTCGGGTATGTACACAATGCCCGATTGTGGCCAATATGGCCGACGTAGAAAAGGACGAAACGGATGAAAATGCTCGGAAGCCGCGCGCTGCTGGAGAGCTTGAAGCGCGAAGGTGTAGACACAATCTTTGGGTATCCCGGCGGTGCTGTGATCCCAATTTATGATATGTTGTACCAGTTCCCCGACATAAAGCATATTCTCGTACGCCACGAACAGGGCGCGGGACATATGGCTGAGGGGTACGCACTTGCCACGGGAAAGGTAGGCGTCTGCCTAGCTACTTCCGGGCCCGGAGCCACCAATCTAGTTACGCCTATCTGCGACGCCATGATGGATTCGGTTCCGATCGTCGCGATCACCGGACAGGTCCCAACATCGAAGATTGGAACCGACGCGTTCCAGGAAGCCGACATCACGGGCATTACGATGCCTATCACCAAGCACAACTGGCTGGTGCGCGATGTCAACAAGCTGCCTGCAACGATCGCCGAGGCCTTCCATATTTCCCGTTCGGGACGGCCTGGTCCCGTGCTTGTGGACATTCCTCGTGACGTCTGTACGGCGGAGTTCGAGTACAACGAAGTTAGCGAAGTGGATATTCCTTCCTACAAGCCGACCGTAAAGGGACATTTGCAGCAGATTAAGAAGGCAGCCGAGCTTATCGCACAGGCAGAGAAGCCCGTACTTTATGTCGGTGGCGGCGCTATTTCCTCCGGAGCCTATATTGAGGTTCGACAGCTGGCGGAATTGACGGACATGCCGGTAACCACCACGCTGAAGGGGCTTGGAGCTTTCCCTGAGACGCACGGTCTTTCATTGGGAATGCTTGGCATGCACGGCACGGCTTATGCCAACTATGCTGTTGACCAGTGCGATCTAATTATTGCAGTGGGAGCAAGATTTGACGACCGTGTTACGGGCAAAGTCGATGCGTTCATCCCACATGCGAAGGTCGTTCACATCGACGTTGACCCAGCCGAAATCGGCAAGGTTATTCAGCCGGATGTGCCGATCGTTGGGGATGTAAAGGCGGTTCTTGTCGAACTGCTTAAGGTAGTTGAAGAGAAGAAGCATCCGGAGTGGAACGCGCACGTCAATAAGATGAAGGCGGACTTCCCGCTGCACTATCCTCAAGATGGCGTTCTGCACGGCCAGCAGGTAATCGAAGAGATTGGCGCTGTTTGTGAGCACAAGGGTATCGTCGTCACCGACGTAGGCCAGCACCAGATGTGGGCGGCTCAGTTCTTCAAGTGCGAGCGGCCTCGCCAGTTCATCACATCCGGTGGACTGGGCACGATGGGCTTCGGGCTTCCCGCGGCGATCGGCGCGCAGTTCGGCATGCCCGACACGCCTGTATTCCTGGTGACCGGAGACGGCTCCATCCAGATGTGCATCCAGGAGCTCATGGTTGCGGTGGTCTATAAATTGCCCATCAAGATCTGTATCTTGAACAATATGTACCTGGGCATGGTTCGCCAGTGGCAGGAGTTGTTCTTTGACTCACATTACTCGGCGGTCGACCTGGAAGCGTCGCCGGACTTCCTCAAATTGGCAGAGGCTTATGGCGCGCATTCGATCCGCTGTTCGGATCCTTCGGGTGTTAAGGCAGCTCTTGAGGAGGCGATGAGCATCACGGATCGTCCGACGATCCTCGACTTCCGCATCTCCAAGGAAGAGAATGTCTTCCCGATGATCCCATCGGGCGGCACTATCGAGCAGATGGTTGTACAGCGCCCGCCCGATATGGTTCCATTGCAGAACTATGTCGAATCAGACGCATATTTGCCCGACGACGCAGGATTGCACTACGTATCCGCGGAGCCGGTATCAATAACAAAGGACTAGAGAGATGAAATCGACCGTAGCAGAGATAAGAGAGCGCTTTGACAACGATGTGGAACGCTTCTCGAACCTTGAAACCGGTCAATCGGCCACTATGGATGCGCCGTTGGTTCTGGAGTTGATCGCCTCGGGAGCAGGGGCGATCAACCCGGATGCTAAAGACCTGTTCGATATTGGCTGCGGCGCCGGCAACTATACGCTGAAGCTGCTGCAATATCTGCCTAACTGTAATTCGACACTAAACGACCTGAGCCTGCCGATGCTGGAACGTGCGAGTCAGAGAGTGACGGCAGCGACGACCGGATCCGTAAATACGATCCAGGGAGATATCCGCGAGCTGGAGCTTGGTGAGGGCTCATTCGATGTGATCACCGCGGCCATGGTTCTGCATCATTTGCGGGAAGAGCAGGAATGGCACGATGTTTTCGCGAAGCTCCACCGGGCTTTAAAACCGGGCGGAACGTTGTGGATTGCGGACCATATCACGCATGCGGATCCACGGTTGGATGCGCTGTTCCAGAGCCGCTGGGGTGAGTATCTGACGGAGCTTAAGGACGAAGCGTATCGGGACACGGTATTTGCCTATGTCGCGAAGGAAGATACGCCTAGACCGTTGATGTTCCAGATCGATGCGCAGCGCAGAGCCGGCTTCAGCCACGTGGAAGTTCTGCACAAGAACACATGCTTTGCTGCGTGGGTAGCAATAAAGTAGCTTTACAACCAAATAGGAGCAATGATGCCAGAGCAGCAGCAACATACAATAACGGTTCTTGTCGACAATAAGCCGGGAGTTTTAGCCCGCGTGGCAAGTCTGTTTTCACGACGGGGCTACAACATAGAGAGCCTCGCCGTCAGCATAACCGAAAATCCTGAAGTTTCCCGTATGACACTTGTCGTAAACGGCGACGAGGCGGAAGTGGAGCAGATCGGGAAGCAGCTGCACAAGCTTATCGATGTAAGCAAGGTCGTAGACTACCTCGGAATTCCGATGGTCGCCCGGGAGCTCGCGCTGATCAAGGTCAACGCCGAAGTGCAGAACCGCACGGCTCTATTGCAGCTTGTCGATGTCTTCCGCGGACGTGTCATCGATATGTCGGAAAAGACCTTCGTCATCGAGCTTACCGGCGGCAACGACAAGATCGATGCCTTTGAAAAGCTGCTTGAGCCCTATGGCATCCGCGAGCTCGTCCGCACTGGACGCATCGCCATGGCAAGAGGCACTCGGGGCATTTAACGCAGAATAGGCCGCGCATGAAAGAACTCATATCGCCGGAACAAGCCAGCCTGTTGATGAGGATCATTTTGATTCTTGCACCAGCAATTGGTCTTGCCTGGGGCGCGGCCAAGAAGAAAATCACGACTGGACTGGCCGTGGGCATTATCGTGGGTGGAGGCAACTTCATCCTCTGGCATGTCTACAACGCCATTACCAACCGATTGGGACTGGATACGGTCCTGAACTTTGAAGTGAACCTTGGACTGTTTGTGGTGGTTGGGATTGTAGTAGGCGTTGTGTTTGCCGTGATTAGATCACGTATTAACGTTACTACGGATACAGATACTATCAACTAATAGTTTAGGGACGTACCTATTAACGTTAAACAAAGGGATCAATAGTGGCAACGTGGAAGGATATCGGGCAGGATAATCTCGAGAGTGCAATAGGCTTACTGGAAGCTAAATTCTATAGGAGTTCAGTGAGCAGGTTTTATTACGCGGTATTTTCCTTATTGACTTTCGAATTGGTCCAACGAGGTGCGAAGGACAACTTCGCAAACAGAGATACCCCCAGTCACAGACAACTGGCAGGTCTGCTTGAAGCACAGTTCACTCACTTTTCCTCCGAGAAGCGGGAAAACTTAATCCGGGTGTTGCTGCACCTTTATGGCGCTAGGATAGGATCCGATTACAGCCCTTTAAGGGTTGACCGCGAGACAGCCAAATCTGCCTTTCGTGACGCAGAATACATATTTAAAATCGTGGGGACAAAGACATGACTACAGGCGAAGTCGTCAATATTGTCGAGAAATTCTTGACGCCAAATCAGCCTCAAGAATTTCATCTTGACGTTTCTTCTGACGGCGCAAGATACGATAGCGGATGGTGGTATATTGTCGTTCGGCCCAGCAGTGATGACATCAGGTCGCATCAATACTACACTATCTTATCGAAAACAGAAGATGACATAGAGGCTGCCGAGCATCTTAAAGTATTGCTTGTTCCAGCAATTCCCGACTAACACAGTACAATTCACAGGAGATACATTACACATGCCAGCGAAGGTTTATTACGAGAACGACGCAGATCTGAACTTTATCAAGGATAAGAAGATTGCCGTTATTGGTTACGGTTCCCAGGGACATGCCCATGCGCTGAACCTTAAGGACAGCGGGCTCGACGTGCGCGTCGGTCTGCGCACGGGTTCCAAGTCGTGGAAGAAGGCCGAAGAAGCCGGACTGATCGTTAAAACGGTCGCCGAAGCCTCCAAGGAAGCCGACATCATCATGATCCTGGTCAACGACGAGTTCCAGGGCGATCTGTACCGCGAAGAGATCGGTCCTAACCTGAGCGCCGGCAACGCCATCGCTTTCGGCCATGGCTTCAACATCCACTTCGGACAGGTCAAACCTGCCGCCGACATCGATGTCTTCATGGTCGCTCCCAAGGGACCTGGGCATCTCGTCCGCCGCACTTACCAGGAAGGCAAGGGCGTTCCCTGCCTGATCGCCGTGCATCAGGATGCCACCGGCAACGCGCGCAATATCGCGCTGGCCTGGGCCAAGGGCATCGGCGGCGCACGCGCCGGCGTTCTCGACACATCGTTCAAGGAAGAGACTGAAACCGACCTCTTCGGCGAGCAGGTCGTCCTTTGCGGCGGCACCACCGCTCTGGTCAAGGCCGGGTTCGAGACTCTGGTCAATGCAGGATACCAGCCCGAAATCGCTTACTTCGAGTGTTTGCATGAGCTGAAGCTGATCGTCGACCTGATGTACGAAGCCGGCATCGCCGGTATGCGCTACTCCATCTCCGACACCGCACAGTACGGCGATATGACCCGCGGACCACGTATCGTTACAGAAGACACCAAGAAGGAAATGGTCAAGATCCTTTCCGAAATCCAGAACGGCGAATTCGCCCGCGACTGGATTCTGGAGAACAAGGCCAACCGCCCATCGTTCAACGCCCTTACCAACAAGGATAAAGAGCACCAGATCGAAAAGGTCGGCAAGGAACTCCGCGGCCTGATGTCCTGGGTCAAAAAGACCGACGTCACAGAAGCGATTAAGTAAGTAAGTTAAGTATCAGCAGGCGCCGCCTCCTGTCCCCCTGCCGCGAAGCGGAGGGGCTAGGGGAGGTGGGCTCCTGTTGGTCCCCGCATTTAGGACAACTACGACCATGAGTACAAACAGGGTCCAAATTTTTGATACGACACTGCGCGATGGCGAGCAGTCTCCTGGCGCTTCTCTCAATGTAGATGAGAAGCTGGAGATTGCACGGCAATTGGAGCGCCTTGGCGTCGATGTGATCGAAGCGGGATTTCCCGTCTCGAGTCCGGGTGACTTCGAGGCGGTCAGCCGCATCGCCGCGCTAGTAGGCGATACAGTTACCGTGTGCGCGCTTACCCGAGCTGTTCCCAAGGACATCGACGTTGCCTGGGACGCCATCAAGCACGCTAAACGTCCACGCATCCACACGGGCCTTGGTGTTAGCGAAAGCCATCTTAAGCATAAGCTGCGCAAGACGGCAGATCAAGCGCTTGAAATCGGCGTCGCGGCCGTCAAACATGCCCGAAGTCTGGGATGCCCGGACATCGAATACTTTACCGAAGACAGCGGACGAGCGGATAAAGACTATCTGTACCGCGTCGTCGAAGCCGTCATCAAGGCGGGAGCGACGGTAATTAATGTCCCGGATACCACGGGATATATGTCTCCCGACGAGTACGGGGCTCTCTTTAGCGGCATCTTGAACCACGTTCCGGGTTCGGAAAATGTCATCCTTTCGGCGCACTGCCACAACGACCTGGGGATGGCCACGGCCAACTCCCTGGCTGCGGTTATGGCAGGAGCGCGTCAGGTAGAGTGCACGATCAATGGGATAGGGGAGCGCGCCGGCAACACGTCGCTGGAAGAAGTCGTCATGGCGCTGCATACGCGCCGCGATATCTATAAGATGGACCTTGGCATCCATACCACGGAGATCTACAAGACATCGCGTATGGTTTCCACCCTTACCGGCGTTCTGGTGCAGCCCAATAAGGCCATTGTCGGAGCGAACGCCTTTGCGCACTCTTCAGGCATCCATCAGGACGGCGTTCTTAAGGAGCGCGAAACCTACGAGATCATCGATCCGAAAACCGTCGGTATCAGCGAGAGTAAGATCATCCTTTCCGCGCGGTCGGGACGCCACGGTGTCCGGCATCGTCTTGGAGAGCTTGGACATACCTTCGATCGTGACGAGGACTTCGAGCGCATCTACCACCGCTTCCTGAGCGTTGCGGACAAGAAAAAGATCGTCTACGACGAGGATCTGGACGCCATCGTGTCCGACGAAACCGTTACGGTTCAGCAAACCTACGAGCTGGTCCAGGTTCAGGTCTCAAGCGGGGATCAATCGATTCCCACCGCGACTGTGAAACTGCGTCACGCGAACAAAGCGATCTTGCTCGATGCGGATACCGGAAACGGTCCGGTCGATGCCGTCTATCGAGCGATCAACCGTATCGTGAAGTCACCGAACGACTTGATTGAATACACGGTACAGAGCGTGACCCAGGGCATCGACGCCATGGCGGATGTGACCATCCGCATCAAGTCCGAAGACGGCACCATCTACAGTGGAAACGGCGCGGATGTAGATATTATTGTGGCATCGACTAAAGCCTATCTACAGGCGCTGAACAAGCTGATAGCCCGCGTGTCCGGCAGAACGCCGGTGAGACAGACTGTCGAAGTTTGATTTAACGACCGATATTACAACATAGGGAAGAGACACGAAGATATGGCAAAGATCGCTGTATTGGCGGGAGACGGAATTGGCCCGGAGATTATCGAGCAGGGCGTTAGGGTGCTTAAGGCGGCCGCCGCCAAGCACAATATCGAACTGAGCTTCACGGAAGCTCTCGTCGGCGGGGCGGCTTACGATGCAACCGGCCACCCTCTGCCCGATGAGACGCTTAAGCTCGTACAGGAGTCCGATGCGATCTATTTTGGCGCTGTGGGCGGGCCTAAGTACGATGCCATTCCAGATCCGAACCTGCGTCCCGAGCGCGGCGCTCTGCTTAAGCTGCGCAAAGTGCTGGGGCTTTACGCCAACCTTCGGCCCTGCGTGCTTTATCCGGCGCTTGCTTCCGCTGCTCCATCGCGCCCAGATCTGGTTGCCGGCGGGTTCGATATTCTAGTGGTGCGCGAACTCACAGGCGGCCTTTATTTTGGCCAGCCCAAGGAGTGGGTAGGCGACCGCGCTGTCGATACCTGCGTCTACACCCGTCACGAAATTGAAAGAATAGCTCGCGTGGGCTTTGAAGCCGCAAAGCGCCGTCCGCGCAAGAGTCTGACCAGCGTTGATAAGGCCAATGTCATGGAGACTTCCCGACTCTGGCGCGACACCGTTACGGCCATCGCCAAAGAGTATCCTGAAGTCACGCTGACCCATCAATTGGTCGACGCCACAGCGATGGATCTGGTGCGAAAGCCGAAGTCTTTCGATGTAATAGTCACGGAAAACCTGTTTGGTGATATACTAAGTGATGAAGCCGCGCAGTTGACAGGATCGCTCGGCATGCTGCCGTCCGCGTCGCTTGCCGAAGGCACTTTCGGACTGTACGAACCCAGCCACGGCAGCGCCCCGGATATCGCAGGAACAGGCAAAGCCAACCCGCTGGCAACTATTTTGTCTGGAGCGTTGTTATTAAGATACTCGCTGAAGGCGGAAGAAGCTGCGCTTGATATCGAGCGTGCAGTGGAGAGCGTGCTTGCTGCTGGTCATCGAACACAGGATATCGCAGAAGGTCCAGACACAGTAGTTTCGACATGCACGCAAATGGGCGACTATGTATTGGCGGCGCTAGGGAAGTAAGGGAAGCGTGACCGAAATCTTTCTCCTCTCCCCCATTCTGGTTGGAAAATAGCCCTTTGGCGACAGTGAGAGGCCCTCTTATCCTCTCCGCCATTCCGATGGGGGAGAGGGTTGGGTGAGGTGGTTATCCG
>Ga0302315_10004334_pt1 | contig 12453 bp, 6 predicted proteins | sample III_Palsa_N3_1_FD_200532 | JGI IMG/M metagenome (GOLD analysis project Ga0302315, IMG submission 200532) | Peat permafrost microbial communities from Stordalen Mire near Abisko, Sweden - III_Palsa_N3_1 | ecosystem: Environmental > Terrestrial > Soil > Palsa > Peat permafrost | place: Sweden... | reverse complement strand
GCCAATCTGAGACGATCGTTCCATAGGCTGAATCATATTCGACATGGAGTTGTGGCAGGGCTGCATCGAAATGAGGCTGAATGGTGAGATGTCTGTAGCCAGGGCCGCTGCCATCCGTGTCGATTCCGGCTGCGCGTCGATAGACCCACGCCATCACAGAGCCAAACGCATAGTGATTGTACGAGTTCATGCTCGGGTCGCCGGTGTCGCCATTCCAGCGCTCCCACCAAGTCGTGGCTCCCTTCTTCACCATGTATCCCCAGGACGGATACGTGTCCGACAGCAGCAGCTTGAACGCAACGTCCGACCGGTCGAACTGATCGAGGACCGGAAGGAGGAACGGCGTACCGAGGAAACCGGTCGTGAGGTGATTGCCATGCGCTGCGATGTCACTCACGATCCGCTCCACCATTGCTGCACGCGCGTTCTCCGGAGCGATGCCGGTGAACAGAGTCGCGAGGTAGGAGGTCTGAGTATTTCCGGACACCGTGCCGTCCTCCTGGATGTAGGCGACGCGGTAGGCGGCTGCGATGTGATCGTAGAGGGCTTGATACTTCTGCGCATCGCCGTCGCGGTGAATCGCCTTTGCCATCTCCGCCATGTCTTTCGCGACCAGCGCCCAGTATGCCGTATCGATAAGGTCCTTGGGAGTGTTCGGGTCAGGTGCGAGCCAGTCCGCCCAGTTATGACCCAGGCTCTGCCTGCGGAGGTAGTTTGGGTTGTGCATCAGTATGTTGGCCATCCACCGCTCCATGGCCGGCCATGCTTGCTCGACGATGGAAGTGTCTCCGTACTGCAGCCAGGTGGCGTACGGAATGAAGATGCCGGCGTCCCCCCACCCCGGAGCTCCTGTCCAAGCTGCTCCGAGAACGTTCGGTGAGACGTCGGTGAACTCACCTGCGGGGGTTTGCGCATCCTCAACATCGAGCATGAACTTGTGAGAGAACGCGTCGATATCGAAGTTGAAAGTTCCCGTACGCCAGAAGGCTCCGGCGTCTCCCATCCAGCCGAGGCGTTCATCCCTTTGTGGACAGTCGGTGGGGATCGAAACGAAATTGCCTCGTTGTCCCCATGCGCCCAATTCGTTCATCTTGTTCAGGGTCGCGGACGAACTGCTGAGACGAACCGAGGGACTTGGGGGAAGTGAATTGAACACGAGCCCTTCGATCGTATCGAGCGTGGGAGCGGAAATGCCCGATAGCTCCACGTAGCGAAATCCATGGAAGGTAAAGGCCGGGGTGTAGGTCTCATCGCCCTCCCCGGACAGTGTGTAAGTATCTGTCGCGTCGGCGTTCCGAAGGTTCTCGGTGTATATGCTGCCATCTGGATTGAGCCGCTCTGCGAAGCGCATCTTGATCACGGTACCGCGAGCGCCGTGAACATAGAGGCGAATGTTGCCGACCATATTCTGCCCCAAATCGAATACCGCCGGGTGCGCTGCGGTCGCTGGGGCAATCGACATCGGCTTCACGATGAGTGTATTGCCGATCGGAAGATCAGGCTGGGCAGTCAGAGCGACATTGGGGTTTGGCGGCGACCCGGCAGCAGCGCGGGTCCACCCAGCGGCTGTGAATCCAACCGTCGTCCACCCTTTCTGCTCAAGGCGTGCATCGAAAGACTCGCCTCCGTAAATCTCCGAGAACGTGATTGGCGAAGGTGCAGTCAACCACGATTCGTCGGTCGCAATGGACTGATGCGTGCCATCGGACAGGGTCAAATCCAGTTGCGCGAAAAGCAAGTTTGGGCCTGGGGTAATCCGGGCCCCTGCCCAGGTCAGCGGCGAGCTGTACCAGCCTCCACCCAACATGGCGGCCAAAGTATTTGGGCCTTTCGATAGCAGCGCGGTCACATCGTATGTCCGGAACTCGACGCGTTTCCGAAAGTCGGTGAAGCCGGGGGCGAGCAGAGTGTCCGGGGCAACAGGATGACCGTTGACGTAGGCCACGTAGGCGCCGAAGGCCGTTATGCTGAGCCGGGCAGATGTGACGGCGCCGGTCACGATGAATTCCTTGCGGAACAGCGACGCTTCCGCTGCAACGCGATCCGGCCCATGAATGCGCTGACCATCGACGTCCGTACCGTACTTGGAGCTCAGCGGACCAACGACTTGTACCGGTGCCCAAGTGTCCTCGCTTGCCGATCTTGCTAACCACGTACTATCGGTCACAACCCGGCGTTCCCGGCCATGCGCATCCGTGACGTGGATCGATGCGGCTATTGCGGCGTAGGAGGTCGTCGCAGGGAGCTGGCCTTTGCGCGACACACAGTCAAGCTCAATCTCATTGTCACCGGGATGCAGCAGGCCGGTAATTTCCTCCCGATCAAACGCGCTCCAGTTTTCATGTCTTCCCGTAACTTGCCCATTCACGCGTGCGATCACCTGTCCGGTAGCAAGCATATGCAGACTTGCCACTTGCGGTTTGTCCTCCAGGCGAAGCCGATAAAGGAAGCGTGCCGGCGTGCCGGCAGGCACATGCTCGGGGTCAACACCGGGCAGCCAGATCCAGCGCACCGAGGCAATTTCTGATTCCGTTGCAGGGTCTTTTCGCATGATCCATCCGGCCTTCCAGTCCAAGGCGGAGAGCAGTCCCATCTCGAACGACGATCTGACCCATGGACTCGGTTGTCCTCTGTCATCCCACACACGAACGGCCCAGACATATTGTTGTTGAGAACGTAAGGGCTTCCCCGCATACCGGACCTGCAACGATTCATCGGAAGTGACTCTCCCGGAGTCCCAGGCGTCTGCATGGCCGGACCGTAACAGCTTCTCGTCGGTGGCCACAAGAACTTGGTATCCGGATTGCCGCCAGTTCATCCGTTTGGAATTGCTCTGCCAAGAGAAGGCCGGTCTTGTCGTGTCGATTCCAATCGGAGATGGAAGCGAATTTGTTCGGAGATGGACAGGATCGGCCGCTAGAGTAGCGCAAAACGCCAGAAGGATCAGATTGATAAACGAAAATGACTTTTTTTGTCTCATCGCTCCTCGATCGTGACAGTTCCCGACAGGTCATTTTCCAGAGTCCACCATTGACCCTCGCGATGCGCCTTCACCGGAGCACCACCGACCCAGACTTCGCTCGAACCCTCAATTGCGGGCAACTCGACTTTTGCGGCCATTCCGGCCGGCAGGTCAACAGTTAGAGTGAAGTTCTTGCCTCGCTTCCAGCTCACCGACAACTCGCCACGCGGCGTTGGCATCCGGCCTTCGGCGCTGGTCAGGTTCCCCGGATGTGGCTGAATCAGCGCTCTTACCCACCCCGCGGTCAATGGCTGCGCTCCCAGCACGAAGCGTGGCAAAAGGTTCGCGGGAGCCGCTCCCCAGGCATGGTTCGTGTCCTGATTTGGCTTGTACTTTAGGTCCCAGGCCTCCCAGGTAATCGTCGCATCGCTCTCTACCATGTGCCTCCAACTGCGATCTCCGGGAGCGGTTATCAATGCCACCGCATCGGCATCCGCGCCATTCTCGAAGAGTGCCTCGAGCAGATATTGTGCTGCGTAGACCGACCCAGCCATGCCGCGACCAGCGAGCCACTTTGCCAACTTGGCCCGCCTCTCCTCGGGTACGAGCCCAAAAGCCAGAGGAAATAGGTTTGCATGAAGCGAAGTATGATCTGTTCCCACTCCATCGCTATAGAGCCCACGCGTCGGATCAAAGAGCTTCTCCTGGAAGATGGCCTGCTCCGTTCTCTCTTGTTCCGAAAACTTTGCCGCCTCCTCCTTCTTACCCAGTGCCTCGGCCAACTCGCTCATCTCTTCCAGAGCGCGCAGATGGAAGGCGTTGACAACAGTGTTGACGTCAGTAAAGACATAGCCATCGCGTTCGTGTTCTGGCCAGTCAACAATATCCCCGTGCATGATCAGCTTCGGTGTGCTCATCACCAGCCCATCTGGTCCGATGCGATTATCCAGCAGCTTAGTCTTCAGTCCCTCATAGTGCTCTGTCAACCAAGCCGTGTCGCCCGTTTGCATCCAGTCGGTATAAGCCATAAAGACCATCTGCGGAGCCCATTCGGACGGCCAGGTCGGAAATTTCATCAGACGATCAAAGGTGGCTCGCGATATTCGGGGATCGGCATCTCCTGAGTAGTAACTGAGCTGAGTCAGATAAGCATCCGCCTCATAAGCGAGGCGCTCCCGATCCCCATCCACGAAGACTCCGGTAAAGGTAGTTGCCTTGATGGAGTAGTGGCAGAGATCCCAAACCTTATCCAACATAGAGTCCGAAGAGTGGAACGTCGCAGCATCGTCTATCCAGGTGCTGTCAAAGACTGCACGACGGCGAATCTGATCCGCGTGCAGTTCGGTTGACCAGCCCTCCACCTCCACCCACCGAAAAGGTGTCAGCACCCCCCAGGACGCGGGGCTCAATACCGCAGGGGACTTCGTATTGCGCTCATCGACCGGAGGAGCAACAATTACTGTTTCTGCGCCCTTGGGCACTACTTTTACCTCCGCATAGCGCACTGATCCAGGCGGATGCTCATCCACTCGACCGTCTTTCAATGCCTCGCCAAAGCGGACGGTAATAGTCTTTGATGAAGCGACATTCGCAGCAATTAGCGAAAGGTTCCCAAATGCCACCCGCCCAAAGTCCACGAGAAATATGCCCGGCGCTATCTTGCTGATCCCCACAGGCTCCTGTTCTACCAGATGTGTCGACGCGGCCTTCTGCCCAATCGCCGGTCGCAACATCACTCCAAACACCACTGCGCCTAGAAACCACTTATGCATACTTACTCCCTTGACCTTGCCTTTTGCTTCTGAATTTCATGCCTAAGCGGTATGTGAATCGCTCCTCTAAAATCGAGCCGGACCTCTGATCAGATCATTTCCAGCACCAGCAAATTCCAGTCCATGAAGCCGTTGTGGCTCAGAGCCGTGCCTGTATCCGGGTGGTAATACTCATTGAGAGAACCGTTCAGTTTGAGATCTGAGCCGAGCAATGAGATCGTCTTATCGGCAAGCGCAGCAGCTTCCTTATGGAAGCCGTATCGTTGAAGCGCCTTCCATGCGAAGTAGTTGACGATGATCCATACGGGACCGAGCCAGTTGCTTGGGTTGGAACTGAAGGTAAGGGAGTACATCGATTCACGAGACGAAAGCGAACGAATACCCCAGCGCGCGCGGAGGCGGTCATCGGCAAGATAATTGATCTTTACCAATTCGTTGGCCTGCGTCTGCGATGCGATGCCGCACCAGAGGGGAAGGAATCCGGTGAACATCTGAATCCTCATCGGAAGGCTCTTCCACGACATGTCCATGCCGCGAGGCACCGTAGGAATGAGTTCGGCGCGACGGTCGACACATTGGACATCGACGGAATAGAAGTAGCTGTCCCTCGGGTCCCAGCAGTACATCCGGATTTGCTGGGCCAGAGTCTCGGCCTGCGCGGAGAGACGATCGCGATCCTTCGGACGTCCAAGCCGCCGGGCGAGTTCAGCCGATGCAAGCAGGTCTTGGTGGAAGAGACAGTTGAGCAGAAGATTGGCGGACGAGAAGGCCGGCCGGCCAAATGTGGTCGGGTCGTTGTCGTCGCCAACCGCAACATCGTCGCCCCATACCAGCAGACCAATGGAGGACGTGTTGTGAGCGGTCCACGCGTCATAAAAACGCAGAATCGTGTCGAAGTGCGGCGCCAGCCAGCCTACTTCTCCGCGCTGATCTGCGGCGAGCAGGCCGAGTTGGCCGAACACGGGCTTGGCTTGATTTTTCGACGAAGCATTGGCACCCAGAACCCGAAGTGGGTCTGGATCGGTCGTGGTCATCAGGATCGGGATCCGTCCTTCAGTAGAGGCATGATCGAGAAAGTTCAACAGGCTGCCGGAGACGTGCTCGCAGAGCTTTTGCTTGAGCGGCTCATCATGTTGCAGCTCGGCAAGTCGAAAGAGTCCCTGGCTGGTCCAAAGCGTGTCCCAATCCCAGAGTTGAGTTGAGTACCTCTTGCCGGGAAGGCTCGGCGATACGCTGGGGTGCTTCAGAATTCCATCAGGAGCCCGCAGCAGCTGTGGCGCATTCTCTGCGAAGTAGCGGAGCAGTGCATCTGCATGTTGACGGCGCACGTCGCTGGAGAGAAGGTCTGCGTTATTAGCGGTAGAGCTTTGGCGCTGTTCGCCTGAAGCTCTCACAATGGAGGCAGCGCTCGAAGCGGCCAGTCCACCTAAGACGTCGCGTCTGGAGATAGGGATCATTCTGTCTCTCTTCCTCTTTGGCTCTCATTCGGTTTAGAAAGAAGGCAGATTGCCTTGCATCGTAGCCTAAGCGGAAAAGTCCCTTCATCAGTCATCACTTCGTCCTCTCTTCCAGGGAGGCCGCCGGGATGCCCGGAGGGAGTGATTTGCCTGAAGCGACCATCTTCCGTAAGACATCCGGAGTAAGTGGTTTCACCGGTTCCGTCTTCTTCTCATCGTCGTCTGCCATAACAGGGATGTCCTTGCCGATTCGGATTCGAATTGGCGGCGATATCGGAAATTGGGTTTGGATGAATACAGCCATGCCAAATGGGATGGCTGCATTCGAGTTAGAAATAGAGGAGTTCAGAGAGGCTGTGAGAAGTCGATCCTGGCCTGTGCTGAGTAAGGCCCGGATCGCTATCTGCGTCAGTGCTTCTAAAATGAAAACCGGGCGGTAAGCTGAATCTGACGTGGAGTCCAGTAGCCTCCTCCCCCTTGTGTAATGTTTTCAGTTCCGTCGGTTGTGTTTGGATTGACATTCCCTTGAATGTTGAACGCGTTGAAGGCATCGACATTGATCCGCAAATTCATTTGATCTTTGATCGGAAATACCTTGTAGAGGGACATGTCAACGTTGTAGTTGTATGGCCCAAGGAGTACGGTGTTTGAAAAGCGATTGACCCCGGCAGGCCCCGGCGAATATGCAGTGTTGGTGTCAACGGTGCCATTTGACAAGGGGATATTGACGTTGTTGTTGTTGGCAGCAACGTTGATCGGCGACAAGTAAGGGAGATACCCGCTTGGCAGTCCCGTCACTGCGGTGAGTTTGCTGGGAACGATAAAGCCATTGAACCATAGCTTTTCCTTCAAGCAGGTCCCGCTGCGGCAATCTGTGATGGGGGCTCCGTTTTTATAGACCTGGATCGGATTGGTGGCGCCCCAGTTGCTTGATGCAGGCGAGAAAGACTGAGACACAACGTTTCCAACAAATGCGACCTGGTACCCTCCGAGCAGTTCATCCACAAACTTGTTGGAATTGCCGAGAAGCCGCTTGCCTTTTCCAACCGGCAGATCGACAATGCCGTTGAAGCTGACATGGTGCTCGGGAATAGCGGTGTCGATCTTGTAGTTTTCCAGCCTGTTCAAAGCGTGACTGGGACTCGTTGGAGTGCCCGGATTGATGCCGGCGATGGTGCCTGGGATAAAGTTCTCCACAGGATAGAGGCTGCTGTCACGAAACGTATTGCCACCTACGCGAAATGCCCGCGAATAAACATAGAACACCTGGTAGGCGTAACCGCCCTTGAAGGGGCGTTGATAGTTGAGTTGAAGCGCGTTGTCATTGGACCAGCCGGTCTTCACCGACTGCGTGTTTCCGCCATAAGTCGTATGGTCGTAAGGTCCAATGCCGACGGCGCCGATGCCTCCCGGAGGAGCGATACCGTTGACGGTCTCGTAGACGTATTGCGAGGGGTGATTGTTATATTGAAAGTTTTGATCGAGATTGCTCCCGTGATCCAGGAGATAGGTTGCGCGGAGAACCGAACCACCCTTGATTGGCTGCTCGATCGTCACGTTGGCCTGGGTTACGGCAGCCGGCGGATAATGAGGGTCCAAGGTCTGAAAGCTGAAACCTGCACCGATTGCGTTGGTCGTGCTCGAGTTCACTACGCCAGTGCTATTGCTTCCAGCAATGACTGTTTGAGCCGAACGCAAGAGATAGTTCGGCAGGCTATCCGGCGACTGGCTGGCCAAAGTGTAGTCCTGAAAATATGTGGCTGAGAACGGAGGTGCGTTTGCGGGCGTCTTGAGCGAGTTGCGGATCGGGATCGGGTAAATATACCTGCCGTAGGCTCCGCGAATGACCGTGCCCTTGTTCTTCGAGAACGGCTCGTATGCGACACCGACGCGCGGATTGAACTCTGCGTTCTGGTTGTAAATCATCGTGCTGGGGATTCCGGCGGCTTGCGGCGTTTCAAAATTCACGCCGACATTGGCATAGCTGGTGACGATTGCCTGGGTGGTATAGCCCTTGGCGATGTAAGTCGACAGGGGGTTTGCAAGCACGACCGCATCGTGCGCTAGGTCGAAGCCAGCCAGGGTGCTATCCCGAGTGATCGGAGAGGGGTGAGCCTCCCAGCGAAGCCCCAGATTGAGTGTCAGGCGCGAGCTGACGTGATAGTTGTCCTGGACGTAGCTGTCCATCTCGTAGTCTGTGAAATGTTGGAGTGTGGGGCTAAGAGCAAGACTATATTTGCTCGCAGCTCCGAGGAAGAAGTCGGCCTCCTGGTCGCCGGTGTTGGCATTCGCGGTATAGGTTCCGCTGCAGGTCGGGCATGCTGCGGTTTGTGCTCCGGTCGACGCGTTCATATCGGCGGTCGCGAGGTTGCTGAAATTGACCGCGTCGGACGACCGATCGGGGAGGTAGGCGATACGTTCCCTGCGGTAACGAATTCCGAACTGGACCTGATGTTTGCCGACGATCTTGGTCAGGTTTTCGTCAAGGTTGAATTCAATCTGGTTTTCGCCGTAGTTGTACTGCGTTCCTCCGTAGGGCATCAGCAAATTGAATCCGTTTCCGCCGATGGTCGGAAAGCCAGTCTCTCCGAAATTATTCGGTAAGCCAAGGGCACTTTCGACATTGACCTGTAGGGTCGTTCCTGCAACGTATTGCCGGAACCATTGCTGCGCGTAGATGGTCTCAGAGGTGAAGGTGGGAGAAAAGACGTGCGTGAAGCCCAGCGATGCACTAATGGTGTTGACCGGGATGGTCTGGTAGCCCTCAATCTTGGCAGGCAGAAGGTTGGTTGCCAACGTGGGAGAGGTATTGGAGGGATAGTTCCGGAGAGCGAAGTTAGTCTGATTAATGTCGGTAAACCGCAGGAAGAGCCGATTGTTTTGGTTCACCACATGATCCAGTCGAAAGGTGATGTTTGGAATCACCGTTTGCGTGACGTTGGGGATTTGGATGTTCGACGTATTGAAGGGATCGGGATTTCCCGGTACATTCGGGAGCGGGGTGGCGGCGTAGAGGTTTTTCGCGAGCGGGCTGATCCGGGTAAGCGGAATCTGATTGTTGACGAATGCTGTGCGCTGGTAGTTGGAGGCAGCATTGCCAGTTGTGTTTGGGTCATAGAGTTGCTGGACGACGCCGCCGGGGTCAACCTTGCTGAAGTCTCCGCCCCGCATCGCCACTGTTGGAACAAATGCATTTTCGGGTGTCGATTGGCCCAGCGAAAAGCGCTCATAGGCGACGAAGAAGAAGGACTTGTCTGTGCCGTTGTACACATGCGGAATGCGGATGGGGCCGCCGCCCGAAGCTCCGAATTCGTTCCGGACCAGATGCGGCAGGAGGTAACTAGCACGAATGGTTCCCCTCGGAACCGCGTTTCCGACCGCATTGTTTCGAGCCGTTTCGAAGAGTGAGCCGTGGAGGGTGTTGGTGCCCGACTTTGTCGTGATAATAGCCGTGGCCGGAGTCGCAAACTGCGCGTTGGACGTGACTGTCTCGATCTTGACTTCCTGGACTGCATCGGGATCGGGCAGTTGCGCCTGCGTTGAGTTTGTCTCGCCGCCGAAGTTGCGATTGGTCATCGGAGCTCCGTCCTGGGTATATTCGAGCCCTTCTGCCATGTTGCCGTTGGCGCGGGTTCCGCCCGCCTCCAGGCCGGGGACGGTATCTGCGGCGAGATTCAGGACGATTCGAGTGTTCATCGGCAACTGATCGATCCGGTTTCGATCGATCTCGGTGGCGATTGTGCCGCTGTCGTAGGTAGCGAGTTGGATCTCATCGGCCGAAACCGTGATTTTTTCGGTGGTCGCACCGACCGCCAGTTGCGGATTGATCACTGCGTTCTGGGCATCCTGAAGAGAGATCGTCACTTCATACTGCTTCATGCCGGACGCGCTGAAGGTGACCTTATAATCTCCGGCGAACAATCCCGGGACAGAGTAGAAGCCCGTGCCGTTCGCGACCGAATGAATCGCGGTGCCCTTGGCAACATTGACGATGTCGACTTTGCCGCCGGGAATGATTGCTCCGGTGGCATCTTCGACGGTGCCCTGGATGCTGCCGGCCCCGCTCTGAGCGGCGACTCGGCCAGTCGCTAGGAGGACCAGCAGAGTCAACAACGCTAGACCCGCTCTTATGCCAAGTGCTAAGGGGAACTTGAGGGCCAATGCCAGATGTGTGGTTGTTTTGTGCACTCGGTTGTATTGCGTCATTGCAGATTGCATCTTGCCTCCAAAAGTTTTCAGAACTTGACAGAATTGAAACTCGGCTTTGTGTGTCGCCGATCATCCTCATGAACGCAAGTCGGTTGCACAAGGTGAATTTACCGGAACTCACATGGTAAGACTTACCGTAAGCGACACGAATGTCTATTGTTTTCAATAACTTGGCTTATCGAAGGCCGCGGACTGCACAACGGAGACGCGCATTGAAAGCCAATAGAAGTCGTCGTCCAGCAAAGGAATCTGTGAAAACATCCCTCCCTCACGCAGTGATCCCTGTAGATCGCAAGGGGCAAGACCCCTCAGACAGCCTTGGCGCCTCTCGCCAGACATCCTCTTCGAGCCTTTATCGTTTGTTTTGCAGCCGAGCGGTGATCGCCAAGCGGTTTGAGCGAGCAAATTTTGCTATCGGACATTCATTTCCAATAGGCTGATAACACCTGACAAGAGGTCGGTCTGCGTGCTAAACTCGACTTCCTTACGAGTCTGGATTGCCCATGGGTTCTATAATGAGTGCTCCGTCAGAAGAGCGCCTTGATCAGCCTAGTGTCGATGAGCGACGCGCCCTAATTGATCGCATTGCAGGCAGTGCGCAGTTCCGGCGGTCGGCTCGACTGCGGGAGTTTCTGCTGTTCGTGGGCGGCCATTCCCTCCAGGACGGCTGCCCGGAGATACACGAACAGGAGATCGGGGCCAAAGTCTTCGGACGGTCGTCGACCTATGACCGGAGCCAGGACAATATTGTTCGCGTTACCGCCACGGAGTTGAGAAAGCGCATCGAGTTGTACTTCGCATCCGAAGGCGCGCATGAGACGCTCATCCTCGATATCCCTCGCGGCGGCTATATGCCGGTATTCCGTCAACGCCAACCCGCGGAGGCCTCGCGGTTACGGGATAGTGTTTCCCATGATGGCGTCGTCGCACAGCCTGTCCCCCAACCCCGTAACTACCGCAGGCATCTTGTATGGGCAGCAGTGTGCATCGCTCTCGCGGTAGGCTACGTGCCGCTACTTCAGCAGGACCGTGCGATGCACAAACTGCTGTACACCTGGGACGGCAAACCGGCGGTCTCGATGCTCTGGAAGGACTTCGTCAAGCCCTCACAGCAGACCGACATCGTTTTGCCCGATGCCTCGCTCAGCATCCGCGAAGAACTCACCGGACATCCCGTATTGCTGTCCGACTACATCGATCGCGAGTACGTGAAGCAGACGGAATCGCTGCCTGTGAGCAAGGATCGGCGCGACGACCTTATCGATATCTACTCGCACAATCTGGTGGCCTTCGGCGACTTCCGTGCGGCCCAGCAGATTCTCGCGCTTAGTCCGGTCGAATCGTCGTTGCACCTGACCCTCTCTCGATTTTTCCAGGCAGAATTGGTCAAGACGGACAACCTGATTCTGATTGGAGGGAAGAAGGCGAATCCATGGGTTTACCTCTTCGATGACAAGATGACCTTCAGCCTCGACTACGACGACGCGAGTGGGCTCGGATACGTCGCGAACCGCCACCCCCGCCCCGGCGAGGCCGCTTCATACACCCCTTCCGCGCAGTATCCAAACGGATTCGTCGGCTACAGCGTTGTAGCCTATCTGCCGAACCCGAGCCATAGCGGCAACGTAATTATCATCACGGGGACGGATTCCGATGCGACCAGCGCGGCCGCCGAGTTCCTCACCTCCGAAGAACAGCTCGGCAAGTTCCGAAAGACCCTCAACGTCCAGCACTTCCCCTACTTCGAAGTCCTGCTCAAAACTTCTCGGCTCAGCGGTACGTCTCTCAGCTCCGAGATTCTCGCCTATCGGGTCTATCCCGACCTCAGGTAAGTAGTCAGACCTGGCGTTCAAACGCCAACGCAACAGATTTCCCCGCATGAACACAAACGCGGCGACACCGTTCGCATGCGGCGCATCCATGTCATGAATCGGCCGTGACAGATGCGCGCGCCATCGACGCTGATTATTGCCTGATAGCCGCTGCTCCGCCGTTGACATTCACCCTGGCCAGGTCGCGGGCAAGCTCGTTCCTCACGCTCAGTGTGGAGGCC
>Ga0302315_10004327_pt1 | contig 12464 bp, 9 predicted proteins | sample III_Palsa_N3_1_FD_200532 | JGI IMG/M metagenome (GOLD analysis project Ga0302315, IMG submission 200532) | Peat permafrost microbial communities from Stordalen Mire near Abisko, Sweden - III_Palsa_N3_1 | ecosystem: Environmental > Terrestrial > Soil > Palsa > Peat permafrost | place: Sweden... | reverse complement strand
CTGCCAGTACCGCCTATGCAGCGCCGTTTCAGGACATGCCGCCACCTGGAGACAACACCACCGCTGCACCAGGGCAGCACGCCATGCCCGATCCACAAAAGCAGACCGAGCGACTGACCCGCAAGCTGCAGCTGACGCCGGATCAGGCCACCAAGATCGAGGCGATCCTGCAGAATCGTCAGCAGCAAATGCAGCAAATGCGGGCCGATGCATCGAGCTCACCGCATGATCAGCATCAAAAAATGCGCGCGCTCAAGCAGGATACCGACAGTCAGATCGAGGCGATCCTCACCGACAGCCAGCGCCAGCAGTATCAGCAGATGCAGCAGGAAGCCATGCAGCATCGACGTGACAACAAACAGGGTTCGCCCGGCGCAGGTGGCGGGGATGACGGCGGTAACCCCTGAGCAGCAGGTGTTGACCCTACGGATGAGGATCCCAGATCTCCCGTAATTATTATAATTTGCTCTTCAGAAAAATTTCGTCCGGCATTAAGAATCTGGTTTTCTTATTTAAGAGTCTATTAAGGAAAATCCCGATACCTGCTCCACCAGAGCCGTAATCACAACATATTCTAAAATGACCGGCACCGGCAAAAGCAATACCTTCCGGGCGCTGAACTCCATGTGTAATAACGCTTTCAGCATGCGAGTAAGCAATATTTTCAAACAATGAATCATTTAAAAAGTGAGCCAAATCAAGAAAGAATTCACCATAACCTGAATTACCCTCATCCTGCCAATTTTTATTTGAAATTCGCGTGCGAACAGAATGTGCGCAATCAAGTGCCATACTCTTAAATGCGACATCTCCAGTCACCGCGAAGTATCTTATGCACGCTGAACCGATTCCTGCAGACCCAAATCTAGTGTGCGGAAGATTTGGTGAGTTTTCTTTTGCTCCTACATGTGTTTTCCATATGACTCTTCCCGCAACTCGAAACGAGTGAGAAAAATCAAACATCAACGCACGCTTACCGGCTTGTAAATAACGAGCTTCTCCAGTCGCAGCAGCCAAATAGGTTAAAAATAGTCCTATCCCACTTTGTCCATCCCCTAGCCCTAAATAAACGGCATCGTTTCCAGGCCAACAAAGACCAGCTTCTTTTTCAACCGCAGTACCAATTAGGGTATCTCCCAAATCTCCCGCTGCTCGTAAATATTTTTCGTCGCCGAGAAGCAGCCAAAAATGTAGATTAACTAATCCCAGACCGGCGCTCCCAAAATAAAGACTCGAACAGCCAAAGGAAATTTCATGAGAGGAGGCTCTATGCAATAGGCTAATCGCGCGATCGGTTTCACCTGCTAAAAGAAAAACTAGTGCGACGCCACTTATACCCGAATAGAGCCCAGCCGGACACGTATTTGACGTAGCGTGCAAATAGAGCCAATCCAATACCGCATGACTCACTAATCCACGGCTTCGTAAAATAAATGCTGCAACCCCTGCAGCACCATATTGAATCGAAACCGTATTAGTGTAATAAATTTCCGGTGATGCTGGCCACAGCCGGTCTGAACGCGACAAATCTAGAGTTGAATCAAGAAAACCCAGTAATCCCCTCTCACTATTCCCTATTTTGTCGACAAGTTCAGAAGTGGGGCTGGCTATCAAAAGCATTTCTTCTCTGGAAGGAAACATTTGTGTCTCTTTTTCGGGCGCCCTCATATTTTTTACGTAGGAAATTACTTGCTTCGTACTCCAACGTTTTTGGGGGTCTGAATTTGTAAGCCCGAAAACTAGGTCGCACAGCTGCACAGGCAACTTTAAATCGGAAATAACAAGTTTAAGTTTATTAAGTATTGCTACTCGATCAAGTTCGAGCCCTGAAGCACAAAACGTCAGCATGTCGAGAATGAGAACACCTAGCGCGTAACAATCATCTTCTACGGTCGGCCTTTTAGCTGCTATTTGCTCCTTAGATGCATACCCGGGGGTCCATGCCGTTAGCCAAGGATCCAAGCTATCTAATTCATAAGAAAATTCGAAGTCGATAAATTTGACGCTAGAATCCAGATTTGTGAACATAATATTATTTCTAGTTAAATCACGTAACACCACGCCGGCCTGATGAACGGCATTCAGAGCTAAGGCTATGGATTCTATGGTCGATATGATTTTTTTTAATCCGAAACTTGAGGTTTGGGACTCATTCGAATAGTAAAAGTCCATTGAATGACCCCAGAGAGATGTTGCCTCGAGGTATTCTTCAACAAGAAACCAATTTTCCCATTCTTTAAATATCTCCACGAAATCTGGAGCAAACCCGGTAGAGGCTAATTTTTCTAAGATTCTAGCCTCCCTTTTTAGGATAAATGCGGGATCGTCAGGCATGTTATTTTCCAGATGACCCAACGAACCACGCACTTCGCGTATTACAATTCTTTTCTGTGTCCTAGTATCCAGCCCGTGGTAGATTCCACCGGTTGCGTTAAATTTTATCACCCCTTTTATCTCGTACCTATCATTCAGGATGATAGGTCCTTGCTTGCTTTGGTCTGGCGATAATTTCAAAAATGGATCTGAACAACCTGGAGGCATTCGAAACTCTGCTCCGCGCACATCTTCATACCAAGATCCATCATCCAGAGTGAAACCCGGCGTTGATCTGCCAAAATCATTTACTCGATATTGTCCCGCATGGGCACCGTACCTATAGTAGACAACCCGGCTACCATTGTATGGTCGATCCGTAATGATATAGGGTCCAGTCAAATGTGATAATGAAGAGCAAAGCTTATCTAAAATCAGTCTACACTCAAAGACGCTCATGGGATAAATTGTCATAAACTTCCCCACTTGAAATCTTGACCATGCCTTACTTAGCGACATGTTCAACATTTTTAGATCTGAGCAAAATTTGAATGCGATGCCCGTTTTTTCCAGATCTTCAATAACAATGCGAAGAGTTTCCAAAGCATTTTCAGAAGTGCTTGAAATATGTATTTTCCATCCATGATTTAGCGGCCTCCACCCTATGGGTGAGCACTGTGTCCAAAACCCTCCTCTACTAATTTTCCATCCTTTATCTAAGGCATGACAAGCTATATCAACTAGCTCACTTGATGGATCGTACAAATCAATCGTTTCATAATAGATCTTGCTTAAGAAAGAATAAATTAAAGGGGGCGTTGAATTCATTCTGTATAGGCCTTTGATTTAAGTGCACGCATATAGCGAAATCACTTAGAAATTTTAATGAAAAATTTGTATGAATATATTTTTCAGAAATGGATGCGTTTTGTGACTTGGTGCGTTAAATTAAGTAGTGCTGCCGACAGATATTTGTCTAGTTTTATCGTTTTCCTAGTCATTTAATATAATTTTCATATAAATATACTATCTGCTGCTCGTCTTAAACTGCACGCTCAGCATCTAAAGCGATTCTTGCAGCGGATGTGTTGCTGTGGGAACGCACAGAGAGCTAGCCATGAAAGAGTGGGTGGCGGTGCAAAGTGGAATGGAATCGAGTGACAGATAACACGCGATCCGGCGATGATTGAACCTCTAGCCTAGAAAACTCTGTCCAGAGCACTTGGGGATCTTCCATTGAAGGGTGTAGTTACTAGTAGGTGGCTAAGCAACAGAACTAGGCGCGCCCGAAGAAGCCGCACATTACGCGCAAATTTGATGATGGCGTGAAGCGGGATACGGTTGAGGCGTTGCTCCAGCCAAGAGCATCCCAGCCGCCAGAGCAAATCGCTAAGATACTGACACGATGTTTTCTCAGAGCAGTGCGTTATCGGGTCACGCCTAACCCTTGATGAAATAATGGCATTATTAAAGGTATAGGCAACCATTCGTCGGCTGGCACGTTGGTTGAACGTACGAGCGGCTTTGATATGCAAAACGGTAACGCCAACGCTGCCGACGCGCTGGAAAGTTAAGGCGAAACCCTGAAGACTAAATCCGAGGCCTTGCGCAATACGCTTAGGTACGACGAAGGCAAGCAGATGTGCTAACGCAAAGCATCCACCCTGCGTAAGGACATGCGGGAGTACTTCCCCCGACCGGCACAATCCATGGCGGCGCTCTAGCAACGAAAACACCAATGACAAGTTACTCCAGTTACTTGTCTAAACAGCATCGACCTCTCAATCTAGAGGCAAGCGAGATTCACTATACTTCTAGCAACACACGACCACGAAATCGCTATCAATTACGCCCGTCGCGGGAGTCTATGATGACTATCCGAAGTTCGTTGATTAGTGATTAGATCGTGTAGATTTTTGAATTGGCTCTTACATTCTAGTCTAGCCACGAGCATAGTTATTCTGAATTAGTCAAATTAAACAAACGTTCTCGCCAACTAAAATGACAATTTACTTACTCATTGACCTTTAAATAGGCGGACTCACTAAAACAACCCTTCTATATTAAATAAAAGGGTTGTTCTGTGATTTCAACGAGTCAAAAAATAGATTATTTAGTTCTGGGTAATTGAAGCTGTGCTGCTGTGACTGAAAATCGATACACAAATTTCCAGCGTTTCATTTGCTTCAACTTCCAGCATCTGCAAGGCAAGTACATTTTGCATGATCAACATCCTTTTAGTTTTCGTTAATTAGCCCACGTCTACCGGCTGATCCAGCAGACGAAGCGCACTAAGCGCCAAGGCGCTTTGCTACCTCGTAAGCTGCAACTATATAGTTGCCTAGATAGCCCTTTCGACTTTACTAGAGGTAGATCTCCTATTGCAAATTTCAACGATAGTGATCACTTAGATTGGTCGGATACCAGCGTTACGCTAGCCTGACTGCACTCCGCACTTGGCGGCCACTCGGCTAATGAGTACAAATTAGCGGCGTCCCGAAACGCTCTATCGGAGTGTTCGAAATTATTCGACCAACATAAACCTGCAACGGATCATCCGGACAATGATACTTTGCGATGCGCTCTTTCCTGGCAAACGGGCTGATCATGACGGAGTTCTTGCTCACGCTACAAAATCACGAGGGGGTTTCGATATGCTCCTCACTCATGGCGCACAACCGCGCGTACCTTTTTAGAATTTTTTAGCGAGCGTCCATGGGCACTGTCCCGAACGAAAAGCTCCGCCCCACCCGTCGCATCGGCGCCCTGCGCGAACTCTGGCCGTTCCTTAAACCCCATCGCTGGTTGGCGGTCAGCTGGCTCTTATTTCTGGCGCTGTCGTCAGGCGCCTCACTTATGCTGCCACTGGCTTTTCGGCATATCATCGAAAAGGGTTTCGGACACTCCAGCCTAGATGTTATCAACACGACATTCATCGCCTTGTTCGGCGTCGCCGTGGTGTTGGCGATCACCACCGCGGCGCGCTACTTCTGCATCACCCTGCTCAGCGAACGCGCGCTGGCTTCGCTGCGCCAGACGCTTTACGCGCATTTGATCCGGCTGGATGTCGGGTTCTTCGAAAAGAGCCGCGTCGGTGACCTGCTCTCACGCCTTAGCACTGATACCGAGGTCGTACAGACGTTGATCGGCCCAGGTGTTTCGGTAGCGCTGCGCAGCGCCGTGATGCTGGTTGGCGCCGCGGTGGCGATGGTTTTGACCGCACCTTCGTTAGCAGGACTCACCGCACTGGTAATTCCAACAGTGATGTTGCCTATCCTATTGATCGGTCAGCACGTGCAGCAACTTTCTCGCGCCAGCCAAGATCGCCTCGCTGATGCGGCCGCCATCGCCAGCGAAACGCTTAACGCCTCCATCGTGGTTAAAGCATACGCGCACGAAGACATCGAAAGTACTCGCTATGGTGGAGCAATCATGCATGCATTGAGTACGGCACGGTTGCGCATTGGCATGCGTGCGTTGCTGACGTTGTCGGCAATCGTGCTGGTGTTCGGCGCCATTACTCTAGTGCTGTGGGCCGGTGCCCGCCACGTGCTGGTCGGCACGCTTGACGCCGGTGTGCTGGGCCAGTTCGTACTGTACGCGGTGTTAGCCGCTGGTTCGGTCGAGGGGCTTTCCGAAGTGTGGGGTGACGTGTTGCGTGCCGCTGGCGCGATGGAGCGTATCGGCGAGCTGCTCGGTGAGGTGCCTAACATTGTCAGCCCCGCGCAACCGACTGTAATACCGATGCAGATGAAGGGCTCACTGCGCTTCGACAACGTCACCTTCCACTATCCCACCTGTCCCGACACAGCCGCACTGCACGACTTTACGCTGTCCATCAGACCTGGGGAAACCGTGGCCCTTGTCGGCCCATCCGGTGCCGGCAAGAGTACGGTGTTTGCGATGCTGTTGCGCTTCTACGACCCAGCCAGTGGGCGGATCACGATTGACGGCACCGACCTGCGCCACCTCACCCTGCATGATCTGCGTCGCACCATAGCGCTGGTACCACAGGAAACCATAATCTTCAGCGGGAGCGCCGCCGACAACATCCGCTTCGGCCGCGATAGCGCCAGCTTCGACGAGGTACTCGAAGCTGCCCGTGCCGCCAAGGCACACGAGTTCATCGTCGCCTTAAACGATGGTTATGACGCCGAATTGGGCGAACGCGGCGTACGCCTCTCCGGTGGCCAGCGGCAGCGCATCGCCATCGCTCGCGCAATCCTGCGTGATGGCGCGCTGCTACTGCTCGACGAAGCCACCTCGGCACTCGACGCGCAATCCGAAACAGCCATCCAACAGGCGCTCGAGCACCTCGAAGAAGATCGTACTACCCTGGTAATCGCGCACCGTCTAGCTACCGTTCAACGCGCCGATCGCATCGTGGTAATGGATCACGGCCGCATCGTTGCTCAAGGTACACATGTGAGTTTACTGGCCGAAGGTGGGTTGTACGCGGAACTAGCTCAATTGCAACTCGTGGCTTGAGGCAGCCGTTACATTTGGGGAATTCGTTTGGTGGGTAACACAGGAACGACATACTACGACGATAACGAGGAGAAGCTGCATCGAACTTGCCTATTGCGAGCCAAAAGCAAATTCAGCTCCGATATATACACAGTCTACTCTCCCTAAGAAGCGACACCCTGACTAGATTGGTTTGCGCGGAGCAATGCAGCAGCCAATAGAACTTCATGGAAATCAGGTTACTTGCCGATGCAAAATGAGCCGAAAATCGCCCCGAGCAGATCATCGCTGCTGTAGTTGCCGGTGATTTCGCCAAGCGCCAGCTGCGCTTGGCGAAGTTCTTCGGCAGCGATTTCGCCAGCGCGCTGTTCGCCGAGATACAGGGCGGTGTGTTGCAAATGGACGTCTACTTGTTGCAGCGCCAGTACATGACGGCGACGTGCGCTGAATGCACCTTCGCCGCTGCCGGCCCCGGCAAGGTTCTTCAAGGTATCGCGTAGCGTTTCGAGGCCTTCGCCGGTCTTTGCCGAGGCCCATAGCCAACGGCGGCCATCGCGCTGTTCGCTATGTGGGTGATCGCTGTCCAGATCGATCTTGTTGACCAGCACCAACTGCTCGACGCTTTCGGCAACATCCGAGAGCAGAGCGAGATCATCGTCAGCCTGCTTTGCATCGGTCACCAGCAACGCGACATCGGCGCGATGCAGCTCGCCGTGGGCGCGACGCACCCCCTCGCGCTCGATGTCATCATCGGTCTCGCGCAGGCCTGCCGTGTCAGCCAGTTCGAGCACGATGCCGTCAAAGCTCAACTGCTCGCGCAGCACATCGCGCGTCGTGCCCGCCGTCGCATTGACGATGGCGCGATCGCTACCGGCCAACGCGTTCAACAGGCTGGACTTGCCCGCATTCGGACGTCCAACGATGGCCACGCGCAATCCATCGTTGAGACGCAATCCACGCAACGTCTCGCGCAGCAGCTCGGCCAGTTCGGCTTGCACGGCCAGGAGCTGACGATTGATGGCCGGATCGGCGAGAAAGTCGATTTCCTCTTCCGGAAAATCGATCGCTGCTTCGATATCCACACGCAAGGCAATCAGCGATTGCAGCAGCGTATCAACCTTGCGTGAGAACACCCCTTCCATCGACTGCAGCGCAGCGCGCGCGCCGGCTTGCGAACGTGAAGCGATGAGATCGGCTACCGCTTCGGCCTGCGCCAGATCGAGCTTGCCGTTGAGAAAAGCACGCTCGGTAAATTCACCCGGCCGCGCCAGCCGCGCTCCCAACGCGCAGGCACGACGCAACAGCAGATCCAGCAATACGTTGTTGCCGTGGCCTTGCAGTTCCAGCACATGCTCGCCGGTGTAGGAGGCCGGAGCAGGGAAATACATCAGCAACCCGCGATCGATCAGCACGCCATCGGCGTCACGAAACGCGGCGAAATGTGCATGGCGTTGCCTGGGCGTGCGTCCAAGCAAGGTCTGCGCAATGAGCAGCGCGGCCGGGCCGGAAACCCGCACGACGCCGACACCGGCCATGCCCGGTGCGCTGGCAATGGCAGCAATCGTGTCGCTGGATGAATCGGGTGATGTTGTGAGGGGCATCGGCATGCACTCTAAACGAAGACAGCCGCGATGGTTTCCCGATCGCGGCTGTCGATATCTCTAATTCTGTTACACGCGGCCTTAGGCTGCTTTGCTTCCTTCTTCACGATCCACGTGATGGGTCACCCACCACTGCTGGCCCAGACCCACCAGGCCATTGATCGCGTAGTACAGACACAGGCCCGAAGGGTAAAAGGCAAACAGCAGCGTAAACAGCAGCGGCATCACCTTCATCATGCGCGCCTGCGCCGGATCCATGCCGGCGGCTGCAGGGTTGAGCCACTGCGTGCCCAGCATCACCAGCGCATAGATGATCGGCAGGATGTAGAACGGATCGGGCGAGCTGAGATCGGGGATCCACAGGAACGATGCGTGACGCAGCTCGATGCTGTATTCCAGCACGTAGAACAGGCCAAGAAACACCGGCATCGTGATCAGCACCGGCAGACAGCCGCCCATCGGGTTGACCTTCTCCTTCTTGTACAGCTCCATGGTGGCCTGCTGCATCTTCAGCTTGTCGTCGCCGTAACGTTCCTTCAGCTGGGCAATACGCGGCTGCAGCTTGCGCATCTTGGCGCTGGACTTGTACTGGACGGCGGTCAGCTTCCAGGTCACGCCCTTGATCAGCAGCACCAGCAGGATGATCGCCACGCCCCAGTTATGCGCGATGGCATGCAGCTGCGACAGCACCCAGTGCATCGGCACCGCGATCGCCTTGAACATGCCGTAGTCGATGGTCAGGTCCAGGCCCGGCGCAATGGCGTCGAGGCTGCCCTGGATATTCGGGCCGAGATAAAGCTGCGACTGACTGGTACTTGTCTGGCCGGGCGCGACGCTCAGCGCCGGCCCCATCGTGCGGATCAGGTAATGCGGCTGGCCGCTGTCCGGATTGATCGTGCTGGTAACGTAGTGATCCATCTCGCCCGGCGGTGGAATCCAGGCGGCAAAGAAGTACAGCTTCAGCATCGCTGCCCAGCCACCCTTGATCTGGCTGTCAAGCTGATCCTTCGGCTCGGAAAAACTCTTGAAGGGCAACTTCTCGAATTTTTCGCCCGTGTACCAACCGGCACCCTGGGCAAAGCGTGTCTGCGGATCGGTATAACCCTTGATCCAGCTGCTGGGCTTGAGCGGCGCGGCGCGCAGCAGCTGCTGGTAGGCGTAGCCCTGCCATGACTGACTGCCACCGTTGTCGATGCGCTGAGTCAGACCGATCTCGTAACTACCGCGCTTGAACGTATAGGTTTTGGTGACTTTCAGACCGGCAGCATCCTGCCAGGTGAGATCAACTTTCAGCTCGTTCTGTCCGGGCGCCAGCGAGTAGTTGCTCTGCGCGGCGGTGAAGATCGCCTGATGGTTCGGCTGATCCGCTGGCGCCTTGTCGCTGCTGCTGACCAGGCCGTTCTGTGCCACGAAATAATCATCGTCGCTGTTGTCCAGCAGCACCGTCGGTGGCGGGTCAGGCTGGTTGTGGGTCGGCGGTAGTGAAGGGTAGGCCAGCAGCTGGGTCTTCACCACACTGCCACCGCGCGTATCCACGGTCAGATGCAGGACATCGGTGTCGATGCTGATCAGCTTGGCTGTCGTTGCGCTGGGCGACGACGCGATTCCAGCCGTCTGAGCCGCACCAGGAATAGCGACGCTGGCTGTCGTGGCACCCTCGTTGGTAGCGATCGGAACGCTGCCATCGGATGGCGTGGCCGCGCTGCTGGAGCTGGCGACCGGTGTGGATGGCGGCAGCGGCGCGTAATCCTTCTCCCAGGCCAGAAACAGGAAATACCCCACGGCGAACAGGGCGAACATGAGAAAGGTGCGCGTTTGATTCATCGCGTAGCAAATCCGGGTAACGCCACGACAATGCAGAGCCGCGGAAGGTCAGGGAGGGAAGGTCGGATAAAGACTGGAGTCAACACGCAATTGTGGCGGTCGCAGCGGCCGGCTTCAATGGTGGGCAGATTCAGCGAACGGTTTCGCTGCGAGTCGCGAGCAACTTCTTCCACAGCAAATCGATTTCAGCGAGCAAATCCGGACCGGGAACACCGGCAGCCTGCTCTCGAGCCATCACCATCAGATCCACTGCGGGCAGCTGATGACGAACACGCCGAAACGATTCGCGCAGCAGTCGTTTGATCCGGTTGCGCTCGACGGCGCGCTTGGAAACCCGCTTGGATATCGCCAGGCCAAGCCGGGCATGACCGAGCTCGTTGCCGCGATAGCGCATATGAAAACAGCGGCCGCCTGCGCGTCCGCTGCTCGACCGCAATGCGGCGAATTCGGCCGGCCGGCGTAACCGCGCATCGCGCGGCAGACCGGCGGATTGCATGATCTACCGCTCGATTACGGGATCAGGCGCTTGCGGCCTTTCGCACGACGGGCATTGATGATCTTGCGACCATCGGCCGTGGCCATGCGGGCACGGAAACCGTGCGTGCGGGCGCGCTTGAGCTTGCTGGGCTGGAAGGTCCGCTTCATGGCGTACTCCGAAGGGAATGTTAATAAAAGGTCGCAAAGTATGTCCGGTATGCAGTACGACTGTCAAATCGGATTGACATCACGCCTGCATCGACCTGTGGACAGGGCTGTGCGCAACCGTGTGGATAATTCGCCCTGATGGTACCGACGCTGCTGCTAGACTTGGCTGCCCGCCATGCGCGAAAGCGCCCTAAAGTCCGTGGTTGAAACTATTCATGAGTGATTTGTGGCGGCGCTGCCTTGAGCGTCTGGAAGGCATTGTAAGCGCCGAAGACCTGCACACCTGGCTGATGCCCTTGCAGGCACGCGATGACGCGGATGGCTTGCAGCTGTTTGCGCCCAATTCCTACACGTTGGACACGGTGAAAGACCGTTATCTGTCGCTGATAGGCGAGGTGCTGAACCAACTGGCCGGACGTGCCATAACCGTTCGCGTGGATGTCGGTTCCAATTCGGCCCGGCCGCCGGCACCGGCAAAAGCCGCTGTTTCTCCGCGCGCAAAGACGACGGAACCAACGGCGCCGGCGTTCAATCACAACCTCGATCCGCACTACACCTTCGAAACCTTCGTCGAAGGCAAGTCGAACCAGCTGGGCAAGGCTGCCGCGATGCAAGTGGCGACCAACCCGGGCCGCGCGTATAACCCGCTGTTGCTTTACGGCGGCACCGGCTTGGGCAAGACCCATCTAATGCACGCTGCAGGTAATCTGATGCGCGAACACAATCCCAACTGCAAGGTGCTTTACCTGCGCTCGGAGCAGTTTGTTGGTTCGATGATCGAAGCGTTGCGCGCCAAGAGCATGGATGAGTTCAAGAAACGCTTTCGTTCGGTCGATGCGCTGCTGATCGACGATATTCAGTTCTTTGCAGGCAAGGACACAACGCAGGAAGAGTTTTTCCATACGTTCAACGCGCTGTTCGAATCCAAGCAGCAGATCATCCTCACCTGCGACCGCTATCCGAAGGAAGTGGACAAGCTGGAGCCGCGGCTGAAGTCGCGGCTGGGCTGGGGATTGAGCGTGGCGATCGAGCCACCGGACTTCGAGACACGAGCAGCGATTCTGCTGGCCAAGGCGCACGAGAAAGGCGTCGCGGTGGACGAAAGTGTGGCGATGCTGCTGGCCAAACGCATCCGATCGAATGTTCGCGATCTCGAAGGTGCGCTGAACACGCTGGCGGCACGCGCCAATTTCTACGGCAAGCCCATCACCACCGATTTCGCCGAGGAAACTCTGCGTGATCTGCTGGCGACTCACGCCCAGGCCATCACCATCCCGAATATCCAGAAGATCACGGCTGAATACTTCAACGTACGCTTGCAGGATCTGCTGTCCAAGCGTCGCGTGCGTTCGCTGGCGAGGCCGCGACAGATGGCGATGACCTTGTCCAAGGAATTGACCGAACACAGCCTGCCCGAGATCGGTGAGGCTTTCGGTGGGCGCGACCACACGACCGTGATGCATGCCTGCAAGACCATCCGCAAATTTGTCGAAACCGATGCACGCATGCGCCAGGACTGGGAGCAATTGATTCGTACGCTGACCGGCTGACCGTGACCTGTTGCAATATCGCGGCAAAGCTTAGGATAAGCATGCTTGCAGGCTGTGGATAAGA
>Ga0302315_10004326_pt1 | contig 12468 bp, 13 predicted proteins | sample III_Palsa_N3_1_FD_200532 | JGI IMG/M metagenome (GOLD analysis project Ga0302315, IMG submission 200532) | Peat permafrost microbial communities from Stordalen Mire near Abisko, Sweden - III_Palsa_N3_1 | ecosystem: Environmental > Terrestrial > Soil > Palsa > Peat permafrost | place: Sweden... | reverse complement strand
GATTGCCGTACTTGCCATGTGCATCTTCCCCGAGCGCCTGCCAGGCGGCCAGGGTGTAGCACATCTGGCCGTAGGGGTAGGTAGTGCTGTCCTGAATGTCGTAATTGCTGGCGAAGCCGCCGCCAGAGCGGTAGTACAGATTGTAGTCCGCCGTATTTCCGGAGATTCCGTTAGACGTCGGTCCGACAGTCAGACCCAGATCGATATTGCCAATGTTGTTGTAGAGGATGTTGTTCTCTACAGTGTTGTTTTCCAGAGTGCGTCCAGAACCTTCGTCGACATTCACGTCAAGTGCCGCGTTTGTCCCACCCGTTACTCCGTTGTAGGCTATGGTGTTGTTAAATACATTCGTGCTGTTGGATCCCGAAATATAGATTCCACGCAGCGTGTTGTTGGTTACGATATTGTTTTCGACTGTGGCCCCCGTGGTGGCCTCAATCATAATGCCGCCCAGACACGACTGACCCGCCACGGTACCGCCTGGTCCGCCGTTGTCATTCACGTAGTTTCCACTGACTACGTTAAGTCCTCCGGAACAGGTGTCAAGCCAGATCCCCTGCCCATGGTTGCCGACCACTGTGTTGTTCGCGACGCGTCCATAAGTACCGCTCGAAACCAGCTTTATGCCGCCGGCGTGCCAGTCCGGGTTGAAGTTGCGCCAGTTATTATTTTTCATGACGCAATTCGAGACGATAAATCCATTCTGCCCCGAAGCGCATGCTCCGGTGTCGCCGTTATTACTCATGATACAGCCAGAAACGACATCGTTCTGCCCAAAGCCCACGCCGCCGAAGTCGCACCACTCCACATCGCAATCGATCAGCGCGTCGTTCGGATTGAGATTGACCGCGTAACCGATATCGCTGATAGAGTTCCAATTGCTGTATCTCCAGGCGATATTCTCAAACGTGATGTACTGCGTGCTCGAGTTTGGAAAGAACAGCATCCTGATGCGCCGGCTAACCAAAGTGGTGTGGGAATTAGGGTTGACCCCAGTCGCCAAACAGAGGTAGGTGGTGTCACTGGAAGGATCGAAGTAGAAGCGTCCAGGTGCCAGATCGGTGTAGGCCGAGCCCACCTGAGCGGGATACTCAAAGGTCGCATAGTTTGCAAATGTACCATATGCCGCCGTACTCGGATGCGCCAGCCAGAGTCCCGCGGGGATTCCGATCTGCTGCTGCGCCGCTCCGTCCACAAAAATCTCCTGCGGATTTACATGATTGCCAAATTGGTCGATCCAACCAGTTTGCACCTTCCAGATTTCGCCGCCGCCAGCCCCGGCTCCATTGTCGATCCAGGTCGTAACCTGGTCCGCGCCCGAAACGGTCGCGGATTCGCCCGGATAGGATTCAACAGTTACACCGTTGCCCGCCCCAGCGGATCCCCCGCCGGAAGTCGGTTCAATCTCCTGATTGTAAGTCCCCGCCCGTATGTAGACCGTGTCCCCCGCCACAGTCTTTTGAATGGCCGTGGCGATATTCGCCAGCGGAGTGCTGATACCCCCAGCGTTGCTGTCGCTTCCCGTCGTCGACACATAATAAGTCGCCGACTGAGCCCGGCTGCCCGTCAAAACGAGGCATGCAATAACCGCAAAGAAAAAACCTGTACAACGTTTAATCAACATCATTGTTCCTTTCCATAGCAGGCGCAACAAATTTTGGCGAGTCCCTCCGCCCCCACGGCAAGGGCGGAAGGATCGCGGTGAGGATTAGTCGTCGTCGCGGATGGTCCAGTAGCCGCAGGGGTTGGTTGTTGAACACCCGTTCCAACTGGTGGCGTTCTGTATGGGAGCGCCCGGAGTCTCAACGGTATTTTGAGGAAGGAACCACTTGGCATGTCCGTCCGCACATAAGTAGTTCCATCCGCCGTTGTGGTAAGGAGTGCCGCCGGCCAGGCCTTGAGCTTTCGTACCGCCGGCCCCATCCTGACTGGTCTCGATATTCCACGAGTTACCGTCTCCATGGGGCTGAGAGGCCACCAAACAGATCGGCACAGGGTTGGACCCAACCCGGCCAAGCATATTCAAGTCATGCGGATTCTCGGCAACGATAAACGTGTTTGCGGGAGCAGGAAACTCCGAGTCCGCTCTGCCTTTCGACGTTGAGCATCCTGATGCGTCCGTGGTCTGTTCGTGGAAAGCCTCGTCATCCGTGCTTCCAGGGAACCCCCAGCTATCCATTCCCGTGCCATACCCTTGAATAACCGAGTAACTGAGCGGAGTGGGATTGTTGGTTGGCCTGGGAATCGTATCGTCCGGGCACGCGAAGATTCCGGACTGGCCGTTCGGAGCATTTAATACGTTGTGCTGAAGGTAAGGGCCGATTTCGTAGGGCCATATTGTTCCCCCAGCCCCGCAGTTGTCGTTATACGCCATGGGGAACACCTCGTCGTAATCCTCCACATATTGCATAAACCCAAGCCCAATTTGTTTTTCGTTAGACAAGCACACCGTCTGACGCGCCTTTTCACGGACTTTGGCAAACACAGGAAACAGCACGGCCGCCAAAATCGCGATAATAGCGATAACTATGAGTAATTCAATTAAAGTGAAACCTTTGGTTTTCATCGTTTGCTCCAATTCGTCTTAGTATTCAAGCTACAGATACATTGTGCGAACAACATCCGCACAGCCTCATTAAACGCAACCCAGATCACTATAATGCTATAGGATCCCTTTTCTTCATTAATGCAATGGTGACAATTGCGCAGTTATCCCGACATCCCGTCACCGGCATTGCTACCCTCTGCGCATTTCTATAGTACCATAGGTCCTTTTGCCTGTCAAGCATCTTCCGGTTTATTTATCATAACAACAATCCGGTCCTCTAGCATTGCAGAGGACCGGCAGCTTTTATTAAGCCCGCACCCGACCCCACGATTTCCCGGTTCTTCTTCCCGTTGCAACCAGCAGCTTCAAGAGCGACCGGCCCTTCGGCAAACCGCGAAGCCCCAGACGCAAGCATTCATGGATCCTGTACCAGGTCTCATCAACGACATCATCCACCGGACCGGATTTTATATTGGGATAGGTTCCGTGCTTCTCAAAGTGCGCATCGGCCCACCGAAGGATGATATCATCGGAGAGCTTCGCAAGTCCATGGACATTGCGTACCCCGCGCTCTTCAGCTAGCAGCTGCGCCAGCGACGACCCTCCCTGAAATCCACGCCGCCCCGAAACCAGGGCTGAGTTCACGGCAGACCAGGTCTCTCCGGGAGCCTCACGAATGGAACCCGAAGCCCGCATGGGATAAACCGCGTTCCTCTCATTATAGGCATCGGCCCAGACCAGAATCTCCTCCGTGCTGTATGGCGGCAAATCCTGCTTATTGCGCGCTCCATAGTGCTCCTTAAGCAGACGGCTCAAGGAACTCCCACCCTGCAGTCCTCCCGAACCATTTCGTAGGGCGGCATCAATAGCGCCCCAGCTCAGACCGTATCGAGCAATCGCCTGCCCACAGGATTTATTTGGATACTTCCCATGCATAAAGTAGTAAGCCTTAGCCATGTTCAAGATCCACTCGATGGTGAGGTCCGGACGCTGCGACGGATCGATCTTGGATCTGTACTTGTACAGCAGTCCATTGATCGACAGCCCTGGAGGCAGCCCTCTAAATCCTTTTCGTAAAGCAAGATCGATAGCATTCCAGGTATCGCCCCCGCTCTCCGGGATCTGCCCCGACATCCTGGTAGGCCAGCGGTCATGCCGCCGATTGTATGCATCGGCCCAGGCAAGGATAGTTCTTTCATCGAGCGGAGGATATCTCTCCGCCCTTTTCTTTCTCAGCCCTGTTGTCATATATTAATCATCCAGAAAAGTGCTATATGGGCACAAACGCACAGCCCACATTCGTATACAATGATCGCATGGGAATTATACCATTCCCCTATACTACGACCAGCATCCTCCAGACAACCTTCAATTTCAAACAACAATATATTGCAGAGCCCGCCCCTCCCGGTGCCACGGTCGTAGCCCGGGACGGCCGTGTCCTAATCCGTCCCGAAATCTCCCCTATGTGTTATCCCTCAATTCCCTGGGTAGTAAGCAGTACAACAGCCCACGAATTTTAAGGAACTACCATGATTACAAAACCTATAACGACTCTCGCCATTAGCCTAATGCTCGGCCTGACCTGCTGCGCCTCCATGGCATCAAACCCGCCAAAAAACACTAATCCCGTCAACGACGAAATAACAGGTCCCTCGCCAGGCAGAACCTACGGCCCCACCGGCGGACCAGGAACAGGCAGATTGATCCACAGGAAATACCGCACGACAACGACCACTCACTATGTCCACGGCAGACGTTACGTCCACTCGACCAGCAAGACAACAGTCATCCGAACAACAAGAAGGCACGCACAATAAACGATACGCTAAGGGGAAATACTATGAAACCGCCAAAGATAACGACACTAGCCGCCGTCCTATTAACGCTAACAGGCGGCGCATGCCTGGCCCAGAGCACAACGCCGGCACCCGCGCCGCCCCCAGCGCCATCTGCCCCGGCCCAGCCTCCGGCCCCCACCATGCCAACGACGCCATCGCTGCCCAACCCGGCCACACCAACTCTGCCGCCGCCGGCGACGCCCAATCCAACGCCAACTTCACCAACGCTGCCCAGCCCGGCCACGCCAACCATACCACCGCCGGCGCCCATGCCGCACTAAAGGAGACAACGCAACTACAGATTAACTCCCGCCACAACATCGCCCTTACTGTCGCTGTAGACGTAGGCCACCTTGCTGCCTGGGAGTGCCGCAATGGGCGTCCCATGATTGTCGACACCATCAGGCCCGACACTATAGAGAAGGTATGTCGATCCAGTTCTCCTATACTTTAAAGCCGGGCCTGCTTTCCCCGAAAGCACAAACACATCCACCGGCACGCTCGGCAAGTACTCCGGCACAAGCCCCGGCAACGATACAGGATACATTCCATGCCCGATGTAATACTGCCGCAGCGCAAGCTCAACAATCAGCAGAGAACTTTGCGACTGGGCTTTGGCGTCCATGAATTGACAATATGCGCCGCTCGCATACGGGTCCCAATTGTTTAAGTCACAGGAAGTGTTTGTAACGGGATCGACAGGAACCCGCTGCATCTGCGCCTTGGCCGCATAGGGTGATGAAACCTGCTTGATCACCGCGTCCTCATACCGAGTGAACTGGTCGAACTCCTTCTGCTTTCCAAGAAACTTCAAACTCACAACCAGCATTGCTTTTGCGATCCCGACTCCTGGAACTGTACTTCCTCTGAACAGGTCCTCGGTAATGGCCGAAGCCCAATCGGATTTAGTGTAGTACCGAAGCAGCGTAGCCTGCGTCTTATACTTCTCTTCACCAAAAATATTAGAAAGAGGTTCTCTGTTCGACTCAATCCTCGTCAGTCGCAATTGCGCCGCCTTTGCTTCCGCCGCCGTCAAATGAGGGATGGTCTTCCAAAGATTCCTTCTCCCAAGCCCCTCGCAGGCCACCCCCACCAGAAACCCATTAGTCTCGCTGCCATGAGGAATGCCTGTTCCAATTTGAATGGCGTCCAGATAAGAACTTGCCGCACCTGCCCAATCCCCATGCGCCGCCTTAACGCTCCCCTCCAACTCGAGGATCCTGGCCAACGCCCGAAACCTGGGATAGTAGAGTAATTTCGCATCCCAATCCCGAATCGGCGGATTCACATAGGGATAAGCAAACCCCTGCCGAAGCGTCGCCAGATCCGGAGCCACCGCCCGCAGTACCTCTGCCTGCTGCGCAGGAGTATACTGCAGCAAGTTCCCGCTCATCGTTCCAGCCGGAACTCCAAGCGACTGCCCCCTTGTCAAATCCCCTTCAGCCCCATCCCCCGCCCTCTGAAAATAGTCAAACGCATTCGGACTCGACAAAGCATGCGTGGGGACCGCAGGAAAGTGATCGGGATGGATCCCCCTATAGTAAACAATGCCCAGCCCAACCCCAACAACGACCGCTGCAACCGAAGCCGCCTTTCTAACTCCTTGTTTCACGGCATACCTCTCCTATCAACCAGCAAACCCATCCCATGTGCGTGTCCGACTCCCCATCCTGGTGCCACTCCGGTAGCCCTGGAGTGGCCTGCTCCTACCCCATCTAAACGCACCCCCAAATGTGCCATGCTGGTAGCTTTGGACAAGCATGTGGCCTCAAGCAAAACACTCCATTTCAGCGCCCGGTGCCACGTTCGTGGCCGTGCACGGGCGTGTCCTGCAAATCCCTTTCACGGATTAACCCCCGCAACAACATCGCCCTTGCTGCCTTCATTAACAGTCCGCACATTCCCATAGAACGGAGGGATCGCCGTTCCGCCATTGTCCACTCCATCAGGCCCCACGCTGTAAAGGAGATAGGCAGCCCCCTGCGGTCGATATTGCAGCGGGCCGGACAGCGCAAAGGGATCCTCAGGGACATGAACGAGATAGTGTGCACTTCGAGGGCATCGCGAAAATGATCCGGGTTAATCCACATCACACGGTCCGAGAAATCGGAGATAGGATCGGGAATAACTTGTTTGATCGATACATGGGACGCGTAAGGCGCGGCAGACGCTTGAACAAGCGCGTCTTGATAGTGCGTATACTCGTCGTAAATCCTCTGTTTACCGGCAAAAATCAACTGGGCGATGAGCTTGGTACGGTCGAACTTGCCCGTTGTCACAATTCCGTCTATGCCCTTAAACTGATCGTCTGCAATCGCCGACGCCCAGTTGCGCTTGCTGAAATAATTGAGAAGGCTCGCCTGCTGCTCGTACTCTTCCTCGCGTTCCGCATCGGAAAACTGTGTCCTTTTGGCTTCGATAAGCCCGAGGCGTATCCTGGCCGCCCTCGCCTCGGTATTCGTCAAATGCGGCACAATCTTCCACAACCCGTTCCGCCCAATCGCTTCACATGCCACGCCCACAAGCTGGCCGATCACCGAGGCGATTATACCTATCAAATCAAATACGTGCCGCACGCAATGTGTAGTCGCACGAGTCCCAGGGTAACCCTAACTTACAATACTTGCCAAAGGACTGAGATACTATGAAAGTAACTAAAATTATAACCCTTGGAATCGGACTTGCGGCTATCGCCGGACCTTTACTGAGCGCCCCGGTAAGAAGGCTTGCTCCTTCCGCTCCAGCCCCAACACGTTCAGCCACTGCATCACACATGTCGGTTACCGTCACCAATACAAACCCGGTAATCCACTATCCGGCAGGCCAGAACAACACAGGCATTACACCCGGCGAACTGCCCATGTATAACCCTACAGGCCTGATACCAGGACAGGTGCCGATATATAACCCGACCAATATGACGTCAGGTCTGCCACCCGTCTATAACTCTACGGGAATGACGCCCGGTCTTCCCACGTCAACCACCCCAACCGGAGTCACGCCCGGTGCTCCATACTTCAATTACTCAACAGGAGTTACAACGAGCCTTCCCACGACTTACAGTTACACGACCAGAACAACGAAAGGCGCATCGGTCATCCACATTACCAACATGCCAAGCTCGAGATCAAGATATACAAAGACTCACGGGCATCGCCGAAACAGATCTGCAATATCACACAGATCCGAATAATGACACATTACACCAACTAGACGATTAAAATGACAATTGAGCTATAGCAGTGATCCAATGTGTTAGCTAATACTTAGGCTAGCCGAGATTCGCTACTGATGTCAGCGAGTTGCTGCATAAGCTGGTTGCGGTCGTACGTCTTTATTCGAACTTCTTGACTTGCATGCCGACATTCCAGCGACAAGGGCGGAGGATCTTCGCCAAGCCAGGTGAGTGTTGCTGTAATTAACTCGCCTACTCGAACCCACGCAGTGGCGCAAACATCAACGATATCGCCCTCAAATTGAGGTAATCGCCACTCACGCTCTACACACGGCACAGAATCTTCGTCTGGAGATAATATTTGTAGCGGGTCGCCCTCGCTTGCACATAGTAACAGATAATAGCGCATGGCCTCATCACTATCTGTTCGGGGATCGATCGGTATCCCGATGCCTAACTTAAGTCCCCTACCCTCCGTTATACCAATAAATCCGCTACTTGACGGAAGTAGCATTCCCTTATGTACTACATGATCGCGTCTCTTCGAAAGATCATTTATCAGCGGATCACGATTCAATTGAGCTAGTTTAGGACTAAACCATTCGCTGAATCCAGTCTGATTTTGCAAACCTAGCTGAAGCAGTTTTGGTGCCTCCTTTATCGATTTTAAGTATGCACTTAAATACCACCTAAACGGATTGGCGTTGTGGTAGTACTGCTCCAGCATATGAATCCAAAAATGCGCCTCCTGAAACCTGTCAAGAACCGGCTCCAATTTTTTAATTATAGCCTCATCCATCAAAATTAATCCCTGAATTATACGAGTCCTATCAAACGCAATTTGCCGCAGACGACATGAACTCCAATTATCATTCCAGTAATAGTGACACCTCACCCATCACAAGATCAATGACTCAGACACGCGGTCCCACTAACGAAATCTCCTCATGAACAGTCAGACCAAGCACACGAACTATCGACCTAAGACGATCGAAACTGGCGGAAGCGTAGTTCGTCGCTTCATATCTTTGCACTTGCTGCTCTTTTACGCCTAACCGAACCGCGAGATCCTTCTGGCTCATTCCAGTGGCTATCCGCGCTTTGATTAGCGCTGTAGGTAATTCCTCGAACGTCTCAGCATTGAACGTCGTCACTTTGCCGGTCTTAAGCGCTTCATATTCTTTCACTTCATCCTGCAAGTCAGTCAACTGACTTCGTAACGCATCGTTTTGAGCTCTGTCCAAGATTGATGGGGTAGCTGAGAGATTCGGCTGGGAGCTCAGTTCTTGTAGTGCCTTCTCAAAACGTATAATCTGAGACTTTGTGATGCGGTATTGCCGCTCGTTTTTAATCATGATAAATCTCTTTCAACGTTATTAACTATAGGAGAGGCGATCAACTCAGCAACATCTAACTCGATGACAACAAGACCTTTACGCCCACCTGTATTTTTATCTGTCTGGAAGAACTCGATAAATGTCTTGCCACTAATCCCTTCCGGTAATTCCGCAGGAAAAAGCTCGCCTCCAAACCTCGCCTTCTGAGCGGCACGGCCATTACTGAATGTCAAAAACACTGGGTCTAGGGCATCGGCGTTCACACCTTCTACACTCCAGCACGCATCAAAATCGCCGGGTTCAGACTTCGCAGTAACGAAACTGCCATCAACATACACCAACTTGCACCCCGCACTCGAGAGGCTGATTAGTGCCTCTCGTAGGCCCTGAATTAGCGCGAGGCGACGCGAGCCTCTGCTATAACGACGGTAAAAATCACCCCATTCAACAACGTGTAATCCCGGCGGTAGATTTCCATACCGGTCAAAGTCAGGCAGCATTGCGTCTCCAGTCAACACAATTATATCGTTGTGTCACATGATTGTCAAGCGACTAGCGAAAAGCCATATAGAACGGCATCTCCCGGAAATCCGACGGCATACGGGACCGTATGGCGCTTGCTGCGGAACGTGCGATCTCTCCGGTTGCCGGGAATAAATTATGCTGCTGACTGACCAGCACAAAGCCGTCGAGGCGGCTGAGGGTTTGCTGCGCCATGCGAAAGTCGCCAAGCTTGGGGGCCTTCTCAATATGCCAGGTCAGCCAATCCCGGCCAAGCATGCCCATCGCCGCATTCGCACAGCCCGCGGCCATCTGCTCGTAAAACAAACGGTCGTCGAGCGCTTCCGGGCACCCCTGCGAAAAAGCCTGACGGTAGGCTGCCTCAGCCTTATCAATTAGCGTCTGCGGGGTCCGATTAGCGCACCAGCAAGTCGGCCAGATGGCTCGCATATACCGCATATCCACCGCGGCATTCGCCATCCCGGAAAACTCAAAATCGAGAAGGTACATCCGCCCATCGATCCACAACACATTATCCGGACAAGGATCGTGATGGGTGTACACCCGAAACGGACCGTCTCCGTGGAACGCCCTAATATACTCTTCCACCTCGCTCAAATAGGCGTCCGTCACGTCAACCCCAAAAAGAGCGAGCCCCTCAGCCGGCTTTTCCCGATGCCATTTAATATGCTCCTCGATCACATTTGGCTTACGCGGCCCTAAAGCATCCCGAATCGCATCATACCGCCCCTGCTTGCCGCAGCTCACCGCATGAACCCGCCCCAGCGTCGCAAACAGCGCAACCAGACACTCCTCCGCAGCCGCTGCATCATCCCCTAACAGATAATGGTCGAGCCCTTTCCCATTGCCGATATCATGCATAACAATCAGGCCATTAACCTGATCCCCTGCAATAAAACGCGGAACAGGAACGTCATTCACCCCCTCAAAGCACTCCGAAAGAAACTCCAGCCCCGCCCAGTCATTAAACAGCCGAAACGAAGGCCCATCCATCGCCGCCGGATCGTAGGCCTCGCCACTACCCGCAACCGCATGCTTAACCACCACCGTCTCCACATCACCCGGCGCTCCGCCAGTGACGTCATAACGAATAACATGCGATCGATTGCTGCCCCCCAACGACCGAGGATTATCAAGGGTGACTAACGTTCCCCAGGCATCGGATAAGAGAGCCTCGGCTAATTGTTGTGCTTCCATGAGATTTGTGTTACTCAGGCAGTCAGATTAAAATGATGCTTTTGAAACCGTTGATTGAAATGGAAGGGAGTTAGGGGAAGCCTAACTACGGCACGACCTGAAGGGCAGCACCGTTAGCCAGTCGGTAGGCGTGAAAATGTCCGTCAATGGTGAAGATGCGGTCAATACTTAGAGATTCAGCAGAAGCGATTAACGAAGCATCCGCCAGATCCATTGGGGAATCGGCATACTGCAACATCATCTGGCGCATTCGATGCTCTTCTTCCGGCGCTAGCGAGTGTAGATGCAGAACGCCAGAAGCGCGGAGTTTCCAGAGAGCTTCCTGAAACTGCAATCCACCTTCTCGATAGAGCAGGTACATTGCCTCCGTGAAGCAAGGCCAGGTGGTCACTAACTCGAGGTCTCGCAGCTTTCTTGCGGCGTCGACACACGTCTTGTGATCTGGATCTGCGGAATTCAAAAGCGCCACAATGGGACCTGTATCAATGAGTATCAAAGTCGATGTTCACGCTTTTTGACAATAAGGTGGTCTGTAAACGCTTGGCCTGCATTTCGGGACGAAGCCCCCGCCGCAGGCATATCGTTCCCGACAGAACCAATCAGGTCGCCTAATGCGTCAGCAAGCGTTGTAGGCTTCAAGCTTTGTGTTGTACCGGACGTGTATCCAGTCTCCGCATGGGCGCGAAAACCTGCGATCCATTCAACAAGACTGTCAAATTCGCCAGGCGAAAGTCCTTCTATAGCCTTTTCGATTTCCTGGATGCTCATAGGATTATTGTACCGCCAATTGCAGGAAGCGCAAATCGACACACTCTGCAAGCAATGCCGCTCACCCACGGTCCTCACGCCACCGCTTGAGGTTTGCCTTAAGCTCTTCCAACTCCCTAGCCCGTTCAGCCAATTCCTCAGGATCGTCCGTCACAACACCCTGGCGACTGCCGGACATTGTAGATAGAGCAATATCAGGCAAGTTGACCACACTCCCCTGATTCTCTCCAGCATGCTGCCTCTTTCGAAAAGCTGCTAACCAATCAGCCAGACAATCGATATCCGGAGGTGCAAGCCGCATAATCTCGTCCTGAATTTCTTCTAAGTCCATGGCCTGATTGTACCGTCTATGATATACTGCCATCACAAGAGGATGTTCTGACGCAACTTTCACGCCAACAACGTGTCTAAACGGACAGTAAACAAAGCAAGGTCGCTACAAAGAGGAAACTAACATTGCACGGATCCGGTTTTAATCCATACGCATTTATTATAATGATGCTGATCATTCTCGTACTATTCATTCGAGATGGGTTTATGAATACCAACGATCTGGATGCCGTTTGGGCAAGGGAAGAGCGGGGTCTTCGAGTCAGAGGATTGGCAGCAGTACGTACTCCTGAGTGGGACGCCGCAGCTCCACAACGCGCGACAGTATCCTTTGTTGCCGCAGGGATCGTGGCAATAGTAGTGCTATTTATTTTTGCACAGCTTCAGTCCGGTCCAACTTCACCAACCGGTCTATCTACACTCACAATCAACGGAAGACCAGCAACCCCTGAGGAACAACAGCAGTTTGAAAAATCCCTGCAGCAACCGAGTCAAGCCAATCCACAAGGACCTTCATCGCAATAAAGAGCTGACAACAAGCAGCCGTTAAAGACTAAGAGTCTGTTGTTCAACAACGTGGGCAATAAAACTGGGTAACGGTAAGGAAAGTCGCCGGAGGACATCTTTGACATCGCGTCCTTGGCGATGTGCTATATCTAATATCTTTGTGGTAACCGTTACTGAATCAATTTCGTAGAGATCTATAAGAAAATCGCTCGGGACGCATAGAGTTCTCTAAAACCGATCGTA
>Ga0302315_10004324_pt1 | contig 12477 bp, 7 predicted proteins | sample III_Palsa_N3_1_FD_200532 | JGI IMG/M metagenome (GOLD analysis project Ga0302315, IMG submission 200532) | Peat permafrost microbial communities from Stordalen Mire near Abisko, Sweden - III_Palsa_N3_1 | ecosystem: Environmental > Terrestrial > Soil > Palsa > Peat permafrost | place: Sweden... | reverse complement strand
TCCGGTTGGGATGGTATACACACCATTGCCAACTGCACCCTGACCTGGTGTTTGTGGCCTCATCAGAATGGTGACGCTGGATCCCGAAGCAATAGTCGCTGACGTACCTGCAGGCACGAACGCGTTCACTCCCGTTGCAATGGCCGTGGTTGGATTCCAGTTCGTGACCCCATTGTTATAAGGGTTGACAGGGACCGTTGTGCCAAGGAAGGCGATGGGGTAATACTGCTGTGCCTCAACCTGCGACAGCGTGGTATTCGCAAGCGTTGGGTTGCCAATCTGGAATCCACCGCTTGAGACCTCTGGAGTCCCCGGATTGTTTGAGATGATCTCGCGAGTCCCAGTGACGCCCGTGCCGGCGTTGCCGCCAGCGCCAAGATATGTAACGCCGTTAAGATCGGGCGAACCGGTCGCAGGATCTGTGTACGGGTTGTCGTTGTATTCGAGGTAGGTTGCATTGGTGAGTGGCGGGGGATTGAACGGCGTGTAGCCCGCCGGCGTCACCTGGTCGATATACGAGTTGAGCATGACCCATGTTGAATAGACCCCATAAGGGCGCCCAAAAAACAGGTTCGTCATTCCCGTACTCTGCGAGGTGAACACATCGCTGTTCATGATGTATCCACTCAGGTACGAAGTAGAGGCACCCGTTTGATCGGCCTGGTTCTGGGCTTCGATGGTATCTTCGCCAGTCGCCGAATTGCCATGCCACACCGAGTAGATACTAGTGTGGTCGAATACTGCTGCGGCATCGCCAAAGATGTAATCAACATCTCCGGTAATTTTGCCGCGGAACCAGTATTGACGCGCCGCGTCTCCGCTGCTTGCATTGATACTGCCGGCATAGATGGTGTCCTGCAGGCTGGTCGAATAGATGTTGTTTAGCACGGCTTGATCGCCGGTAATCCAGAAGGCCAGAGCCTGTGAGTTGCACAAGCCCGGGCTTGCCGGAGTTCCAGAGCCGTTATAGAGAGTGAAGTTACTGAGGCCCGGTTGGCCTCCTACGCACGATCCGCTAATCTCCTGGTTGGTATTGGAGTTCGTAGTATCCGTGTCGTACGTGTTCGCAACGGTGAAATTCTCTGCATAGAAGTTGTACGGCGTGAACGTTGCGCCACCATTGACCCCGGTAATCGCCTCGCGGGCTACGACCAGGGTCGAAGAACCCTGATCACCCGAGTTGCTGTTGTTGCCTGGGCCCGTACCGGCAGGGAAGGGTGCCGAGAACGCTCCATTTTCATTGGTGATGATCACATTACCCGGGACACCGCCCAACCCATACATCGACACGTTCGGAAGCACCACCGTCACGAACCCGTTGTAGGTGCCTGGCTTGATGTAGATGCTGCCGCCAGTGGTAGGCAGAGAATTGAGCGCGGTCTGGACAGAGGTGAAGTTGCCCGTATTGTCCGCAGCCACGAGATTCTGTGTCGCGCCAACGGCGGCAGTGGTTGACCCTTTCGTCACGCTAAAGCTACCGCCCGTGGTTGTGCTGGTTGTGTAATCCACTGAATCCGTCGGAGTAAAGGTGACGCCCAGCGTGTAGTTGCCGATGGCGAGATAGGTTGCGGCATTCACTTCATTGCCGTTTGCCGTATAGACGTAAACGCCGGGAACGGCGACGCCAGCGAAGGTAGCCGTCGCATTCAACGCAGAGGTGCCGATCGGTGAGCTGTATGGCACCGTGGTTGTGCCTGGAGTCCAGCTGGCAGTTGTCGTATCCTTAGCAACGCTGAACGCCTGTGCCGTGCCGGAGTTCGATCCAGTGAAGGTTCCAGAGGTGGCATAGATCGCTGAGATGGTATGCGGGCCCGCCGTCAACCCGGTGAGGTTCACGGCCGCAACGCCGTTGGTTCCACTCGCGATCAGAGCAGGGAAGGTAGTCGTTGAATCGACCGTTACGGCAACCGTCCCGCCGGGCGCAGTTGTGCCTGAGGCCGGTGTTACGGTTACTGTGAAGCTCACCTCCGTGCCAGTAGGCGTGTAGTTTGGGCTCGCCGGCGTCTGGCCGCTGATCGTTGTAGTTGTAGCAATAGCCGTGCCGGTCAACGTGCCGGAAAGTGTCAAGCTGCCCGTAGTAGTAGCGGGCAAATAGCTAATCACATCGCTAACAACTCCCGAGCCATCGCCCACAAACGTTGCGGACAGCGTGCAGGCACTTCCAATTGCCTGAGCACCAAGCACGCTCGAGGTAAACGGGCATGCATTCGTCCCGGCTCCAACAACATTGAAGTTCGTCGTGTTGGTGACGGTATTGGAGCCGGTGGCCGCCTGGTTGCCAACATTGGTCACCGTTCCTGTCAGTACCGGTGATCCACTCGATCCGCTGCCGAAGTTATAGGCCACCGCGGGTCGTGTTACTTCGGTGATACCACTAATGCCTGCGTCGGAAACATATAGATCCCCTCTGCCGTCTACCGCGATGCCATTAGGCGTCATGCCGCCACTGAAGACAGTAGTCACTGGTCCGCTCACTGGGTACTCGGTCACGCCGGTGGCTGTCTGGACATAAACATCGCCTGCGGCGTCGACAGCAAGTCCGGTAGCCGTCACGCTGCTCAGGAACGTTGTCTGTGTGCCCAGGTAGGTAATCTTGAAGATGCTCGTCGTGCCCGCGTCGTAGATGTAGACATTGCTGAAGTTGTCCACAGCCACCAAGGTTGGATTCGTAAAGCCGCTGGCTATCGTGACCGGTGGCTCTGAACTAAAAGCCTGGTCGATCTTGTAAACCGCACCGTTGGTTCCATCCGACACGTACATATTGCCATTGCCATCTACTGCAATGCCCTGTGGCTTGGCCGGTGTTGTAGTTGGGGTATAGCTAACAGTGCTCGCGCTATAATTCGGCAGAGCACTCAAGGATGCCTGTGCCGCGATAACGCTCAGCTTGCTAATGGATGTTGAACCGGACCCAACCGCATAGATGTCGCCTTGTGTATCGACTGCGATCTGGGTCAGTCCAGTGGGAGCCGTGGTTGAAAGTAGCGTCGCCGCTTGTCCGGCAAGATAGACGCTGAACTTCGATGTCGCACTATCCGCCGAATACACATTATTGGCCCCGTCTACTGCGACCGAAAGTGGTTTGATTGAACCCAGACTCACGGTCGGCACAAGGCTGCCGGCCGTGCTTGAAGTTGCGCTGTCGGTTACCAGCGCGGAGCCGGTTGCCATGCCAGACATTGGGAAGATCGTAGTCGCTGTGGACGAACCGCTGGCCGTTACAGCCAAACTCGTCGAACGAAAGCCAGGAGCGGAGGCTGAAAGCGTAGCCGCAATCGTGCAGTCCAGCGTGCCATCCCCATTAGCTGTAGCGCAGCTCGGTGTTCCCAGCGCGACATCGGGCGATGCCGTGGTCAGCGCAGCAGTCACCCCAGTAATTCCGGCGGGTTCATGCACCACGATGTTCTGCGTCGCCGCCGTGCCGACCGCCATCGGCATCAGGCTACTCGCGGACACTTTGCGAATAGCCTTGTCGCCGGAATCCGCCATGATCAGGTTGCCTAAGTTGTCTATGGAGATCGAAAGAGTAGAACCATTCGCGCCAAACGTTGATTGCGAAGCTGGACAGCCATCGCCGAGGCTGTCTGTTTTCGCGGAGCAAAGTGTGCCAGGCGCGAACAGTACATGCGCAAAGCCGGTATTGATGTCCAGGAAAACTACATCGGGCGCAGAGTCGCCCAGATAGATGTTGCCCACCGCATCCATCGCAACGCGAGTAGAAGAGCTGCTCCAAATCTGAGTTGTGGCGAGCAAGGGTGCCGACGTGGTGGTTAGGCCGTGCGTGCCGCCGCCGCCGATCAAATAGATGGAACCAACCACGGGTGTTACACCAGGATTTTCAAGCGTGATCAGAGCGCCCATTTTTGCTCCACCCATATAAAGCACGCGGAGCAGCTTGTTGCCGGCGTCGCTCATCACCGCATCACCGGAGGGGTCGATTGCCACGCCGTAAACCGAGCTGGTGCTGGCTGAGATCGCCGTGTTGTAAAACGGACAGCCATCGCCATAAGCATCCAGAGACTTTGCTCCGCTGGAGCCGTTGCAATAGCTGCCGGCCGTAGCCGCGGTGAAGCCACCCATAATGGGATAGATCTTTCCCGCACCGGGGGTGCTGTAAGTGCTGTCGAGCGCAATTGCGGCCGTCAGCGGATTGGTCACGCCGTTGTAACTTGCCGGCCCCAGTACCACACGAAAGCGAATATTTGCCGTGTCCGCGATATAGACATTCCCATAGACATCGGCCGCCGCGCCGCGCGGCGTGTTTACGCCTGTGGTTGCTGTGCTTGAAACCGCCAGGTTGCCATCACCGGCCGTACCTGCCGTTACTCCAGTTACGGCGGTCCCGGAGCCAGTAGTGCTCGTAACAGCCCCTGCGAGAACCTCCATATAGCCGACCTTCGCCGAAGCGCAGAGTGGCGACACGGTGTTGCAGACAATGTGGATCAGGTCGTCTCCATAGTCCGCGATAATGACATTGCCATAGGGATCGACCGTCATCCCGCGAGGATTATTGAAGGCGCCAGTCTGCGTTGCGGCAAGGCAATTGTCGCCAAACTTATCCGCCTGCGCCGTGCATCCCGCGGGAGACGCCCCGCCAGCTACCAGCGTCATAATGCCGCTCCTGGCATCGATCTTGTGGATCACCTCGTTGGTCGTATCCAGAAAGAAGATATTGCCGAAAGGGTCGGTGCCTTCGCCATACAAGACCGATCCGAGCAACGCCTGCGTAGCAGGACAACCATCACCCAGGGCATCGGTTGCAGTAAAAGGACTACCTACCGCACAGGCAGCGCCCTTTGTGGGGTTCGCCGACGCACCACCGGCTACTGTACTGATCGTGTTTGGATAGACGATCTGCGCACGCACATGTGCGGAGAACGCAACCATCAACCCCAGGCAGGTAACTAGTCCAGACAACGTTTTCCGGCCCAGGCGGCACGTTCCTATAGAACGGCTTCTGTCTCGCGATCCGGTGACAAAACTGCGACGAAAGCTGGACTTGGATCGAAAGGAAGTGGTGAGTAACGCAAACCGGATAACCATGGACGGAACTTCTTTCTTGAAGAAGAGTGACATTTCTGGGGCCTGCATCTGCCTATTTCGCAGCTCATAGCGGCTTGCGACCTGTAAGGCAGGCTGCAAGATGGATCTCGAAAATTAGAGATGCTGCTAAACCTATGTGTTTATTCCGTCGAACAATATAGGGAATGAAGCGTGGATTTGTCCAGCAACGTGTCAGACAGATTGTTTTGGCGCAGGATGGGTCGGCTATCAATAGCCGGATGCTTCGGTCCTTGGGAGCATCGTTGTATTCCTGGCTGGAGGACTATGGAGCTCAACGAAGCTGTGTGCTTCCTTTTCGCCTCTTCAGTTTCCTGGTGATATCGGGTGCGAATTCACCAAGTAGGTTGGTTAGACTACCCACCCAAATCTGCGTCAAGGCACTTTTGTAGCACTTCGACAGATAGCTGGAATCTCCAGGTTGCCATGTAACGGTGATTGATGCTGCCCCACAAGATCCAACATAGGGCATAAGCTGTGGCCGCAAATGCTTCTCGCTTTGATCGTAGGTCACAAAATTTCGTGCGATGGCATGACGAGAGCGCGCCCAAAATTTGTCACAGTTGCAACGGTCATATCGCGGTTCCCAACCCGTCAAACCATCGCCCAAAGATGTAAATGAATTCTGGAGAAGAAACTGAGTTTGCCGAGTGCCCGCTCTTTCGGCGAACCCCACAAAGTCATCGTTCCAACCGGAAGGTGAATCTTCAACCTGATCATGAAGCGAGAAAAAAGCGGTTTTGATGTATATCCCCGGCGTCGTAAAGCTTTGCCTTACGAACAATCTGTATCGTTGGTAAGCGGTCAACGGCTCAATCGTTACACCACGGGGAATGTAAGCGCCATAGAGCCAATTAACGGCCAGCTGATTTTGAGGTTTTGCGGATTCTGCCTGCTGGCTATTCGTATCTACCTGCGCCAAACAGCCAGAAGCAAAGAATGCAAATAGCAATATCTCAATCCAGGGGCTTGGGGAAAACCACTTGTACATTTTGCGAGCGTTTCGCTCGTATCTGGGTGAATGGTCCCGAAAAGGTTTTGTAAGGCTCATACTTGTCCCCGGGCTCTTTGACACCCACCAAATCACAACCGGTCGAGAAAATTCCTCGACCGGTCATCACCAGCAATTGTGCTTAGGTACTGTAAAGACAGCAGGTTATTTGAAGCGGATCAGAATGACCAATCAGAAGTATGAGATCGTTCCTATACGTGTTGAGGCGATGCTTTTGTCAGCACTCTCACGATTGCTTTTCCGGCTGGTGTTACAGCTACTTCTTGTTCGCGGACAATTTCAGTTGCACTGATGCTCTTGCCATAGGCGGCCTTATTAGCGTCGTCGTCAGTATCCATCGAGGCGCTGCCTAGCGCAGCACCCGCAAACAGTCCACCCTTAGCTCTGGAGTATGTGAGGATATCGATGTTGGTATCGTTGGCCCCAACTGCCTTTGCCCCTGTTGGGCCTGCGACTGCAGTTGCGCCTGCACCAAGTTTCATTTTTCCGGAGAGAATTTTGAGCGCGCTCGTCTTATTTTCGACCAATAGGACATAGTCCGTAGAAGAACTCCCGAGCTGTACACCCAGGCTGCCAACGTTCAGTTTGTACATAGCAGGAGCAGACCATGGACCAGCCATATCCATGCCTATGCGACAAACAATCAGGCCGCGTCCATATGTCACCCCAAGCCCAACTCCAACCTTTTTCACGTTCGGAAATACGAGGACGCAGACTGCGTGATTTAGGAGCGCGGAAGGTATAGCGTCCGGTTTAGAGAGGATTTCACGCAGAACTTCAGCGGACTGGCCCATGCGGTCGTCAATTTTGTTTTGGGCGAGAGCCGGTATGGCGAAAGCCACACATAACAGAGCTAATAGAGACTTCTTCATAGTAGTCAACCTCTTTATCGGCTTTTTGAAAGAGCGCAATCGCCCCCGTTTTCAAGCTGAAAGTAAACTACCCATCCTCGTTCGTTGGAGAAACTGGTAAAACTCACAGATCATAAGTGCTGGCCGAGAGTTTTATTGGGAAGGCTATTGGGATAGATGATGATTCTAGTGCTGCAAAAATTCGAATTTTTGTCGCTGCAGTTGTCGCACGGCCCTGTCAATTTCTACAGTTCAGAAGCCCATACGAGCGGCGTACGGTTTCGAATATGGCCGACAATGCGCAAGTTCCTGGGGAAGATTCGGCACAGAATCCTGTGTCAGGCAATCGACGCCCGTTCATGCTGACAGAGGGAGGCCCTACATACAAGTTGGAAGTTCGATTGGGGTTGATTCGAGAAAGCTCCCCTCGAATTTTACGAAGGGCTTTCCTCTCTGTTCTGGTCACGTGGCTTCCTCTTCTTATCCTTTCCGCATTACAAGGGACCGCTATCGGGCACCTGGTCCCTGTGCCGTTTCTTCGCGATTTCGCAACATATACAAGATTTCTTTTGGCTGTTCCCGTATTGCTCTTGGCGGAGACAATTCTAGGACCCCGTCTAGCAGGTGTAGCCAATCACTTTGTCGAATCGCGGTTGGTCCTTGAAAAAGACTTCGACCATTTAGAGTCGGCGATTGACCGAGGGCTCCACTGGCGCGACTCAGCAGTGGTCGAGCTAATCCTGCTTGTTCTGGCTTATGTGATTGCCGCCATCAACTTACTATCCATGTCTCTTCACGTATCGACCTGGTATGCATTGAGGACAGATCATGGCATATCGTTCACATGGCCCGGATGGTGGTTCGTATTTTTCTGCGTTCCTTTATTGCAGTTTCTAACGTTGCGTTGGCTTTGGCGCTTGTTCCTGTGGGCACAATTTCTATGGAGAATGAATCGTCTCGACCTTCAACTTATTCCAACGCATCCGGATCAGGCGGGTGGCTTGGCCTTTGTCGGCGAATCGCAACGATTCTTCGGGATCATTCTTTTTGGTTTGTCGGCCGCTGTTGCCGGCGTTCTGGCGAATGGAATTATCTACGACAAGATGCCTCTTCCTCATTTTGGACCGGTAATCGCCGCTTACGTTTTTATAGCGGTAGCCATTGTTCTGATGCCATTACTCGTCTTTTGCAAAACCCTTTTACGAACCAAGCGATTTGGATTATATAAATATGGATCCCTGGCCACGGAATATACCTCATCCTTTCAGCAGAAGTGGATCGTCAAGCCACGGCAATCCGATGAGCCACTACTGGGTACAGGAGATATCCAATCGCTTGCTGATTTGGGGAATAGCTACTTCTTCATAGAGAAGATGAATGCGATTCCAATGCGTCCTCGCACGCCGATCCATCTTGTTCTCGCCTGTGTCATTCCGATGACACCGCTTCTCCTAACCATGATGCCACTAGCGGAGGTTCTGAAGATGGTCCTTAAGGTTGTTCTATAAGAAGTAGCGTTTGGAACGGAGAGAATTATGCCAGTTCAAACAACTCATAAGAAGCCTGCGTCAATTCACGAAAAAGTAAATCTTAGAACGCATCTACCAACTCTTGAAGAGTTGAACGCGCAAGGGATTGCAATGCGTGCCCGTGTGCCGAGAGAAGCGCATGGGCAATGGAGGCCGACAGAGAAGCGCGAAGATGTTCTCTCGATTATCAAGGAGAGTAATGTCGGACGGCAAAAACATCTGATCCTGCTCAGGATGCAGCGAATGGCAGCTTCTCCCTTTGCTTTTCTGCGAGGAGCTGCTTCTGTCATGGCGTATGATCTGGCTAAATCGCCCACAATGGGTTGCAACGTAGCCCTCGCGGGCGATGCTCATCTCAATAACTTTGGTATCTATGGAACGGCCCAGAGAGAGTTGGTCTTCGACATCAACGACTTCGATGAAACAATCGTCGGCCCCTGGGAATGGGATCTGAAGCGTCTCACGGCGAGCGTGAACGTCGCGGGCCGAGAAAATGGGATGACAGCAAGGGAGAGACGAAACGCTGTGATGCAGGCGGTCGCAGGATATAAGGAGAATATGGAACGCCTACAGTCGATGGGAACTCTCGACATCTGGTATTTACATGCCTATCCAGGGAAGGCAAGTATTCTTCGTAAAGCTCCTGCAAAAGCACAAGCGGTCAGCCAAAAGGTTATGGCCAAGGCACTCCGCTCAGATAATCATTCGCTTCTGAGAAAGATTGCAGATAAAGATGCGAAAGGGCATTGGCAATTTCGAGAAGATCCTCCGATCCTGACTCGTATAACTCCAGCGTTAAAAACAAACTAACCGCCGCGTTGGAGGAATATTCACTTACGCTCTCTAGCGAGCGTCGGTTTATGCTGTCTCGTTATCGCGTTGTCGATGTGGCTCATCGTGTTGTCGGCGTAGGATCGGTCGGCACCAGGGCTTATCTTGCCTTGCTCATGGGCAAGAACGACGACGATCCGCTCTTCCTCCAGATCAAGGAAGCTTCGATCCCAGCACATGCCCCTTATCTCCCTCAAAGGAAAGTTGCCTTCGAACATGAGGGGCAGCGCGTAGTTATTGGACAGCGTGCACTGCAAGCATCCAGTGATGTGATGTTGGGATGGACAAATATGGATGGGCGTCCCTATTACGTCAGGCAGATGAAAAATCTAAAGGCTGGAGTTCCGATCGAATGGATGACCGGCGACGCCTTTGATTACTATGTCTGGGCTTGCGGGGCTCTTCTGGCGCGAGCTCATGCACGAACCAGCGAAGCGGCAATCATCTCAGGCTATTGTGGCACTTCGAAGGTGCTACGGGAGTCATTCGCCGAATGGGCGGAACGATATGGCGATCAGAATCAAATCGACCATGCCAGGCTAGCTGCTGTAACTGCCCCGGGCGACGTCGGTGCCACCGGAGACGCCTAGCTGCATCCCTCCGATGGAGAGGAAGGAGTATGGGTGTTTACTCGTTCCGATTGCGGGCCATCTTCAATGGCTCTGTAGCTTTTGACAGTATCCAATCGGAGCCACAATGCCTAGCTTGATAACCAGCCTACTTCGTTGTCTGGAAACATGTTTATTACCGTTCCGATCTGTGAGTGCTATTTAGACAATGAAATCCAGAACAGTAAGGCTATTGCAAGGCATACTTCACGAGGGTGAATAGATGAATCGACTATATAAAATTTCACGGCATGGCGGTATGTGGACTTTCGTCTTATTGAAAATAAAGGCAATGCTAACGTCCGTGTCTCCAAAAGAAGTCGTGCGTCTAGCGGTGTCGATCGCTTTCGTCGGGCTTCTTCTATGCGCACCGGCCAAATCCCATGCACTGAAAAAGAACCCGGCTCAGGCTGATGCAAAAGATGCCTCCTCAATCGATCCTGCTGCAATCGACGCGCTCAATAAGCTGGGGGCTTATCTCCGCACCCTCAAAGCATTTCAGGTGAAGGCCGATATTACCTCTGATGATGTTCTGGATAGTGGGCAGACCATCCAGTGGAGCAAGAAGGTTGATCTCCTTGCTGTTAGACCCAATCGCATGAGAGTCGAAGTCGATGGTGACGACGGACATCGCTTCTTCTTTTTCGATGGAAAGAATTTTACGCTGTACGGACAGATCATGAACTACTATGCCACCGTTCCTGCCCCACCAACCTTGGCCAAACTAGCTGACGATCTAGACGAAAAGTATGGAATCGAACTCCCTCTTGCCGATCTCTTCAAATGGGGGACGGAGGATTCGGATCTCAAGAAAATCAAAGGGGCCATTGATGTTGGTCCTGCCTCGGTGGACGGTGTCACCTGCGAACAATATGCCTTTCATGAGGAAGATATTGATTGGCAGATATGGATCCAATTGGGAGATTTCGCCTTGCCTCGCAAACTCGTCATTCGAACCCTGACCGACGATGCAAAGCCGCAGCACAGTGAGATTCTCACATGGAACCTGGCGCCCTCGTTTAGCGAGGATGCCTTCACCTTCGATCCACCGGCCGACGCGAAGCGGATTCCAATCGCAGAAGCTAAAGCTAACGCCACCGAAAAGGCAAAATAAAGGAGACATATGAAGCGTTCTGGACTAATCTTTATCCTCTTTGTGTTCTCCATCCTATTGCATGGGTTCAATCTTTCTGCCCAACGCCGTGGTGGTGGCAATATTCGCAGCAGCGCAAACGCCAATGTCAATCGCAATGCAAACGTCAACCGAAATGCGAATGTCAACGTCAACCGAAATGTAAACGTAAACGTCAACAACAACTATCACGGTGGTGGCTACTATGGCGGCGGCTGCTGCTACCATCCCGTTGCGGTTGCTGCTGCGGTTACGGCAACAGCCGTAGTTACTGCTGCTGTGGTCGGTTCTATCGTCCATTCCGTTCCCCCGTCGTGTTCTTCGGTGATCGTAAATGGGCTGGCCTATCAGCAATGTGGCAGTACGTGGTATCAGCCGCAATTTTCGGGAACAACAACAACCTACATAGTCGTAAACCCTCCAAGATGAACTTACGGCGGTCTTCCTGTTATTCCAGCAGCTCGGAATCCCCGCTTTCAGCGATCGGCTAGCCGTAAGATATTGGTGTGCTTATTCCAGACGAAACGGGCGCCAAAGAACAAAGCGGGTGGCATCGCTTGCCGAAACAATATCCCCGCGGTCGAGCCGCTGGCCGTCGCGTGCATAAAGCGGAGCAGCCGCGGCAATGATCTTCTCTTGCCACTCTGGGAGATCGTAAAAGACAAAGCCTTTTTCTTTTAGCAGGTAATCTCGCGCTCCACGATTGGAAGCAGTGGGCCGGTTCAGAATGTCCCAGGCAGCGTTTCCGATGGACTCTTCTGTCTGCTCCTCGTAGTAATAAAAATACCGGTCGTCAAATATATTTCGTGTGAGTGCTCTCGTATGCTTATGGCAGAGTAATGGGCGCTCCGCAAGTAATGTCTGTAATGTCGCTCGGCACAAACCTTCCTCGTCCGAGGTGAAGAGACTGAGGCGGGTCCTATTCATATAAGAATTGACCGCTTGCAATGGAATACTCATCAATTGCAAATTATTTTCTAGGCCGAGAGACTTTATCTGCTCGCGAACCCATTTTCTTGTGGCAAGGTCCGATCCTAACGATTCCAGAAAAACGGCGCGACAATCAGGTTTTCGCTGGGCAACAAAATGAACGCAAGCCAGTGCCATGTCCGTCCGTTTCAACGGAGTAAAGCGCGCGACATAGAGCAAATCGATGTCGCACTTGGTATCCGGAATAGGATAAAAAAGTTCATCATGCCGTTCGTAAGTCTCACTACCTCCGCGCAGAACAATGCAGTCAGTTCTGCCGCTCTTGCGGATCTCTTCTGCGTGTTCATCCCAAGTGACAAAGATGTCGATCAAGTCGTGATACGCAATCCTTTCGTGACGTGTGTTCCAGACGCTGAACCAGAAGAAGTGCCAGTCGCGCTTAAGGGCGGCAATCATCTCTCTCGGATAGGGTTCACCAGGCCGGTCCAGTCTCAAGCAGACAAGTCCCTTACTGTTTGCAGAG
>Ga0302315_10004321_pt1 | contig 12482 bp, 10 predicted proteins | sample III_Palsa_N3_1_FD_200532 | JGI IMG/M metagenome (GOLD analysis project Ga0302315, IMG submission 200532) | Peat permafrost microbial communities from Stordalen Mire near Abisko, Sweden - III_Palsa_N3_1 | ecosystem: Environmental > Terrestrial > Soil > Palsa > Peat permafrost | place: Sweden... | reverse complement strand
CAAATGGCCATGGAAAAACCATAAAATGCCTTATACAGCATTTTCTGGCACTTCCTGTCCTGCTTTACACAGCCCCTTAGCATCTCATGTAACTCTTCTTCTCCCATGTGGGTTTAGTTGTGTTTACTTTATGTATTATTGATATACACCATCACGCTGGTTTGTTAAAAAAGGTTGCCTGTACCTGTAAATTTAATATAACAGCCTGTAAATAAATTAATTATTTATAAGCGGTTTCAGCACTTGCATAAATAAACACATTTTATAGCAAAGCACATTATCTGCCGCAAAAATTACCAAATATTTACCGGCCAGGGCAACCTTTGCTTAGCCGCATGCGTGATGCTTATGTATTTGAGAGCGCTTTATTGCGCTCGCCTGCTTATAAAATCCAAACAATAGTATTAAATGAATCCTATATCTGTAGTAATAATCACTAAAAACGAAGCTGAAATTATAACGGACTGCATCGCGGCGGCCCGGTTAATTAGCGATGATATTATTATAATTGACAACGGTAGTTGCGATAATACCCTGGCTATAGCATATTATACCGGATGCCGGGTATATAAAAGTAACTGGGCCGGCTATGGCGCCAATAAAAACAAAGGCATTGAACTGGCCCGGCACGACTGGATATTTAGTCTTGATGCTGATGAGGTACCGGATGCCGAACTGATCGACTCCATTCGTAGTTTAAAGCTGGACGACAGTACGATAGTATATGATGTAAAATTTCGTTCCTATTTTGGGAAAAAACAGGTAAAGTATGGGCATTGGGGGCGCGATCATCATATACGCTTATTTAACCGCAAACTGGTAAAGTGGTCGGAGCCTAAGGTGCATGAAACGCTGGTATTGCCCCAACAAATAAAAACAGAAAAAGTAACCGGCGGATATGTACACCATTATTCGGTTAAGGATAAGCAGGAATGCATGGCGAAAGCTATTTATTATGCCGGATTAAGCGCCGAAAGCTATTTTAAAGCCGGAAAAAAATCAACTTTTGTTAGCTTGTATATTTCTCCGTTTTTTGGGTTCCTGGTAAACTATATTATTTTTTTAGGTGTTTTGGATGGGAAAACAGGATGGGAAATATCAAAAAGTATATTTAAAAACAAATGGCTCAAATATCATTATTTAAGCATGATGGAAAATGCTTATAAGAAAAAAGAATTTATAAATAATACCTTCGCTGTTGAATATTGATGAGGTTAATATAGGCTGATGAAGAAAAACCTGGCCCAAAACATATCAGCCAACGCCCTGCAACTGGTAGTTAACCAGGTATTGGGTTTGGGCATCTTCTATATCCTGTCAACCAGTATCAATAAAAACGATTTCGGGCAGATCAACCTGGCGCTGGCTATACTCCTATCCGCGTTTAACATCCTTTCGCTGGGTATCGATCAGTTGGTGATCAAAAAGATAGCCTCCGGCGATTCCGTACAGCATACGCTTTCACTCTATATTTTCCATGTTTTACTGGCCGGGGCGGTATTTTATGGCCTGTTATTATCCGGCAGAACATTCCTTCCGCACCAAACCGATATTTACAACATCGTATTGCTGATAGGCATAGGTAAACTGATGATGTTCTTCTCCAGCCCGTTTAAACAAGCCGCCAGCGGTTTGGAAAGGTTTAAATTACTGGCTTATATGTCGGTAATATCCAACCTGGTACGTTGCCTTAGCTTAATGGTTTTCGCCTTACTGCATATTATCAATTTGCACAATATTATCATCGTATTCATTGTGGGTGATGTGATTGAATTGCTTGTTTGTATCTATCTGTTTAAAACCGCTACAAAAGAAAAACTGATCGTCAAATGGGATAAAGCCAATTACGTTAAACTAATTCTCGAGTCGCTTCCGCAATCAGGGGTGGTGGTAATTACCTCCGCGCTGGCCCGGTTCGACTGGATATTTATCGGCTTCACCTTATCCGCCATTAAACTGGCCGAATACAGCTTTGCTTACAAGATCTTCGAGATAGCCACCCTGCCCATGCTGGTGATAGCCCCGTTGCTCATCCCGCGCTTCACCAAATTATTCAAACAGGAAAGCCCCCATAACGACCACCTGAAACTGGTGATAAGGATGGAGATCATCATCGCCGTATCAACCGCCCTGGTATTGAACGTTTGCTGGGCGCCCCTGGTAGATTTTATAACTGCCGGTAAATACGGCGCGGTAAATGTAAGCACCATATTTTTGCTGTCGTTGTGCATGCCACTACTGTATGTAAACAACTTTTTGTGGACTATCTACTTCGCCAAAAGTCAGTTAAAAATGATCCTCAACTCTTTCATCATTACCCTACTGGTGAATGTGGCAGGGGACATTATTTTGATCCCGATTTACAAAAACGAGGGTGCGGCATTCGCGTTCCTGTTAGCATGCCTGGCACAAACCATCTTTTACCTTAAAAAGAATACGATAACTGAATTGAACGCTATCTGGCAATACCTGCTGATCTGTACGAGTTGCGCCCTGTTCAGTGGTTTTGCTACCCGATATTTTATAGCAAATACCTTTATCGCGCTCCCATTTGCGGTGCTTTTATACTGTGTATTGCTCCTGATAACTACGCAATTAAAATTAGCCGATAAAAAGCGTATACAAATGCTGTTTAATTGGTAAAACAAGCTCATTCTTTATCCCCACAGGCAACCATCCTCATTTTTAGGCCGTAATCTATTTAAAGCAACAACAGGGTTTTATCCTAAGCGGCAAATCCCGCTATTGCTTAAAAAGGCTATAGAAAATGACGATCCCCGCCAATTTTAATTTAAAAAAGCTGAAAGCTCTGCTTGATTGGAAACTCCTGCTGTTTCTCCTACTTTTTTTAAATGTAAAGTTAGCGGTCAAAATTCCCGCCATCGTTATCATCTACCTTTTACAGTTCGATTTTAAATTCAGGTTCAGTTTTGAAAATTCCCGGCTCCCACTTTTTTACCCGCTCATCATCGGTCTGGCTTTTGTTGATCTTATCATTAATAAAAATTATAGCAGTCCGCATTATATTGTAGTACTGCTCACCGGTGCTGGTTTTTGGCTGCTGTGTATACTGGCTATTCATCAAATAAAATTAGCGGTAGAGCGTAATACTATCGATGTGATCCATAACACTATCCTGGTATTTTTCGTGATCAATGCCATCATTTCCCTGTTGAATTTAAGCAGTATCATTTGGGAAACCGGCACACTTAACCCCTACACCTACCAGGGCGATTACCAAAAATATTTTTTGGGCACCGGCGATTATATCAAAGGGCTCACCTTTGATACATCAACTACCAATGCCATAATAAACGCCTTTGGGGTTATCTATTTCCTGACCAGAAAAAACCCGGTAATGCTGCTGGTTTGCATGGTGGTTTTGCTGCTTACCGGCAGTAATTCGACAGATATTTTATTAGTATTTATACTGGGGTTGCTTTTCATATTCCGGAGCAGCCAGGATCAAAAAAGCCTGATAGTCGTTTGCCTGGTATTCCTGGTAGTGTTCATGGCCAAAATATCACCACAAAATAATGATTATGTGGCTACTACCTTTAATAATATACTACACCGGAGTAATAGTGATAAAGTTGCAGTGGCTGCGCCGCTACCTGTTACTCAAATGCCCGATAGTTTGCTCAGTCCGGAGCAAAAAAAACAAAAGATCGCTACACTTTACCTGGATAGCGCTAATAATGCTGGCAAAGTTGTAAGTGCAAAAACAGCGCAACCGGCACCACTCATTTTGGCAACAAAACAGGGCCGGGCAATTGTACCAAAACCCGATATAAACTCGGCACCCTATCAAAGCCTGGTTACTACACCCACAGAGCAAACTCCATTGGTCGATTTTATAAACACCCACAAAACCGTGCTGCCTATCTGCGGCCATCCATTTCACTGGTCGGCCACGCCGGGAAAGCTCATCGGCATGATACAGACGATACGGTTTTTCAAGAGCCATCCCGGTAAAATATTTATGGGCGATGGCATTGGCAATTTCTCTTCAAAACTGGCATTCAAGGTTAGCAGTCTGGATATTACAGGCGGTTATCCCGCTAAATACACCTATATCGATCATGATTTTTTAACCAATCACCTCGACCTGTATTTGAATTTTTTTAGTAAACGTGCAGGGTATCATTCCTTAACCAACAGTCCGTTTTCCGTATATGACCAACTATTAGCCGAATATGGCCTCATTGGTTTTCTGCTGTTCTGCTTTTATTACTTAGGATTTTTCGCTAAAAACTTAAAGGCGCTTACTTATGGATCGCCAATAATACTGTTAACTATTCTTGTATTATTCATTGATTACTGGTTTGAGCAGCTCTCCATACTCATTCTTTTTGAACTGCTGCTTTTGCTTGACATTAAGGAATCATCCACTAACCTAAACCTGAACAATGGACATTAATAAGCCCAGGATCACCGTTTTAATGCCTGCCTATAATGCTGAAAATTATATAGGCGAAGCGATATCGTCTGTATTGAAACAAACATTCGGTGATTTTGAGTTGCTCATCATCAACGATGGCTCTACAGATAGCACTGTTAAGATCATTCAATCCTTTAAAGATCAGCGCATTGTACTCATTCAGCAGGAAAACACTGGCATTGCGACCGCTTTAAATGTGGGATTAAAACATTCCAGAGCACCCTACATCGCCCGGTTTGATGCCGATGATATTTGTTACCCTGAAAGGCTAAGAGTGCAATACGATTTCATCACCGCTCACCCTGAATACAACATTATTGGCACCGCCGCCGATTATATGGACGCCGAGGAGAATTACATTTTCACCCAGCACCCGGTAGCGCATTTGAACGAGGAGATACAGGAGCTGAAGTACACCATTTGCCCCTTTATACACTCCAGCGTATTTTACAAAAAGGACGTAATTGTGGCCAACGGCGGTTACAATGAGCATGCCTATACCTATGAGGATCATTTTTTATGGGTGAATATTTTAAAGCATACCAAAGCTTGCAACCTGTCGCAATCCCTATTAAAAGTAAGGCTGAACCCGGAATCCATCACCATTGATGAAAAATGGCGCACCAAAAAATTCAGGGAGATCAAATACGCCTCGCTTAAAAGTCGCAGCATTACCGAAGCCGAGGGCATCGAGTTAAAGGAAATTGCCGACAAACAGCACCTACCTAAAATAAAGGAAGGTTCGTATTATGCCTTGTGCGGTAAAAAATTCCTCATCAATAATTATCAGCCCAAAAAAGCAAGGCTGAATATGATAAAAGCTATTGGCCTGCACCCGCTGAGGCTGGATAATTACCTGTTGTATACCATCAGCTATTTCCCCGAGCGCTTTATCAATTGGCTATACCGCCGAAACCTTAACCGCATTTAAGTTATGAAGGTAGCCATCATCGTCAGATCAACATTATACAGCGTTCCCGGCGGGGACACTGTTCAGGTTGTGCAAACCTGCCGTTATTTGATAGCGTTGGGTATCGAAGTTGAAATTAAACTGGCCGATGAAATGATAGCCTACGATCGATACGACCTGCTCCATTTTTTCAATATCATCCGCCCGGCGGATATCCTGCATCACAGCAAAAAGGCAGCAAAACCGTTTGTGATCTCCACCATTTTGGTTGATTACAGCGAATTTGATAAACATCACCGTAAGGGAGCCGCTTCCATTATCGGCTTTTTACCGGGTGATGGCATCGAATATATCAAAACTATGGCCCGTTGGCTGTTGGGCCGCGATCATTTGTCGAGCATCTCGTACATCTGGAAAGGCCAGCGTAAAAGCATTATCGAAATATTACAGCGCGCTACGCTCATCCTGCCCAATTCCGAATCAGAATACCGGCGTGTGGTTAACACTTATGCCCATCCGGTAAAATATGTAGTGGTGCATAATGGTATTGATCCGGCACTATTTAAACCTGATAGATCTGTTAAAAAAGACGACAAGTTAGTGCTTTGCGTAGCACGGATAGAGGGCATCAAAAATCAACTCAATTTGATAAAAGGCTTAAACAACACCAGCTTCAAGGTATTGATCATCGGCGCGCATGCGCCAAACCAGGCCGCATATTACCGCGAATGTGTGGATAGCGCCGCCGCCAATATCACTTTCATCAATCATGTTCCGCAGGACAGACTGGTTGAATATTACCAACTAGCCAAAGTTCATATTTTGCCAAGTTGGTTTGAGACAACCGGTTTAAGTTCGATAGAAGCTGCCGCGATGGGCTGCAATATTGTAATAACCGATAAGGGCGATGCTAAGGAATATTTTGGCACCGATGCATTTTACTGCGATCCTGGAAAACCTGAAACCATATTGGAAGCGGTAAAAAAGGCCGGGCTGGCACCCTGCAACGAGCTATTGAAAGATAAAATTCTGGAAAAATATACCTGGGCACAGGCCGCATCACAAACATTAAAAGCATATCAATCAGCAATATCAGCATGAAACTAAGAATAGCGATTTTAGGAACCAGGGGCATACCGAATAATTACGGCGGCTTTGAGCATATTTCGGAATATGTATCCGAAGGATTGGTAAAACGCGGGCATTCGGTAACCGTTTACAACTCGCATAACCACCCTTACAAGCAGGCTACCTGGAACGGCGTTGAGATAAGGCATTGTTACGACCCTGAATATTTTATGGGCGCCGCCGGCCAGTTTATTTATGATTTTAACTGCCTGGTAGATGCTCGCAAACGCAATTTTGATGTGATCCTGATCATGGGTTATACCAGCAGCTCGGTTTGGGGGAAACTGTACCCGCCGAACAGCGCCATCATCACCAATATGGATGGGCTGGAATGGAAGCGTACCAAATATTCCAAACCGGTACAAAACTTTTTAAAATACGCCGAAAAGCTGGCGGTTAAGCATAGCCAGTACTATATCTCCGATTCGCTGGTGATCAAATCATACCTGGCGGATAAGTACAACATCAACAGCAAATACATTCCGTACGGTGCCGACCTTTTTACCGAAGAAGAACGGGAGCAGGTTGATAACGCCGATGTGATGAACGAAAATTACTTTTTGCTAATGGCCAGGATGGAACCGGAAAACAATATAGAAACGATATTACAGGGTTTCAATAACAGCCACTCCAACAAGCAATTCAAAGTTTTGGGTGATGTGAGCAACCGCTTTGGCAAATTCATTGAGCACAAATTCAAAAACGATGGCCGCATCGAATTTAAAGGTTCAATTTTCGATACCGCGCGTGTGCGTTCCTTGCAAAATAACTCTTACCTGTACTTTCATGGCCACAGCGTAGGCGGCACCAACCCCTCGCTTTTAGAGGCCATGGCCAGCGAGGCATTGATAGCCGCGCACAATAACCCGTTCAATAAATCGGTACTACATTCCGATGCCTATTATTTCTCCAACGCCAATGAAGTACGCGAACTGGTGGAGAACGTACAGCGCAAAGAGCCCGAAAAAACGATGGTAACCAACAATCTGCACAAAATAAAATACCAGTTTAACTGGGAAAGCATTATCAACCAGTACGAAAAATTCGCGGTGGAAAGCTATTTGAACTATAACCATGAGAGAATTATTCCCCACCAGGGATAACCTGGCCAACAAAATAAGTTATTATCACTTGCTGCTGTTGATGGCCAGTTTACCCTTCGATAGGTTTTACAGTCATTTGATATTGATAAGTTTTGCCCTGCATACACTCATCCAGTTTAACAGGCTTGAAGTTAAACCTGTTTTTAACTGGCGCACCTTGCTGTTGCAATCCGTATTTTTCATAACGGTGATCAGCACCATCTACACCGCTTATAAACTTGAAGCCTTCCAGGAATGGGGCAAGGACATTACCATATTCCTTTTACCGCTCCTGTTTTGTTTTACCCGGCTCGATATAAAAAAATACCGGGAACCGTTATTATTAGGCTTTTCGCTGATATGTGTAGCTACCATTTTGTACCTGTATTTTGATGCCTTTCGCACCATCCGGTTTTATAAACTGCCTTTTTCGTCGATATTTTCGGCAACATTCACCAACCATAATTTTTCGGAACCGATTGATATGCATGCCACCTTCTTTTCCATGCAATTGGCTATAGCATTGGTTTATTTGCTTACGGTTTTAATAAAGGAGCGTATGATACACTGGAAATTATTTTATGCCGTTTGTATCTGCGTACTTGCTGCCGGATTGCTGCAGCTCTGCTCAAAATCGGTGGTGTTTTGCGTTATTATTACCATCAATCTGCTACTTCCCTATTTGTTATTAAAAGGCTATCAACGCTGGAAATTCATATTAAGCACTGTTGCCATATCTTTAATATTAATGATCGGCCTATTCAGCCTGGGTTCATTTAAAGAGCGATATATTACCGATTTGAAAGTAGATCTGTCACAAAAAACATCAGCCGAAACAACAGATCCGCGTTTGGCACGGTGGGAAACCGCATTAGGTTTAATAACCGAATCGCCTATGATCGGCCATGGTGCCGGATCAGAGATTGGCCTTTTACACCAGGCTTATTTTACAAAAAAATATTACAATTCATTCCTTAATAAATTAAATGCGCACAACCAGTATTTAAGTTTCCTGTTAAAAGCGGGCATCGTAGGCTTACTTGCTTACCTAACCACGCTCACATTCGGATTCAGAATAGCATTCGCGAAAAAAGATCTGTTATTTACCTCCTTTATGTTGTTAGTAGCCATAGTTTCACTCTCAGAAAACCTGCTCGATGTGGATAAGGGCATCTTTTTTTACGCGTACTTCTTTTCATTTTTTGTCTTTTCCAACGAAACAAAAAATAAAACTGCTAAAGAGGAAAAATAACATAAATATGAGTTGGAACCTGCATAATTATTTAGGCTAACTGGCAACCAATAAGCACTTTATCCCGTGATGATTATATAAAGTTTATTACAAATAATTAAATGCGAATCATACCCAATCAACAATTAATCATTAAACAATTGTCAGCGATCAAAGAAAATATATTAGCCACGCTTGCTTATTTCGACATGTTTAATTATCCCTTAACCAGTGCCGAAACTTACCTGTTTTTAAAAAGCAGGCATGATCAGCAAGAGTTTAATGAGGCGCTCAAATGCCTTGTTTTGGATGGCTCTATTTTTCGCTTCAGTAAATTTTACTCCTTAAAAAACGACCATCACCTTATTGTTCGCAGAGTTAATGGCAATAAAAAAGCGTCCGAATTAATAAAGATAGCCGGTATAGTAAGCAATTGGTTAATAAAGTTTCCGTTTGTACGCGGCATAGCCATTTCTGGCTCGCTCTCTAAAAACTTCGCCGATGAGCATTCCGATATCGATCTGTTTATCATCACCGCTAAAAACAGGTTGTGGATAGCGCGCACTTTTATGCATGCCTTTAAAAAGTTAACCTTTTTGGTGAACAAGCAGGACTACTTTTGTATGAACTACTACATTGATGAGCAGCGCCTGGAGATTGTTGAAAAAACCATATATACCGCCGTTGAGGTAGTTACCCTCATCCCTTTGCAGGGCGACACTATATTCGAAAAATTCTATGCTGCCAACTCCTGGACACAGCGCTACCTGCCCAACAAGATCATGCGCCTTTCTTCAGCCAAACGGGTTCGGGAGTCCTATTTTAAACGGCTTGTAGAGCTATTGTTTAATAATGCCGCAGGTAATGTATTGGATAGTATGCTGATGAGAATAACTGCCGGCAGGTGGAATAAAAAAACAATTGCCAATCGTATGGACGCGAAAGGAGTTGTAATGGCAATGGATATCAACAAGCACTACGCCAAACCTGACCCTGAAAAATTCCAGCATAAATTATTGAAGCAATATGAGCGCAAAATAGCCATGCTGCTGCATAAGCCGCTTTATGAAGAGTCAGGAATATAGAGACAGGAGTCAGGACTCGATTTTTTTTCATCTTTATCCCTGATTCTTAGTTCTTGATTCTTAACGATATGATATAATAATCACCAATAAACCTCCAGGGCCAGCTAAACCGTAATTTATTTTCCAGGTTCCGCAGTTTACGATAAGTAAGCGGATATTTTTCGGCAAAACCCTCTATGTAGGACGGTGGAACGATAGTGCATAAACCCTCGACTGATAGCAGATCAAATTCCTTTTTAGTATGTTGAATGATGTACGACGGGTTATAATACCAACAGGTAAAATAAGCACCCTCCAAATGAGCCTTTACGCCATTTTTGCTGAATAATCGCCGGGTTGCCGTGCGAAATTTCCTTTTAAAGATGAGTAACAATTCCCACAAACAAAACTTTGGCAGGATAACCAGCGTAACTATGCCGCCGGGTTTAAGCAGGCCTGGAAATAAAGCCAGCACCTTATCCAGTTCATCGGTGCAGTTTAAGCCGGCGAAATTGGAAAATATATGATCGTAAGGACCTTTATTTTGAAGCTCATCCAATTGTGTATAAGAGCATATCTCATTACTGATGAGATGTTGCATGTGTTTGGCAGAAACTTTCTTTTTCAATTGATCCTGCATACCTGTCGAGATATCCGTAGCATGAACGTGGCAACCCTGTCTGGCGAAAAACAAGGCATCTTCACCGGTGCCACTATTCAGCTCCAATATATTTCCGCCTGATTTAAGGTACCGCAAAACATGATCCCGCACCCTGCCCCGCTTGTAATTAACTATCGTATTACCCGAATAGATCTCATCAAAAACACCCGATTGCCTGCTAAAGGCATGTTCAGCGTATTGTTCGTTAAGTTGATGTGTTATAGTCTTCATGCTTTCTCCAACTGGCTTAATTTTAGCTTTTCAATAAACGCAGCCGGGGTATAATAGATAATAGAAAATGCTTTTTTAAGACTTTGGAAATTCACTTTCAGCGGATCGTTGATCACTTTAACCAGGCTGTTTTTTGCCAAATGCCGGTGATAGTTTTTGTGTACGTATTGGTGCAATTGTTTGTAGTATGATGGCGGGAAGGTATTGGTAAACATCAGCGCCATCTCGTCGGAATCCGTCCAGTTGGTTTTCTTTTTCAGATCGGCTTTTACACGGTTGTAAAAAACCGTTCCGGGTAATGGATAGGACACCGAAATCCCTATTTCAAAAGGCAGCAATTCATTTATCATGTCGATGGTCGATTCAATATCCGCCTTATCCTCACCGGGATAACCGAATTGGATAAAGAAGGACGGTTTGATGCCGTGTTGTTTCATCAGCAGGGTTGCCGTTTTGATCTGGTCGATTGTAATTCCTTTATCCATCGCGTCCAATATCTTTTGCGAGCCGCTTTCGGCACCTATCCAAACGTTTTCGCAGCCGGACGAAGCGAGCGCCTTCACAATATCCTCCTCGGCCAATAAATCGGCCCGTGATTGAATTTTGAACCGGATCTGTATATTCTCCTTTTGCAATAGTTTGGATAATTCCAAAACCCATCCTGGTTTCAACCCAAAAATATCATCACAAAACCAAATATGATCTATCGCGTATCTTTGCTTGAGCAATTCTATTTCCAGCAACACATTTTCCGGGCTGCGTGAGTTATAGCGATTGCCATAAATAGGCTTTGCACACCAATTGCATTTAAAAGGGCAACCGCGCGTGGTACTCATATTGATGGAAAAATAGCCGGCGTTCTTCAGCCAGCTGTCGCGGTATTGGTTGATATCCACCAGGTCCCAGGCCGGCAAAGGCAGGCTATCCAGATATTTTAAAACAGGCCGACCAAATGTTTTAACCGTTTTACCCTTATCGCGGTAAGCCAAACCCAATATACTGGAATGATCCAAACCACCTGTTTGCAGGTGGTTTGTCAGCTCTAATAAAGTATGCTCTGCTTCGCCGATCATTACGAAATCGGCACCCTCATTTAAATAATCCTCGTACCTGTCCGTAGCATCGGAACTGGAAACTATCACCGTGCAGCCCCTTGCTTTAGCCAGTTTGCACATGTTAAAGGCAGCCTCGCGCATATTGGTGAGGCACATTTTAGTGAGGTAATTAAAGCCGTCGTCATAGATCACAAAAAAATCAGGCTCCTGCTTATCGATAATCGGAACGATCTCATTTGGATCGGCCACGAACATCGTATCGAATAATGACACTTCGTAATTATGCTCCCGCATCAAAGCGGCGGCGTATAAGGTTCCCAATGGTGCATAAGGCTGTCCTAAAGCACATTGCTTAGGATCGAACCGTAAAAAATAGGAATGTGTAAACAGGATCTTGTTCATGCCAGTTTTGCAAAGGGGGATAAATTCAACGAGCACACGCATCTTACGCAGGTATTATCGCTGCTCATATCCAGGTTTTTCCGGAATTGGATGGCTTTATCGCTGTTTAAAATTTCGTCTAAAGATGCATCGCGAATATTACCGATCACGTCGTGAAAAAAGCAGGGCCGAACGCTGCCATCGGCCTCAACAACGGTTGATACCCAGGGCGCGTTGCATTTTTTATAAGGGAAAGCATTTAACCCATAAAAGGCGGCGTAGTATTGATAGATATTCT
>Ga0302315_10004313_pt1 | contig 12501 bp, 10 predicted proteins | sample III_Palsa_N3_1_FD_200532 | JGI IMG/M metagenome (GOLD analysis project Ga0302315, IMG submission 200532) | Peat permafrost microbial communities from Stordalen Mire near Abisko, Sweden - III_Palsa_N3_1 | ecosystem: Environmental > Terrestrial > Soil > Palsa > Peat permafrost | place: Sweden... | reverse complement strand
CTTTACATCCGGGATGATCAGCCCCGCCTGATTGGCACCGGGTATGGTAATCGTTACCCATTGCTGATTGCACTTGCACCAGGCCGATGGGTGGGATGGCGTGAGTCCGTTGTTGTTCCAGCTGCCGCTGCTCATCAAACACCAATCTCCGATCCCTTCCGACGCATTGGTCGTATCGTATAGATCCGGAAATCCAAATAAAAGATGACCCAGCTCGTGGGCGCAAACCCCTAGTCGGCAATCTTCTGGGACCGTCAGATAGCCATAGATGCTCGCCAGTTGTCCCGCGGGTTTATAAGGGCCGCCTTCCACCAGCCATTTATGCGACCAGATATCGTTGGGATTATTGGTGGTTTCGGCCCCCGTACCGGCATGCACGACAATAAAAGCATCCACATAGCCATCTCCGTCATTATCGTAGGATTGTAAGTTGATCGCGTTACCGATAGCCAATGCTGCATCTTTGGCCATGGTCTGCGCATTGGGTAAAACCGTACCCATACCGGATGCCCCATTGGCATAATCAGTCAGTTTGGCCGGCAGCCGGTAGGGACCGACTACATCTCCGCTGATATCCACCAGGTTATTGGTGACTTCCCGGTAATATTCTTTTACACTTCCCGTGGGGATCTGTCCCAATGAAAAAAAGAGGTCGTCAAAATGTGACTTGGGCGTATTCATCGGCGCATCGGAAAAATCCACCAACACCACCAATACTTTCAGGTTGCCCCGCAAAGGCTGTTGAGACCTGGAGCTCCGCGCAACCTGCAAAGGCGTGCCCAGGGGGAAGGTGTTGCCAGGCCGAATGAGGCCGTCGTTGACACCCGGTCGATGTTCACCGCCGATGATCAGCCGGTTGAACAAGACGTTGTCACCATATTGCCGCCGGAAATTGGCAAGGTCTTCGATTATCTTTTTTTTCAGATCGGGATGCGGGGGTATCATGCAACGTTGCCCGTCGTGTGAGGCCTGAGCTGCATTCATGATCTGAAGGTAGTTATCCAGTGTTGGTGAGAATGGCAAGGAATCCATGGTAAATATTTTTGGTGTTTGGTTCGTCATCATTGGAGCTGTAGGCTCCTGGTCACGGTCGTCGTCGCGGGAACGGTGAAGTTGTCGACAGCCTTCAACGTGTCCGGTCCGATAAAATTCAGCGCGTGCACATAATAATTACCTGGTACGATGTTGGCGACCTTGGCCGTTCCGGTTGAGTCGGACACCACAAAATAAGCAGCGCCGGAGGAGTCGCTGTTGTTCCAGAGGACCTGGCTATTGAATATATAGACATCTGTATAGGGCAGAGGGTCGCCCGAAGCATCCTGCAGATGATAGATCAGTTTGCTGTTGTTGGGTACAGCACGCAGGGTAAGCGATCGGGATATAATATTGCCCTGTGGGACAGTCACGCTGTCGATCGAATCCACCGCGAGACCAGCATAGGTCCCCATGGCGCGTACAAAGTATTCCCCGGGGTTGACGTTCATCTGAAGACATCGGCCATAGCTGTCGGCTTTCAGGGTATAGTCCGCGCCAATGGAGTCGTTATGCGCCCAGAGTTCCCTGCTGCTGAAGATAAAGAAACTGCAACCGGGCAGGGGGCCGCCAAGCGTATCTAGGAGATGATAGAATATCCCGTTCTGATTCGTCTGTGAAGGATATAGCGCCAGGGTGTCGGAGGCAAATAGGGCAGGGTTATTTGCAGAATAGAGGATCTGTCCATAAAAATGTATCTGCATGCTGTCCATGCGGGCATATACTAGATAGGCTTGTGTCTGGTCGATGCCGTTGAAGCTGAATTGACCCAGCCCATTGGTAACGGTCGAATAAAGATAGCTGGTCGTATCGCCCGGGTATCCCAGATATACGGTAAGGGGGTGCACGCCATAGTAATTGAAGGGCCCCGTGAGCGTATCGTATAGTACGGCGGTACCGCGGATGGTGCTGTCCCCCGAGAGATCATGAAAATTGGCCGCCCCTTTCTTGCAATCCCCATAAACGGCGAGTAGGACGACCAGCACTATTATGAATTGTCTTTTTTTCACTTGAAAAAGAATTTAACTAGTTGAATGAATAAGGTGGGATCCACGGTGGCGGCCCAGAAGGTGCTGCCCGTGTTGAAAGAGCGGGCGGTATTGATGATCTGCCCGTTTTCCACCTGGTAAACGGTTCGCACATAATAATTTTTGCCCAATACAAGGGAAAAGCCCGGTACAACGTCATAACTGATGCCGGCATAGAGATCGTTCAGCGGATGCTGGATATTCACGCCTCCAAACACACTGAAACGGCGGCGCCAGTATCGGGGAAGAACGCCGCCGTCACGGTTATAGCTGCTCACGGGATAGAATTTGAATCCCGCTACGGCGGCCGCTGAACTGTTGGCCGTACTGACACGGAAGCCTCCACCGGTGGTATCGATGGTCGTCGTCACGGCCGGTTTGAACAGGAAGACGATGCCGGCGCCCAGTTGAAAGCGACGCAATTTTCCGACGTTGAAATAGCTTTTTATCACTTCGGTGGTATCCTTCTTTACCGTTTGTTTGATAGAAAAGGTGTCGGTGAAAGGGGGGTTCCACCGGATCATCGACTGGTAGAAGGTCCAGTATTTTGTATTGGTATAGGTATGATTCTTAAAGAGGTCTTTGTTCAAAGGGTAGGAAGTATTTCCTGCCTGCTGAGCCCGCGCAACGGGTAACAATAGCGAATCGGCCTCCTGGGCAGCGTTTACTTGCGACGATCCCGCAAATCCATTTTTTGCCCCGGTTGTAGGATTAAAGCTGGATGCGAAGGCGTTCAGGGCCGAAAGGGAACCCGAGATAGCACTGAAATCGGCACTGGCAAAAAGGGCGTTGAATACCTGAGTAAATTCCGCTTGATCGTCGAAGACGGAGGTCTTTTCCGTCATTTTCAGCGTGGCAGTAGAGTCTATATTATAGACCAGGACAAAAGGCCGCTCGTTCTGGGGGACCTCCGTCGTGCGGATCTCCTGCCAGGGTTTTTCGGTCAATTGCTGGTATCCTGAAGCGGCGTCAAATCTTTTCTGGGGTCGTACCAGGTTGTCATGACTGATGATCAGTTTTCCGGTGTTAAGCACCGTGCTTGTTTTCGCCTTGGTGGCCATATTTTGATTGATCATCTTGGAAATAGCATCCTTTTGAAGCGAGTCAGCGGTTATCCTGCCCTGTATGGCCGCATAATCTGCCTGAAGGTCTTCCAGGGTCTGAAGATGCCCTTCGGTTGGTCGCAGTTTTATCTTGGCGCTATCGATGAATTTCAATCGTTCTTTTTCGATAGCGATCAAACTGTCCTCCCGCTTCGAGAGTTCGGTCCATGTCTTGAGACGCGTGTCGGTCATTTGACTAAAGGGATCGATCACAGGTTTTCCTTCGGTATACCAAAACCAGTCGATAAACCAATTTTTCAACAGTTTGCCGAGTACAATCACCGGGTCGATACTTTCTGTAGGTTGCGGTTTCGCGACAGGCGTCGAATCGCTCTTATTCAGGATCTGGTTGATTGCGCCGGTTACAAGGGCTGAAGAGTCCTGGAGCAGTTCTTTATACTGGCCTATCGTAGAGGTATACCACCTGATCACCGTTTGCTGAAAAGGATCATAATGGACCAATTTGAACGTGAGCGAGTCGAATATGCCTTTTATCGTACAATGACACGGGAGGGTATCGATCTTTAGCCGATTGCAAAAGGAAATGCAATCGTCCGTACAGTGTTTGGCGTCCGTGGTCAGCGGTAGTTCGTCCAGCAGTTCGGAGCCCTTATAGATCTGTACGGCATATTGGCTGTTCCGGATCGCATAGGCAAACATCCCTATCGGAAGAAAGCTCTTAATATCCGAATCTGTTGTTTGCACCGGGGCCTTGCAAAGATCCGTTGTCCAGTCCTTCGCCCATGTCTGCAGCGCACCTGCATATTTTTCAAAATCCGGATCGCCCGCCGATGGTGGGGCACCAAACATGTAATTGTAAGCTGCTTGTACCGTCTTGGTATTCAAAAATTTATTGGCCTTCTGCAAAATTGGCCCAAACGAGTCCCACTGGCTGTCCAGCACTGCTTTCGGAATTTTGACGCAAAAGGAGACGACATCCGATGAATGGACCAGGCGCTTGGGAAAACTGATCATTCTTCCACTGCTGTCAAATTCGATCTGTTGATCGCCCTGCGCCCGGGAATTCAGAAAAAAACTTAAAAGAAAGCAGAGGCAGAAAAGGTATTGCAGCCTCTTCAGGTGTTTTGTAGCGATCATATCTTCAGGCGTTATTTTTTGCAGAAACCAAAGCTGTATCGAGCGTGACAAAAGTGGCTCCGGAGGGGGCGACGGCCGCGGGATCCGCATTGGGCGCCCAGTCGGTACCGGAGAGTGCCATCCAGGTCTCAATACTGTATTGCGCATAGAAAGCCCAGCTCACCGAGATTATTCTTCCCCAGGAAATCACCGTTATACCTGCACTCGTATACCCGAGCGCAGCCACCGTATGGCCCTGGTCATCGAGACCCGGCGCGGGTCGACCGCCTACCATTGGAATTTCCCAATTAGGCTGCTTCGGGTCGTCGTTATTGATTCCAGCTGGCAGATTAAAGCCCAGCATGGCCGCACCATACCAGTTGATAGCCAATTGCAATTGTGTTTGATCCCCTTTCGCGATCTTGGCGAAATCGTTGAGACTATCGGGCCCGATCCTGAAAGTCTTCCAGAAAGTGAGCAGCTCGAAGATGCCGCAACCCGTGTCATCCCCTGGGTTCGGATTATTTCCTGCCATCTGATAGGCGTCCATAACGTCCGCGAGGGCCGGAATAGTGGGTGCGGCATTGAGGTTGGAAGTCCAGGCAATGATCATATTCGCGGCCGCCGCCGGCGTGCATGTCTTTTTGGTAATGTTGTTATAGGCATTAAAGACGGGCCAGTCATTGAATTTCGATTGCCAGGCACGACTCGGTTGCGGGGCGCCCAGGGAAATCACCGGGGCGGCTGGGGCTGGAGCGGCGGCTTCCACCCGCTCTCTCTGTGGTTGAGCCACGCTTAGCTTGGTCACCGGCACTTTATTCGACGCCTCGCTGGGCGGCTTTCTTCCAAATTGTGTGGGCGGGGGGAGAGGAATTGGGCCGCCACGAGGATTGGCAGGCCCTTGCGGACCAGGCCCTGGCAGCGGGTTTCGATTGCCAGGCCCCTTTGGATCGGTGGCATTTTTCGCCAGCGCATCCTGCAGCTTTTTGGTGTCGTCAGCCAGGGTGGTCAATTGCTGCGTGCGGGTGATCCTGAACTGTAGCAATTCGGCCGGAATAGACATCAACGCCTTGGCTATCCGAATGGGGATACCGACAAATCCCTCGAACTCACTTGGTTTACGGATCCGATTCTCCATCAATAAACCATGGGAGAATTTGGGGTTGTACTGATTGGCAATAAAAGGATAGCGTTTCACGGGGACTGCAACCACTTTACTCCGATCGGGGACCAGCAGGTCTATCCGGAGACTATCGGAAGGGATGAGATTCTGCTGGGTAGCGGAACTAACGCTGACCTGCAATGTTTGCCGGATCAGGGGCCGGGTCAATAACGCGGGGTACTCCTTTTTCCTGGTGATACCATGCCGCCTCCTGATAGGCAGCGTGCCGCCGATGATCAGGTCCAGCCGGCCGTTCTGCACCCCACCGTCACCGGTGGCCTGAAGGGTCCAATGTCTTGTGAAATTCCCCTCGTCGAGTTCGCTCGGCAGGATGAGGAAGTCGTGAGACAGTTCCAGTATCTCCGTGACAGATCCGTTTATAGCCACCGTCGTTTCTACCATTCTGGGAGCACCCGCAGGGCCGGCAGCCGTCGGTCCAGCCGCATTGGCGACGTCGGCAACGATCGCACCTATGCGATCCTCCGTTTTTGATACGATATTTTCCAGCAGGCCGGATTCATTGGCGATCAGGTCCAATTCATCATTGGCAAAAAGGAAGGGCTTGTACTTTAAGGCGATCATCGCGTCCGTATCGGGGGTGATATGAACATCACTATCCAGGCTCATACCCAGAAGTCTGACGGAACGGATGGTTCCATTCGGCGCGTCCCGGTTGACGGCCATTCTGGCAACCGCCTTCAGTGTTAGCTCAGCGGCCGGAAGATAATAAAGCAGGTCCGCGTTCAGTTCGTCGGATGTTGCCAACTCCGATACCAGGACCTTTTCGCCCTGCAAGCCAGCCCGGACGGCATAACAGATCAATATGACGACGAAGACAATGAGGAGGGTGATTATGAAGGGGGTCGATGCATTAAATAGGTGTTGCCAGTCCATATCCAATGATAATGAATTCCTACCGGCCGGTCAACCGTGAAAACACCTTTTCTTGCTTAAGTCAACGACATTAGTGAAAACACCCTTTTTCAGGTTGCTGCCCATAATGGGTGAAAACACCCCACGTCGTTTAATCCGCTCTTTCTACCTTTCGAAAAATTGACGACTATGAGCAAGAACAAAATTGTCATCGACCTGCGCCGCACTCCCCTGACCCCCGACCAAACAACAGACCTCCATGCAGCTCTCCACAAAACCATCGTTAGCCAGTTGAAAAAGGCTGCCGCTGCTCCGCCACCCCCCAAGTCCAAAGCTAAGCTGGCAGTTGCCGCCGCTCCGCAAACAGCTGTCCTGACTGTCACAATCACTGGCACAAACCCCGGCCTCAGCAATATCTCAGCCAACCTGAACGGAACCGTAAAAAGCATTACCAAAAGCGGTACCATATCGTTCGACAACGTAAATAGCGGCGATATTATCGCCATCAGCGGGGATAGCCTCGGGACAACTTCTATCACCATTAGTGTCAGCGCGGACCCTATCAATATGAATTTTCCCCCGGGTCATATCAATGGTAATTTTTTCATCAACTGAGCTAAAATCTGCGAAATGAAGTACCATGTATTGCAGGCGCTCGTAGGTCTGGGCCTATTGCTCATCCTGAACAACTGTTTGGCGCAAGAAAGTACAGGCATAAAGAAAAAGGCAGTCGCCGGCGACAGTTCAACCCATACAGTCAAGGACGTTCTAACCGCCGATTCCCTGGCCAGCGGCAATACAAAAGATGTATTGACCAGTTTTTTTCAGCTTGCCTTCAATAAATTGACAGGCCCCGATAAAGAGCTGAACTTTTCCTCCAATCCGTTCGCGATCATGCTAAAAAGCGATACAAGCTTAGCTGTAGATACCAATTATTATAAGTATCGCGTCTTGCGCAACACAAATTTCGGTTTTGGCCTCAAACTCGATTCCTCCTACCGGTTTAACGGTTTCTCATCTGGGGTAACGTATGCCTTGATCAATAAAAGAGACAGCTCTACTTCGCCGAAGTTGTTCTACGAAATGCGCCACAATAAATTTTATGCAGAAGTCGACTCTTTTCAGACAAAATTAACTGCCTATACCTTATCAATTAAAGACCTCAATACACGAAAACAATTCAATCAACTCGTCAATGCATTCTTATCCAAAGACACCGCCTTTAATAAATTAGACAGCTCATTTCAGCGAATTGTGATCTCAATAGCGCAGGCCAATAAGGATTCCTTTCCGACGATCCTCCATTTTTTACTAAAAAAACCCTCCTATAACCTGGAGAAAATGAAGCGGAACGTTCAGGACAGTCTTAAAAGCAAGATCAGTAACGACTGGCTCTGGACTCTTGGATTAAGCGATACAACCTATAAAGATCAATTCTTTTTCTCCAATATTGTCCTCCGGACAGAACTTATCAAGGGATTATTTGGCGATACGATCACCCATCCCGGCTCGAACTTCGAACTCGATGTCAAGTCCTGCTTAAATTTTCTCGACGATTCCCTGGTCAAAACAAGGAACCTTCGACGGACCCTTTTCTCGGTCGAGCCCGGCATCAACTGGGTCATACGCAGCAGGAACAGTCGACAGTCCTGGCTCGAATTCAAATTCAGCGGATCCTATAGCCACAATCTCACCACCTTATACCCGGGTGAAAATAGAGACAGCCTGGCGTTCAATGGAACACTCCGGGTCCGTATCATAAATAATATTTGGGTTCCACTCACCATCAGGTACGATCCAAGATCCGGAAATTTCCTCGGCTTCCTCGACATCAAGCTCAATTTCTCCAGTTTTTCGGGGTTAATCAAGAGACAGCCTTAGGCTTAACAAACAACGGCAGCATAAACGCCGCCGTAATAATGAGGTACATCAGGATATTCAGCACCTGCAGCGCATTCTTTAACCAAAGAGCTACCGTTTCATAGTTTATGGCAAGATAGTTCAGCATACCTGTGATAGGCAATTCGCAGCAGGAATAGCTGAAGGTGGCGACGGCGATCCAGAACTCGGGCGTTTCTGCGAAATTCCGTAGCTCTTCCGATGTAAAGAGCTCGTAAAAAAATATGAGGCACAAAACGATAGTGAAGGCATCGCCCAGCAGGAGAATATAGCTGTTCCAATGATACAGCCCAAAGACGAAGAAGGTGGTGGCTGCCCATACGAGGGGAAACATCACAAGAAAGACATCGATAGCTCGCCGGGCCCGGCGATGACGAAGGAGGGGACGGAAGAACAAGGCATAGAGGCAGTATTCGAACAGCATAAACGAACTATAGATCGCGTAGTTGGAACGGGCATGAAATTGCTTGAGCACGATGACGGCCATGAACTCCGTAATCACGGAGATGCCCAACAAAATAGAAAAGAGCTTCATATGCCGGGCATACCCATACCTCCAACTGATGAGGCTGCACAGGAAGCAGAGGTTCAGAACGATCATATAGAGCTCATACATCATTTCGATGGATCCTATGGTTACTGCGATATCGCATCGCCCACCGTACTGCATTTGCTCGGCGGCGGACACGGGTTACCGGTATCGCTGCCGACAGTGGATGCCGGATTTTCCAGATCGAAAAAGGTCGCATAACCCGACGTCTTGCCTTCGCCATTGGAAGGTTCGAAAACCAGGGTGAGCTGGTATTCTCTGCGATAACCGGAAAGGAAAGCGGCGTAGCGTGCGTAAATGTATTTGGAGGCACCACTCATATCCCGGCATTTTAGGACGTCCCTCAGCCCATTGTGAGCCCAATTGGGCGCCAGGACTCCTCGCGAATACCAAAGGGAGTGGGTCTCATTGTAAACCGGCCGCCGTGTCCGGTGATGTTTGCCGTCGTTGTCAAATTGAGCTAATATCCCTGTTTGTGCATTGCTGATGCCCGATTTTGCTACAGGCATCGGGATGGGTATCACCGATTCTCCATCGATGATCATGCAATGCATGGTATCGTCCCCATGATATTTCGGGTATTTGGCCTTCCGGGTAGTCGGAACGAAGACCAGCGTAAGTTTGCCGCGTTGATCGTTGGGTATGACGGAGTCTCCGGGAACGTTAGTGTTCCCTTCGGGGAAGAAGGCAAAATAGACCCGCAACCCATCGTATTTGTTTCGTTTCCGGGGGGTCACGATGTCGAGCAGAGCTTCCATGCCTTTAATGGGATAGAGGATTCCGTCGTCAATTTTCTGACCGGTCCTTGTCCTTTTGAGTTCGAAAAGTTCGAATCTTTTGTTGGCAAGGTTTCGCGAGATCACCGTGAATGGCGGAATTATACTGCAGTCGCATTTGTGGCATTTCTGGCGGAGGCTATCCTGGTATTGGGCGAAGTCCTTTCTGGCGGGGCTGTAGGATTTGGTCCGTTGGGCGATTGCCACGCAGGAAACAAGCAGGCATAGGAGGGTAGTTAGTTTTTTCATGCTGGGAGAATAATTCAGGTTAACTGCAAGATGCAGCTATTATGGCGGCTTAAAAAGGGTGTTTTTCACGTATTTTTTAGTTTTTCGGCGGGACGCCTCCGTATACCAGAGTACCACCGGGAATATTCCCGGGGACAAATGGGAAAAGGGACGGTCGGACAGGGGTTCCAGAGGGATAGCTTTGGTCAAAACTTATAACCGTGACAAGCGTACGTTTTGCCAAAAAAGCCCTGACCAGTTCGAATTTACGAAAGGAAATGGCACAGAAAGGCTGGGTCATTACCCCCAATGGTTACAGACATCGTTCCCAGGTCCACGCATTGAAGAAAGATGAATGGATCGAAGGATCCGGCGCCCACATTCGGATCAGCAACCGAAATAATCAGCAGGTCCTATCCCTGGAACCACAAGGTCCGGCGCCGGTGGCGATGGATGCATTGCCCAGTGGATGGTCGGTCTTTGCAGGCTGGTCGAATGATACCGGTAGCCCGGTGAATGCTTTTCGGACGGCCTGGACAGTGCCGGCGGCGCCACAGACCGTCGGACTGCAGACTGTTTTTCTTTTCAGCGGGATCGAAGACGGCAGTGCCGTGCCTTTTATCCTACAGCCGGTGTTGCAATGGGGCGTAGCGGGTGGCGATACCAATGGAGGGTCTGATGACGCCACCGGTGGGGCATATTGGTCGGCGGCGTGCTGGTATGCGGGTCCTCCGGGACAGGCTTCGGTCCATGGGCCGTCGGTCAAAGTGCTGCCGGGCGAGACCCTGACGGGAGTGATGACGCTCATGGGACAAACAGCCAATGGATGCAGCTATTCCTGTGTCTTTGAAGAATATCCCGGGACAAGACTCATCATTACCGATAAGCCTGAGCTGATTTGGTGCAATCTTTGTCTGGAGGCTTATGCAGTCGATAGTTGCGCCAACTTGCCCCTTGGAGGGACAAGCTTTTCCCCGATACAGCTGGCGACGGGGAATGGAAATGCAACGCCAAACTGGTCGGAAGACGATGCGATCACCGGTTGCGGTCAGGCCGGAAACTTAGTTGGCAACGGCACGGCCGCCTGTGTCTTCAACATAAATTTTTAATGTACGGCCAAACACCTCACAGTAACCCCCAAGCCCGGCCGTCACCTGCCCCTCCCGTGAGGGGCAGCTTTATTTTTCCGGCAGGATGCTTTCCCTGTTAGCGCACAGGCAAAGTGATCAGTTCGCGGCGTATGCCTTCCAGCGCCATACCCACACGGCTTTTGACGTTTAGCTTGGCAAAAAGGGATTCGCGGTAGCCGTCGACTGTCCTTTCCGAAAGAAACATTTTGGCGGCGATCTCCTTATAGGTGAGGTCGCTGCAGGCCAATTGCAGAAACTGCAGTTCTCTTTCGGTGATGTGCATGGCTTCTTCATCGCTGGCTTTGATGAGAAGGCGGCGGTAGTTAATGTTAAACGCATCGGCATTGTAGAAGCCCTTGCTATTGATTTCATGCAGGGCTTTTTCCAGCTCGTCCGGGTGGATGTCCTTTAGCAGGTAAGCGCAGCAACCGGCCTTCAGCATGCGGATGATCGTTGTGTCATCATCTTTCATGGACAGAGCGACCAATTTAATAGCAGGAAAATCCCGGCTGATCTTTTCGGCTGCCCGCGGGCCATCCATGACAGGCATGTTGACGTCGATCAGGAGGATGTCTGGTCTTTGCGGAGCGAGCGCCAGCTTTCTGACAAGATCCTCGCCCTGTAGGGCTTCGATCATCACTTCCACGCCGGGGAAGCTGCCGATAAGTACGCTCAGCGATTTCAGGAAGAGTTGGTGGTCATCTGCAATGCCGATGGTAAGATTCATACATCTAAGGTTTGAGTGGGTAATGAAATAGATACCTGAGTGCCCCGACCTGGCGCCGATTCCCAGCGGATATCTCCGCCCAGCAGACGGGTACGGTGTTCCATATTGAGAAGGCCCACGCCATAAGGCCGGGTTTCAATACCGGGAAGGCCGCCTCCATTGTCCTTGATCCATACGTCGATATGCTGGGCCCGGGTGGCAATGGTAACGGTGATCGCTGCCGCTTCGGCATGCTTGATGGCGTTTTGCATGGCTTCCTGGATGATCCGGAACAGCATGACCTGCGACTCCGGCCGTAAGCAGAGAGCGGGAACTGACACAGCCACATCGACATGCACCATCCTTGCCATATTGATGCGGTCTGCCTCCATCCTGAGATTATCGATCAAATTGAATTTCTCCAGCCATTCCCGGTTCAACGATTTGGAAAGGGCACGAAGGTCTTTTATGGCTTTGGCGAGGGTCTCGCTGGCAGTATGCAGCGTATCGGGTACTTCCGGTAGTGACCTTTCGGTGATAGCCAGCAGAATTTTGGTGCTGCTCAGGAGCTGGCCTACATTGTCATGCAACTCATCCCCTACCTGCCTGAAGGTAGCTTCCTGCGATTCCAACTGGGTTTTCAGGAGCTCCTGCTGGATGGAACTTTCCAGCTTCAGGTATTGTTGCCGGTGCTGAAACCGCTTTTTCTGATAGAAAAGCAAAATAAATACCACTATGCCTGTGATAACAAGGAAGATCACGCTCCCCGCGACGACGACCGCCATGACCTCTTGATATTTATCCTGCATAGGAAAGCATAAGTGACGATTGAATAAAAAATGATATTGATCAGCTGGAACGGGCTAAACCCTTTTTTGGCAAGGGGCCGGAAGATTACTGTAAGGTAACGTAACATTCCAAAATAGAGAAGGGTACA
>Ga0302315_10004311_pt1 | contig 12505 bp, 10 predicted proteins | sample III_Palsa_N3_1_FD_200532 | JGI IMG/M metagenome (GOLD analysis project Ga0302315, IMG submission 200532) | Peat permafrost microbial communities from Stordalen Mire near Abisko, Sweden - III_Palsa_N3_1 | ecosystem: Environmental > Terrestrial > Soil > Palsa > Peat permafrost | place: Sweden... | reverse complement strand
TGTATATTGGCAGAAGTGTGGATCACGTTCTCAAAAGTTCGCCCTCCCACTACCATTGTTATGTTTTTTTCCTGTATGGTATTGATGCTTTGTATCGGGTTCCCATTGTAAAAAGTGTATAAAACCGGGGCGCTCGTCCACGTATAGCCTGCCGAAGCTGTGTCTACCAATAACTGGGTAACTATAAATCCGAGCGGCATGCTCGATTCATATAGCGCATAAACGTGGCTTCTGGCTAAATAATAGGCCATTGAATTTCCATACAACCGCGATGCTACACTTACGTTGTAGCAAACGTTGCTGTTAAAATCCGTTGTAGCACCGTTAACTGTGTAGCTAAGCGTATCTATTTTTATGCCATGCACAGCAACTGTATCTGTCGTTTCACCAAAAAGGGAATCCCGGTACGTCCAGGTGGACCCATAGGTTTGCGGGAGATAGCTTGCTGCCGGGGCCGGAGGAGGTGCTTTGTAAGCAACTTGTTTACAAGCCGAAAAGCAAATTGACAACAAAAACAATAAGAAAGTTAAGTTTCTGTGCATGAGCGCTATACAATAGTTTATCCGGATACAATAATAGGTATCGAATAAATATCAAAAAACCTCAAACACTCAACATATTAACAATTTGGCGCCGGCTATAAGCATAAAACGACAATTTCGGTGTGCAAACGCGCCGCCAGGGCCGGTAATAAAAAATGGCCGGCTCTCTTTAGCCTATAAAATGGTACAGGAACACCACCTCGCCTGTGTAGGCCGGTCTCTTTTGGTCCTTTATTTCCATCTCAACACCTATTGTGGCTTTCGTAACTCCCCTTAAATTCACTATTGCAACAAGCTTCGCTTTTAACCTTACTTCGCTGCCTGTTAAAACTGGCTGGGCAAACCGTAAGTTCTCAATCCCGTAGTTAATTTGCATCTTCAGGTTTTGAATATCCGCGATTTGATGCCAAAAATAGGGTAGCAGCGATACGGTTAGGTAACCATGTGCAATGGTTGCCTTAAATGGGCTTTCATTTGCCGCTCTCACGGGATCAGTATGGATCCATTGATGATCCAAAGTGGCATCTGCAAACTGGTCGATTTGCTGCTGTGTTATCGTATGCCATGCAGAAATGCCGAGTTCTTTTCCGAGGTAAGTCTCAAACTCCCCGTAGTTTTGAATTATTATCATTTTATGGCTTTCACAAATATTGATCGGGTAAAAATAACAATATGGTAATGATAAAAAAACTTATAAAATTTTCTAACTCATGAAAGGTACCCTTTGCCGATCGGGATACCCCAATCCGGAATCTGTTTACCGTGTGAATCGTTACCAGGCGCAAGACAATATTTTTGAACCCTGAGCAAAACGCATTGTACTAACTGAACGATCATTGCAGGATGGTGTCGGAATCGGGAACTTAAAGTCAGGTTAATTTTGGCTGAGCTAAAGTTAATACATCAGGTTAGGTGCATTACCTGATCCAAATATTTTTTGAGTGCTATGACCAGCTCAAAGGGATTAAAAAGTTTTAGAAAATGCTCCTATATCACCCTCCGCTACAAAAAAAATGGGGGGGGGATCATTACCAGCGATTCTTACCTATTCCTTATACAATTTTTCCGCAAAGATGTGATTAGAAATCTCTAATATAGGGCTTAAATAAATATTATTGTCGTATTTTTTAAATGTGCGGCAGACATTATAAATCAAAGATGGTCGTAATTGCTCAATAAAAATGGGTTAAAATACGGCTTGTTTATTATAAAAAAAATTGTAAGCTTTATGACATGTTAAGCCGAAACAATATTATAATGATATTATAATATATACTAAGGATATTTTTATTAAGATGGCAATTACAATAAACAGCAATTATGCTTTTGGTAATTATTCTTATGTGTTGTTGATATTATTTATAATTACGATTTGACCTAACCTTAATTAGTTTACATGACAGGTAATTTGCATCCCAAAGTTACTCACCTGAAATCGAAAAGTGAGCATGGTTCCCGGCGTGTTGCCGGAGAGAAACTGAGCCGCGCCATGGTGAAAAGCATCACCAATTATGCTGTTGTATTAACCGATCCCGAAGGGATTATCATTAGCCTGAATAAAGGCGCCGAACTTATTTTCGGCTACCAGGAAAATGAATTAGCCGGAAAATCCATAGCGGTATTTTATCCCCGGGACACGCTCGCCAGCGATGGCCCCCAAATGAACCTGCAGGAAGCCTTAGTCAATAACAACTACCATATTAAAGGACGGCGAATAAAAAAAGATGGCACCCTGTTTTTGGCAAACGTTCAATACACCGCCTTATATGATGATGAACGTCAGCTATTGGGTTATACCAAAATTGTCTATGAATTAAGCGGCGAGCAGACAGATGGAGAGAATACCGAAAAAATAAAGGTTTCGGTTGGGGCTAATATCAGTTTTCGCAAGTTGATTGAAAATAGCTATGAAGGCATCAGCCTCGTCGACGAATCCTTCAAGACCATTTACCGCAGCCGCTCGGCCGAAAAAATAAATGGCTGGGAAAATGCAGATCGGGACCATCGTACAATGCCTGAACTGATACACCCGGATGATGTTGCGGACATGCAAAAAATTATTTCGGAAGTGCGCGGTAAACCTGGAACGCCAATTACGTGTACTTTTCGTGCTAAGCATAAAAACGGCCATTACATTTGGCTGGAATGCGTTTTTACAAATATGCTGGCCGACGAAGCGATCGGCGCGATCGTCTGCAATTTCAGGGATATTACTGAGAAAAAGGCCGACGAGGAGCGGCTGCAGCATATCGTTAAGGAATTAACCGACTATAAATATGCCCTTGATCAGTCGGCAATTGTAGCCATCACTGATCAAAAAGGTATTATTAAACATGTTAACCAAAATTTTTGCAAAATTTCCAAATATAGCGCTGAGGAACTGATAGGGCAGGACCACCGTATCATCAATTCCGGTTACCATGATAAAAGCTATATCCGCAATTTGTGGACGACTATTGCGAATGGTAAAATTTGGCGGGGTGAGCTAAAAAACAAGGCCAAAGACGGAAGTTTTTATTGGGTAGATACCACCATAGTTCCTTTTTTAGATCAAAAGAAGAAACCGTACCAGTACCTGGCTATTCGGTCGGATATAACGGAGCGAAAGCTTATAGAAGAAAGGGTAATTGAAAGCGAAAAGTTCATTAAAACCATCACAGACAATTTACCTGCCCTGATAGCATACTGGTCGGCCGACCTGCATTGTTTGTTTGCCAATAAACCCTACTGCGACTGGTTTGAAAAACAGCCGGCTGAAATGTTGGGCATCAGCAAACACGACATCATTGATAAAGAAGAGTTTGAAGCGACTGAAAAATATATAAGCGGTGTGCTGGCAGGCAAAGCGCAGAGCTTTGAACGTAACTTTTTAAAACCTACCGGGGAAAAAATACATACTCAAACGCAATACATACCTGACAAGGATGGTGAGACCGTAATAGGATTTTATTCGCTGATCTACGATATAACGGGGGTGAAGCTTGCTGAGCGCGAGGTCATCAAAAAAACGGAGCAGATCGAAAACATCATGGAAAGCATAACAGACGGTTTTGTTGCATTCGATGAAAATTTGTGTTATACCTATGCCAACAAAACGATAGGTGAAATGCTTGGTTGTGAGCCGGAGTCATTGATCGGGAAAAACATTTGGGAGCTTTTTCCGGATGTTATCGGTTCATCAACCTACCATGCTATTCAAACTGCTTTTGTTGAGCGAAAATATATTTGCAACGAAGACTATTACGCGCCATTGAACTTATGGCAGGAAAACCGGGTATATCCATCCGCTACCGGTATATCGATGTTCATCAGGGATATTTCAGAAAGAAAAAATAAAGAAAAACAAAATGCCCTGATAGCTGAAATAGCCTTGATCTTTAATGAACAAACCGGACTAAAGCAGGCGCTTAATAGGGTGTTGGAGCATTTGGTGAATTACAGCGATTTTATTGCTGCGGAGTTTTGGTTAGTCGGGGCCGACAAACAAAAGATCAGCCGTGCCGCCAAGTTTGCAAAAACTGAGAAAATGCGGGCTTTTCAGAACCAGGGGGAAGTAAAAAGCCTGGTAAAAGGCGAAGAACTGATAGGACTGGTGTGGGAAACCCGGCAAATGCAATTCTGGGACGATAATAATGAAAATACGCACCATAAACGCCTTCAGGCAGTGAAAAAGGCCGGCTTAAAAAGGGGGTACGCTTTCCCTCTTATTTACAATGAGGAAATTATTGGCGTTTTAGGACTTGCAGGTGAAGAGGGTGAAGTTGCTAAGCGTTGGGTAACAGCCTTGTTTGAAAATTTTAGCGCCCGGTTTGGCGCTGAAATTAAACGAAAACAACTTGAAGAGGAACTAAGCCAGATATTTAATGTAGCGCCTGACGTAATTTGCGTAGCGGGTGTTGACGGCTATTTCCGGAAAGTTAATCCTGCAATGATCCGTCTGTTCGGCTATACCGAGCTCGAGCTGTTGAATCGGCCATTTGTTGACTTCGTGTACTTCGAAGACAAAGCGAAGACTGTTTCGCAATTCCGGGATATGGCTGAAGGCAAAGGGGTTTCCTATTTCGAAAACAGGTTTCTGACCGCGACCGGAAAGCTGAAATGGCTTGCCTGGACCACATCTAACGTAACCGAAGAGGGTTTGATCTTTGCGGTAGCAAAGGATATTACCGAACAAAAAGGGTTGGAAGACACGCTTAAAAAAGCGAATAGTTTGGCGCGCATAGGGGCTTGGGAGGTAGATCTGACAAAGGGCATCATATTATGGTCGGATATGACGAGAGAGATCCACGAAGCCGAACCGGGTTTTGTGCCGAGCCTGGAAGAAGCAACCAATTTTTACAAAGCCGGGGCCGACCGGGAAACGATCACTCAAATGATGACGGAGGCCGCAAAATACGGCACTTCTGCCGACACCGAACTACAGATAGTAACCGTAAAGGGAAAAACCAAATGGGTAAGGGTAATTATTGAAGCGGAGTTTTCGGGTAAAAAATGTGTGAAGTTGTACGGCAGTTTTCAGGACATCGACGCCCGCAAGAAGGCCGAACTGGCTGTTACTGAAGTGCTGGAAGATAGAAACACGATTCTTGAAAGCATTGGTGACGCATTTTTTGCGGTGGACAGCAATTGGGTAGTAACGTACTGGAACAATATGGCGGAAAAGGTTTTGGGTAAGCCCAAAGAGCTGATGCTTAATAATAACTTGTGGGAAGTTTTTCATGAATCTGTTGGATCCAACTCCTACCAGAATTATCACTTTGCGATTGAAAATCAAAAAGCAATGCATTTTGAAGATTTCTACCCGCCGCTGGCGAAATGGTACGAGATAAGCGCATATCCCTCGCCAAAAGGCCTGGCCGTCTACTTTAAAGACATTACTGATAGAAAAGCCTCGGATATCCGGTTAAAAGAATTAAATGCAAGTTTGCAGCAGCAAACCCGTGAACTGGCTACTTCAAACGCCGAACTGGAACAATTCGCCTTTGTGGCCTCGCACGATCTGCAGGAACCACTACGGATGATCACCAGTTTTATGACAATGATTGAAAGGAAGTACAACGATATAATAGACGATAAGGGCAGGCAATACATTCATTTCGCAGTGGACGGGGCGAAGCGCATGCGCCAGATCATTTTGGATCTGCTCGAGTTCTCGAAAGTTAAAACGTTGGAAGACCAACCCGAAGAAATAAGCCTGGATAAAGCAGTAAAAGAAATACTGGCTCTTTACCGGAAACAAATAGAGGAAAAGCACGCAAGGGTGATATTTGCGAATTTGCCCGTTGTTCATACCTCCAAAACACCCCTAAGGCAAGTATTGCAAAACCTGATCAGCAACAGTTTAAAATACTCCGTTGAAGGAACAGCGCCGGAAATAAACATTTCTTGCTCAGAAACTGAAAGCCAGTGGGAAATCGCTGTGCAGGATAACGGGATAGGGATTGAACCGCAATATTTTGATAAGATATTTATCATATTTCAACGCCTGCACAATAAAGAGTCCTATTCCGGCACGGGGATGGGTTTAGCGATAGCGAAAAGGATTGTGGAAAACCTGGGAGGAAAAATTTGGGTTGAATCGGCCAAAGGAAAAGGAAGCACATTTTATTTTACTGTTTTGAAAAAAAACCACTCATGAAAGCAATTAACATCCTCCTGGTGGAGGATAACGAGGGCGATATTTTACTGACAACCGAAGCCCTGGCGGAATGCAAGATTGTTAACGAAATAACAATCAAGCGGGATGGCCGGGCGGCCGTAGAATATTTCGAAAGCCTAACAGACCAGGATGCGTTTCCGGGTATTGTGCTATTGGACATTAACCTGCCAAAGATGAATGGGCAGGAAGTATTGCTATTTATCAAAAACAACGAAAAATTCAAGCACATACCCGTTATCATCCTTACGACTTCATCGGCCGAAAAGGATATCCTGGCCTCCTATAAAAATCATGTCAACTGCTACATTACCAAACCAATTGATGTGCTTGATTTTGTAAGGGCTATCAGTAAGATCGAAGAATTCTGGATCAATATTGTGTCTATCCCCAATAAATGAGCCTCGCAAAAGACCAAACTGGATACAGAATACTGATTATTGAAGATAATCCCGGCGATTTTATCCTGGTTGAAGATTTATTATTCGAACAAATCGAATCGCCGGAAATAAACCGCGTCACAACCTGTTCTGACGCTGCGAATGTACTGGCGGATAATAAATATGATGTAATTTTATTAGACCTTTCGCTGCCCGATAAAACCGGCGCTCCGCTGATCACAGAGATCATTGGATTGAGTAAGGGTACGCCGGTCATCGTGTTTACCGGGTATGCCGATTTCTCATTCGGGATAAAGTCGCTTTCATTGGGGATTTCGGACTATATCCTGAAGGACGATTTAACTTCAATGACTTTATATAAGAGCATTACATACAGTATAGAACGTAAGAAAATTATTTCGGACAGTGAACAATCAGAACAGCGCTATAGTGAACTATTTAACTTCAGCCCACAACCGATGTGGGTGGTGGACGTGGCGACGCTTCGATTTTTGGATGTGAACCGTGCCATGGTAAATGATTATGGCTATAGCCGGGAAGAGCTTTTGTCGATGACCTTGAGAGATATCAGGCCAGCCGAAGACATCCCCGACCTGGAACGAAACATTGAACGGGACCAGCAAAACCCCGGCGACTATTCCCATCATGTGGTGATCCATCGACTAAAAGACGGCCGCCTCAGGAATGTTGACATTCGTGTTGCACCGGTGTGGTATAAAGGAAAATGGGCAAACATTGTTACCGCAACGGACATTACTGAACGACTGGAGTACGTGCAGGCAATAGAAAGGCAGAACACCAGGTTGAAAGAAATTTCCTGGATCCAATCGCACATTGTAAGAGCGCCAATGTCGCGTATAATGGGCCTGGTGCCGTTAGTCAGCAACCCCAATGAATCGGAGGAGGAAAAACGGTTGATACTTGACTATATTTTAAAGTCGGTGTTCGAACTGGACGAGATCGTTAAAAATATAACCGATAAGTCGAGAGTGGAGGATTTCCAGGCGTTATTGGCGAAAACTGAGTAAAGAGCGTCCCGGCTTTGGGGCCATAGCTATTAAACAAAAGAAATTATGCCAAACAAGGGCAGCCTGTCTATTTTGATTATCGAAGACAACCTGGGAGACTTCATCCTGGTAGAAGATTTTTTATTTGAACAAATTGAGGCCCCCGTAATTTCACATTGCGTAAGTTATAGCGATGCAAAAGAGCTCCTATCCCTAAGGGACGGTGCTTTTGATGTTATACTTTTAGACCTTTCCTTACCCGATAAGACCGGGGCGCCCCTGATCACAGAAATTTTGGGGCTAAGCAAGGGTGCACCGGTCATTGTGTTTACCGGGTATACCGATTTTACGTTTGGGGTAAAGTCGCTTTCGCTGGGTATTTCAGATTATATCCTGAAGGAAGATCTGACATCCATGTCGTTATATAAAAGTATCGTCTATAATATTGAGCGTAAACATTTTATATCGGCACTTGAAACTTCAGAAATGCAGGGGCGCGCCTTTGCCAAACAGCTCAATTTTATTTTGGAGGAGGAGCGGGCCCGTATTGCCAGGGAGATACATGATGACCTGGGACAGCAATTGTCGGGGCTAAAAATGTCGTTATCGTCATTAACAAAATTTGGTGGTACAAACGATGAATTAGCAGTAACGGTAAACAGCATGCTGGGCGACGTGGACCAAAGCATAAAATCCCTGCGTTTTATCGCCAATGAATTGCGGCCGGTTATCATTGATAAACTGGGTCTGTTTGCGGCCGTTGAATGGCTCGCCAGCCGTTTTGAAGCCAGAACCGGCGTGATTTGCAAACTACGCATACCTCCTCTTCAAACCAGTATTGAAAAAACGAAAGAGATCAACATCTTCCGGATCATCCAGGAGGTATTTACCAATATATCCAAACATGCAAATGCATCGATGGTAACGGTTGTAATAAAAAACCAGCCCAAAAAGCGATTGCTTTTCCAGGTGACAGATAATGGCATCGGTATCGAGCCTGAACAGCTCAGTCAGCCACTCTCGATGGGACTGCTGAACATACGGGAACGCGCGAAGATGATAGACGCCGACCTAGTGATAACACGTCCGGCCGAAGGCGGAACAACAGTTGAACTAACCATAAATTTAAATGATAAAGAAAATATTGATAGCTGACGATCACGCGGCCATCAGGATGGGTGTAAAATTGATATGCTCCGGCGAGTTCCCCGGAGTTCAATTTGGTGAGGCGGTAAATTCGGCTGAGGTTTTTCAAAAAACCAAAGAGGAAGATTTCGACATCATTATCCTTGATATTGATATGCCGGGCCGAAACGGCATTGATGTATTAAAACAACTAAAAGCCGACAAGATAAAAACCCCGGTATTGATGTTTAGTTTTCACGGCGAAGAGCAGGTGGCTCTGCGCGCGTTAAAATCCGGCGCATCGGGTTACCTTTCAAAAGATGCTGCAAGCCTTGAGCTGATCAAAGCGATTAACCAGATCTCGAACGGGAAGAAATATGTTTCGGAAGCTATTTCTCAGAAAATGCTTTTTATGTTCGACGAGAACGCGGACAAAGAACCACATGAAATGTTATCCGACCGCGAATATCAAACCTTATTATTGATTGCATCGGGCAAACCTGTTTCGGAAATTGCCCGCCTATTATTTTTAAGCACGCCAACAATAAGCACTTACCGTGCCCGCATCCTTCAAAAAATGAACCTTAAAAACAACGCTGAACTTACCAAATACGCGCTTAGCCGAAAATTGGTGTAAGCCGCCCGCAAAACTTGTAAACCAAACCACTACAAGCCTTTCATAATCCCGTCTATTTAGCCGCTGCGGATTGTTTAGCAATTTGTGCTGATCAAATATCCAGCGTATGAAACATTCATTACCACACTTTAATCTTTTATAAAGAATATGAAAAAACTCTTTTACTTATTTATTTTTTTGAGTTTCTGCAGCCAGGTATTTTCCCAAACCGTGGTTGTAACTGATGATGCAACGTATACCACCGGTAATGCATCTTCGGTACTGGACGTGAAATCTGTGTTAAAAGGGTTTTTAGCGCCAAGGATGACCCAGGCTCAGCGCACCGCTATTGCCAGTCCTGCTGATGGCTTGCTGGTTTATGAAACCGATGGCACAAAAGGATTTTATTACTATAACGCAACAACCGCTGCATGGGTGTTGCTAACAGCCAGCACCGGCACCGGTTGGAGTTTAGCCGGCAACGGCGGTACAAACTCAAGCGCCAATTTTTTAGGAACGACGGATAACACCAGTTTTAAGGTGCGCACTAATAACATCCAACGCTTATTGGCCGATAGCATCGGTAGTGTTGCAGTTGGGTCGGCCCCGACATTTACGGCCGGCGTGGAGCGCGAGAAATTCCTGGTCGACGCCGGTTCTTCTACCGTTCCTAATACATCCTACAACGTGATCGACGGTAAAGGCTATATAGATAATTATCTGCAATTAAATATCCAAAACAGGGCTGGTACCGCCAACGCAAGTTCGGATGTGGTGGCCAGTAATGACGCCGCTACCGAAGCAGTGAATTATGTGGATTTGGGTATCAACTCAAGCGGAAATACCTCAACAGGCGTGCTTGGCGGCGTGAGTACTGCATATCTGTATTCCACTGGTAACGATTTTGCCATCGGCAATGCTACTGCGGGTAAAAATATATTGTTATTCACAGGTGGCGCCAGCGAGCGCATGCGCATCACCGGCGCCGGAAATGTTGGCATTGCAACCACCACCCCCGAAGCAATACTGGATGTTAGCGGTACTTACAAACTTGGCAGCGCAGGAACAGTGCTCACCAATATGATCAAAACCAGTTTTACCTTCACCGATAATACAAGCTTTGAGTATACTTCTCCGACGGAAGTGGAGACTGTCACCGTAACCGGCGCCAATGTTAACGCAACAGTGATTGTGAATCCGAGAACGGCCTTACCAAATTCCGTTTCCCTGGCCTGGGCGCGGGTAGTAAGCAGTAATACTGTTGCCATTGGTTTTGTAAATGCTGATGCTGCTGCACATCCGCTCGGTACCATTATTTGTGATGTGACAGTGATCCAATAGTGATAAAAATTTAAGAATGAAAAATTACCTCCCTAAAACGATCAACGTTTACCTTACGCTGGACCAACTGGTAATACAGGGTTATTTTAACCCTCACGATCCGGCGCCGATTTACAAACGCCAGCTAAGCCATCATTTTGAGCTGTATATAAAGGAAAACGTTGCCTTATTTAAAAGGTACGACGTGATCTTTTACAAATTTAAATGCGCTAACGAGATAGATAAACAATATGCCGAACCCATGATGTACGCTATTCGCCGCCATTTTAACGAGTTGAAAGAGGATAAAATTAAAAACTTTAAAAAATACAAGCGCCGCAACATCCTGATGCTGATCGCAAGCACCATCATCGTAATGCTATTCCACATGCTGGTGCCCATGGTGCTGACTTCCCACAGTGGTATCAGTTCGGCGGTTAGCAACAGTCTCGATGTTTTTTCGTGGGTAATCTTATGGCATCCTATCGACGAGCTCATTTTTAACTGGACCCCGCACCTGGAAGAAATTAATATGCTTGAGAAATTAGCAACTGCCGAACTAATAATTATCGAAAATGAAAAGAAGGCTACTGTTGGCAATATCGCTCGCCGGGTTGTTGCCTAAAGGGTTCAGCCAGGCAACCGGCGCCTTCGAACAAGATTTTTATTCAGGGGGCAACCGGCCGTTTTGCTGGGTGCCCGTTGCGGACTATTCTACACCCGGCAATTGGTACTTCGAGGCCCGCGGTAATTATGAAGCCATTAATTCAGCGTCGTTATACTTAGGGAAAACCTTCGACAAAAAAGGGTTGATATCATATTCCGTGACCCCGATGGCCGGGCTTGTTACGGGCAGCTTTAACGGAGGTTCCGTTGGTGCAGATGTTGCGCTCGATTATAAAAAGATATCGTTCTCGTCGCAATCACAATACACGTTTGCAATTAAAAACCCGGCGCGAAATTTTACTTATAGCTGGTCTGATCTCACTTATCAGCTACAAGGGTGGGTGGCCGCCGGTGTATCGTTACAGCAAACCAGGGGTGTGCTTGAAAAAGGCATTTTACTAACCGGCGTATACAAAAATTGGAGCCTCCCGCTGTATGTTTTTAATCCTGAAACATGTAAACGATATTTTGTGCTCGGATTAATTGTAGAATGGGGCGTTAAAAAAATATAAAACGGCTTGGCCAGGTGCTAAATATTAAGTTAATAAATTTTAATAAACGATCATGTTTACCAATCATCAGCTTTTTATAAATACCGGCAATATATTGCTTACTGCATTTTATGTAACGTGGTGGTTTTACCTGGTGGTGCTTGTTGCTGCATTTACAGTTGGATATTTCTGCCACCGCTCAAAAATAAACAAGCTATCAAACCGGCTGGCTGAGCAACAAAGCGCACTTCTGCAAAGGGATGAATTGCTTACCTATGCGCGGCGCAATGAACAGATTGCCCGCGAAGATGCGCAGACCGCCAATACTAATAAAAGCCTTCTTTTAGCACAGATAAGCCACGACATACGCACACCTATGACCACGCTAATGGGCATGGCATCGCTGCTCACCGAAACTACCCTTAGCCAGGAGCAGCATGAATATGCCGCAGCAATTCTGGTTTCCGGTGAAAGTTTGCTCGGGCTGATCAATGATATATTGATGAAAGATATACTCGACTATTCAAAGGTGGATACCGGTAAGGAGCTCGATGTTAAAGAATTTAATTTGCGTAACAGCCTTGAGGAAGTATTTGATGTTTTTGCTGTTCAGGCGGCCCGTGCCGGCCTTGACCTGGTTTACCGCATTCAAAAGAACGTACCCATACAAGTTGTTGGCGA
>Ga0302315_10004301_pt1 | contig 12524 bp, 17 predicted proteins | sample III_Palsa_N3_1_FD_200532 | JGI IMG/M metagenome (GOLD analysis project Ga0302315, IMG submission 200532) | Peat permafrost microbial communities from Stordalen Mire near Abisko, Sweden - III_Palsa_N3_1 | ecosystem: Environmental > Terrestrial > Soil > Palsa > Peat permafrost | place: Sweden... | reverse complement strand
GAATGACTTGCAAACGGCGCGAAACGTCGTACCTCGATAACGGGTATCCATTTGACATCCGCGAGCTTTTCAACCTCACGATGTGCCAACGTACGCAGTTCATCCATTGACTTAGTTGTGTACGTTTTGCCATTCAACTCAAACAGGAACAGCGCACTGTTCTTGTCAAAGCATAGATCAACGCTAACACCCAACTTGGTATGCTTATAGACTTCGATCTTTTTCGGTTTAGCAGCTCGTGACATTGATTATCTCCATACGACCGTAGCACTCATGATTGTCCACGCCTGTTTCGACCAACTACAAACCCTTAGGTTCCGTGATCCCCGGACGCATACTGTTGCTTGTACCCTTGATGGCCGCGTGCCAGTTCAAAAGCACAGCTGCTGTACTGATTGTGTGGTGAAGTGCCTTATCACGATCCCCTGCGGTAAATGCTGCCAGACACTTCCCAGCCAAATATCCGATGAGCCAGAACCAATCCTCGGGCGTTTTACCTGAATCGTGTGTAGTTGCCCACCGCACACGTTGATGCTTGGCCTCACGCTCGATACCCCTAACAAAATCCTCGATCTCCGGCGTATTGAGTTTCTCAACCTCATGTACCCGCCGTCGTTGTGCAACTAACCCATTGAAATCGTCAACAGTAATTACACGATATTTCGCATCAGGTACACGATAAGTCAAGTTGTAGGTAGGAATGTCAGTTCCGTCCAACCAATCTTTATTTTTGTCTGCCATTACTGTCCATACCTCGTTATGCTATTTGATGCAACAGTAAGTTATTTGATTCCGCGAAACACAGCACAAACCCGGAAAGCCTGTGTACTGATCTTGACATTCTTTTGAGCACAATACTTTTTAACCAGCTTAAGCAGTTGCTTGATGTCCCGTCCCGAGATTGCTTTGACAGGATCAACCTTGGTAGTGAACTCAGCTACCAGCCAATCAAGCTGCGGATCTGTCAGCTCCATACCAAACTGCACTCCGATGACTTTCCAAATACGCCGGGCCATGTCAGCATTTGGACGGTCGTACCTGAACAGCGCCACCATGCGCGACACGATAGCATCGTCGATGTCATCGATTCTGTTCGTTGTAAGGAACATCAAGCCGTTGAAATACTCCAGTGCCCGTAAGAACGACGCTACGACCGCATTCCGCTCAAGATCGTTGCCGCGTTTAGCTACGTATACGTCCGCCTCATCCAGCAACAGTATTGCTCCCCAACGCTCAGCCCGGCGCAGGATCTCCTCAAGGTTGCTTTCAACGTCCTCAGCCGATGTGCCTAGCTGTCCTGAATGAACCTTGTACAACGGTTTCTCCGCGATCTCTGAGTACACCTCAGCAGTAAGTGTCTTGCCTAGACCGGGCTCACCATAGCACAGGATAGGCGTACCACCGCTCTTGCCCTTTACGATGTCGTCAACAAATACATCCATATCCGTCACAAGAATGTCAATCAAGTCACGATGCTCAGGCGGCAACACTAACTTATCCGTCACCGTCTTGTCATACTGATACGGTTCAATGTTATCCACATGCACCCAATACCTACGATCAAGGTGCAAATCGTACATTAACAGAAAGTGATGTAACGGAATCGCCGTAAATTCATCCTCTTTCACGCCATATTTCAGCCACACGTCATTGTTCTTACGAGCTGTAAACTGACGGTCAACAAGCGGCTCCTCGTTAACGAATTTCGTCCCCGGGGACAGTGAATCCACATCCCGTCCCCAGTCTCCATTGTGCTGAATGGCTTTACCGCCACCCATGAATTGTTTGTATCCCATCACCTGAAATCTGGAAAATCGGTGCTGGACTCTGTTGTACTCTTCGCGTAGTTCCAGCGTTTCTTTTAGATAACCGCGAGAGAACAGGACCTCCGCAACATTCTTTCCTGCGAGGTTTGCTCCTGATAGATGAATCGTAGCCTCAGCCGCACCAGCCTCTGATCGTCGCCCGGTATGTTCGCCCTCAGATCCACGATTAGCTACAAGCTCAATCGTGACATGTGCGGCCTCGTAACGGTCGCCACTACCTGATTCCTCCGTATACCAGCACCGGTTAACAGCCCATGCCAGCAGATTCCCTGACAACGATTCTTGATACAGCCAACCGTCAATGCTTTTTACCGTAAGCCAGCGGTAGAAAGCCTCAGGAAACACGTCCAGATGCCCTACCGGTTGGCCCACGTCCTCTGCCAGCCTGATGATTGACGTCAGATAACGACGCACAGCCCCATTCGCACCATCCGTTGTCGGAATTACCTGAGCGATCTCTTTGAGAATAGGCGCATCGATACCGTTGCACGCGAGCGTGATCGATACTTCGCCGCCGTAGTTTCTGCTGTCATCAATGTCCTCTGCCAAGGAATCGTATTTGTGCTTTTTGAGTACCTTGATGACAGCATTCATAAGCTCTTTGCTGATATTCAAATTACGTGCCACGTTCGGCCTCCTCTGCTACTTTCGCTAAACGATCAACAATATTTTGAGCAACTGCTGTTGCCGATGTCAATCGATCTGTGAGATCGCTCGCCTCAGAGATAAGGGCTCTCAGCAACTCCGGTATAAGATCTATCGCCTGTAATCGGTATAAGCGTGGGGCATCTGGCAAAGGAACCCTTATTTTGGAAAAAGACTTTCCAGTAGGATCGTCGATCTCAACATAAAGTCGCCATGCAGATGTAAACCTACCATACCCCAATACTAAAGATCCATCGGCAGATTCAACAGTTACTGCAATTCCAAAATTGAGTGCTTTGAGTGCCGCCTCGATATGTTCGATGTGCTGATTCAGTGCATCTGTCTTAGTGTTAAGTGCTGCCGATGCGACTGCAAGACTGCTAATTATTTTCTGTGCTTCGGTACTCATTGGAATAGTCCTTCGCCTCTGATGTATTTGTGAATGAACTTGACAGCATTATCACTGCCTGCATTCCATCCTCTGTTGTAGTCGTCTTTCGGCGATATGGTTTTGTTTGCTACGATCTCGCTTATCGCACCGTCAAACTGTTTCCGCACCTCTCGGATCTCCTGCTCCAGTTCTGCGATGCGGTTCGCTCGTTTCTTGGCTAACCGCTCAAGGTAGGGAACTAATTCGGCGGTTGCAGTTAGCTCGGCAATGCGGGCGTCTGCGGCGTCCATATAAGCCTCTGCCGTCCAAGATTCATATGGACAACCGAGTGTTACAGCAGGAGGTCTCGGCGGCAGGGCGGGGAGTTTATTGATACTCATAACTTTTCCTTTGCAGACGGAACACGCGCATAGTAATTGGCCAACCACTCGCGGCCCTCAGTAATAGCCTCACGCCTGCGCTCTTCGCTACCTTGTGTATCGAGAATGAGAGCTGTAATGAGTCTGGCAATAATCTTGCCAGCCTTTGCACAGTCATTGTTGCGCCTTTCTAAAACTGTGGTTAGATCGACTGCTAATCCTTGAAACATTTCGTCACTCATTTCGTCCCTTTCGCCTCTACTCGCCGCCATTTAGAGCGTGTGTAATGCTCAATCACTGCCCGTATAGCAACGCGCGTGTATTCCCGTCCAAACACCGTTAGAGCAGGTTTTGACATCCCTCCATCAACGCCTGCTACAGCCTGTTCGTAGCGCTCGTAATAGGTATAGGACCAAGAGCCCCGGCCCCACGTGTACCTGACGCGATAATTTTTGGGGACTCTAAGACTAATAACATCGCTTGTTGAGAGCATCACTCACCGACCAATCTTGGATTCGGTCATTTTGTCCAACGCCTTATTCAGAGCACGGCGCAACGGAGCATGAGTCTGTCGCCGAATCACTGACAGAGGATCGTCAGCGTCACACTCCAACGAATCCAGGTACCGAGCCACTACTATAACGGCCTGAGCAGACTCCTGAGCTGCTTGTACAGCCGCGATGTGAGGTGTAATGGTGCCGTCTGTTACCACGATCTCCAGCGCGAGCGTGCCACACGTCAAGCAACCAGCTCTGGCATGCCCCACATAGCTCCCGCAGCGCGTGCAACGATTACACACCACTCGAACACCTGTCTCTACTGGCTTGTCCATAGACCTCCACCAAGGCTGAGCCTTCATCTCTGCCAGCGTGGGAGCATCCGATACCCGGCAATGTTGATCGTTATGTACAGACAAAACCCTGTTAGCCGCAAAAATTTTGGCTAAAGAGTCTGTTACTAACTTGCTGTTACTCATCGGTTTCATCCCCCTCTACAACAATAGTTACTGGTACACGTTCACTGTTACCCAAAAGTTGTGCTATTTTGTGGGCATCCAACACCACAACAGCGACGCTGGATTCGCCACAACGCGGGGTTCGCATAGCAGGAGTGTGAGCCCAGTCGCCAGTTATGGCTGCGTAGATCCCCGTGGCCAATTGCTTACTCACACGCCCTGCCGCCTCGTTAGACAGCTTTGCTCTTTTCGCCTTTAACACCTTTGCCATGTCTCTCCCATTTCCGTCCACCAGCACGATCCTCACGCCGTATAAGCGTGCTCATATTCCCTCTCACGCCATTCGATGCCATCAACAGTAATTAGGATTCGACTTATTATTGAGTCCTTTCACTTTCTGTTGCATCATATACTGTAGAGCTGATCGTGAGAACTCATCCGGCAGCTCGCCAATCCCAGAAACAGCAAAGGGTACGCTTAGCGTACCCTCGTCTGCATTTCGTTCACGTCGCCGACAAAACTAATCCATTGCCGGAGCTGTGTCCGTATTGGAGTTGTGATCTTCGAGAGCATCTCCCAGGAGATCCGCGTGAGTCTGAGCAGCACCTGTCAGATCATAGATCTTGTCGTACTTGGGTTTGGCCTTGCTGTGAGCAGCGACGATCTTGTCAATAGCGCTGTTGAGTTTCTTTTGCGCCTTAAGAATTTCCTTGAGGCTCTTTTCCGATGGATGCTTGGGCATTTGAGTTTCACCTTTCAGATATACAACAGAATGTACTGCATCGAGATTATAGACGCTGCACTACTTGTTGAACGCAACACTGGTCATCGCTGCGTTGTAATGGCTGCATAGTGCCTCATCCAGAGCCTCACACGCCGCCCGGGCCTGATCGCAGGCTGCTGCCATATTGGTAAAATTGGGTTTTACCTTTGTCTGCTGGTCTCCCAGCTTATTCATAAGGCGAATGAGTTTTGGGTAACGTTTCTCTAACTCTTTGAATGTTTTTACGGTTGGATGTTTCGGCATAAGAATTTGCTCCTGCCAGATTATAGCCACCTTAAAAGCCAAACCCCTTGAGTCTCGCCTCTCAAGGGGTCCAGCTGCCGGGGAGGGCTCTCACACCACGCCATCGAATGTTTAAATGGTAGCACAGAAAGTTCTAGCTAGTGTCAAACTTTGTAATGCCTTGAGATATTTTCCTGCATTCTTCGATGGATTCGTTCCGCCGATATACCGGCGCGGATCTGTATTGGTCAACAGATCGTCTATCTTTACCTCGATAGCCAGCAAATTTTTGGACTGCGCCAGAGTCCATATGTACTCGTCATACGTCGGACACTCTTGGTTGTACGTCAGCAACGTTACAGCCTCAGCAATAGCGATTCCAAACTCCTCTGCAAGCTGATGTTCTGTGTACGGAGTATCCTCCAGCACGTCATGGAGCATGCCGACGATATAAGCCCTATAGTCAGTTGTGCGTATGTAAGAGGTGTACGCCACAGAGCGTACGTGCTCGTAGTACGATACCCCAGATTTGTCCGTCTGCCCCTCGTGTAATTGCTTTGCGAGCTCCGACGCTTTACGCATGAGAGCAGTCTGTTCGATGCTAGTTGTCATTTCAATCTCCAACTTTCTGTTGACTACATATCCGATTCGGTATAAACCTTTGCTTTCAAACCAGCATCGTTTTTCGCCTTGTTGCGTGCTCTGAAATATGCCTTGGGTTTACTCAAAACACGTGTCACCTCACGCTGTGCTGCAAGTTCGGCATTGATACCAGCAGCAGCTGCCAGTCCCAGCATTGATACTTCAACCCCACCCAGTTCCTGGGACAGATCCCCCACAGGTCGGCTATACACATAGTCGAGCACTTTGAGTGCATCAGACTTTGTCACACCTGCCGCTTGTCCAGCCTCCAGAGCCTCCTCCACAAGCCGTAAGCCACGTTGGGGTACGTGCGTTGCTTCCTCGGCCCCAAACGTATTGAGTATCCAGTCCCAAACAATATTTTGACGATTTGCTCGATTACGGAGTGATGGGAATCTGCTTGTCTGTTCGGCTTTTACAGCATCTCTCCAAGCATCAAACGATACTCGCAACAGTCGGGCATTGACATAGACGAGCGGATTCGATAATTGCATCAATATGTCTTGGACTGCTTTTGCTAGGTCATTGGCAGCATTGGCATAGGATGAAACCGCCGGATCGCTAACCATCAGCGTGTTTTGACTGACAACATCCTGTAGGACTGTTCTGTAATCACCATCCGGACCCGGAGGCGATACCCACTCCGTCACAAGAAAGTCATCCACCTGTTGGAGCCGCTTTTTTAGCTGCTCGTGCTCAGCCCGCATATGTACAATCTTGAGTGCGTACTTAGTGTTCAGAGCCTCCAGAGCCGCATGTGCCGGAGTCAGTTCGATGTCCAGTTTCAGTTGATCTGGATGATCGAAATGTAGTCGTACATTCGCGTCAGGCATCTCAGCCATGTCTCACCGCCGTATACAGGATGCTGATCCAAAGCACCTTGGAAAAATAGTGAATGAACTGATCTTGGTTGTATGAGATCAAGCCACCACACTTTGAGTAGTCTGTAACCCAATGAACGATGAACTCCGCTATAGCCAGCTCAATACTGTTTGTAATCAGCAGGACCATGCCCATGTGTATCAGACTGTGCGCCGTCAGTGCCTGCCAGAACGGGACGCCGGGAATCGGGGACTTGTGGTTTTTGGCCTTAGACAAAAAGTCGCCCTGCAACGGATAGTCGCAGAGCGCATGACCGGCGAACAGCAACAACAGTAAGTATGCGTAATACATCGTAGAACCACCTCACAACAGATTATAGCCAGTTTATCTAAATGGATTCCCACGAAATGGTTTTGACTTGCTCAACAGTAATTCAGCGCTTTCACGAGCTTTACGCCGAAGCCGTACATGTTCTGAATAGTCGTCTGCAAAAGCGTCAATCGTAGCAAAGTCCAACAGTTTGCCTTGGCTCGCGGCAGGTGATACCAAAACGCTATTGAGCATCTTTTGCCTGAGGGCCTCGGTGACAGGCCGATTGTCCCAGTCCTTGCCAATCTCCTCCACGAGCCACTCGTAGCACATAGAGCCAGTCATAGCCGCCAGCGATATCGGGAACAACGTAGCTTTCCGTTTCAATCTCTGGGATTTGGAGGTTGTACCTTCACCCCACTCAAAGGCTTTACGGATTACATAAGAAAGTGGAACTGCGTGGCGTCTTGCCCATGTGAGCCATCTGAGGCAGCGTATTTTGTCCGTCTCAGAGAGCCTAATCTGTTGACTTACTTGTGCTGAGATAGTCTTGACGACCAACATTGAGGATCGTGCCAAGTCCCGCTGAGACCGTGCATCCAGCTTTTGGAGCACATCAGTTAGGTTGATAGCCATAATGCTCCATTCTCCCATCGATGTAGCGTCTGATAGCTGCTGGAGTCTTTACCTCGGTCATCCCTGGGATGGAGAAACCTCCGAAACCCTCACACACATAATAGCGAATACGGGTACCGACGTGTTGAACGACAACTGTAAACGATTGGACACCGTGAGCCTCGACATACTGTTGTTTACGCTCACGAGCACGTTTGTTCATGATTACCTGTTGGCTTTTGCCTTTATACGTCTTGACCTCGATTACAGCTGGCCATCGCTCAGACAATAGGTCAAAAGGGGCATGAGTTGTTGTTGTACGGGCTCGTAAAATAGGTGCTAGTTTTGCCTCTGTTCCGTATGTATCCATTGCCGAAATTCCTCACTTGTTATTGAGTAAAATTTATCGCGTTTTGTCAGTAGTAAGTCGTTCTAAATGGGCATGCCAGAACGAGGTGAAAATCAACAGTAATATGGGGTAAAAATGGGCGGTCCTTACTACTAACTGATTGAATGTTTGTGAGTGCGTAAAACCTCAATGTTTTGGCTATTTTCTACCCATCATTTCTTGCTCAACACTATTTCATCGAGTCGATTTATGATCGCATTTACTTGTGAGTGATCTAAGCCTTGTTCTGCTAAATTCTTTTGTATGAAATCTAAGTAGATATCAGCTCTACGAGTAGCCTCATCGGCAATAATGTTTCCGAACACATATTGCTCTGTTGATACCAATACTGTATGTGTTTGGGCTTTTACTTTCTGTTGAGCTTTCATGCCCCTATTTATGATCCAAAGAGTAATGACGATTCCGATGATGCAGCCAATTCCGATCATATTGGCAGCTCCATCTGTGATGCTGGCTTGCAGGCTGCGAAAAATGCCTCACGGTCACGTCCCCAGTGAAATACGCGTACTGGGATGCCCGCAGCCTTTACAGCCTCAAGACGGGCGCGTGCTGCCTTGCCATAGCGGTACGTAGTCGTGCCGAAATCCACGAATATAGCGCCGTCCTTGGCCTCATGTAATCGCAGTTCGCGGCCTATCTGCTGAACGATGGTATTCGCATCCTCAGTCTCACCAATGTTGATGATCGTGTCGATGCGCTTGATTGAGATGCCCTTATTGAATACGCGGCTGGCAATAATATGTCGATTGATGCCGCGCTCGAACTGATCGATATAGTCATCGGCCTTATTCCGTTTGGTAAGTCCGGTAATAATCATGGGATTGAACTCGTGGAGCATTCTGGAGGCGTAGTCGATATGGTCATGCCGATCAGCTAACGTCACCAGATATCGATTTCGTTTTAGATAGCCTCGTGTAAGCATTTTGAGGGCTGCGTTCTTATCCGGAGCTGTCACAACTAATTCCCAACGCTCATCGATCCCAGGATTAGCATCCAGCTCTTTTTGGGGTACACATGGCGGGAACAGGATCTGGTAGTAAACGACCTTGGATAAAATGCCCTCACGAATACCGCGCTCGATTGGATATGTGTAGATGACTGGGCCGCTAAATGCACTCACCTTGAGCCACACTTCGCGTTCTGAAAGCTGGAGTGTTGCTGTAAGCCCAAACCTAGCCCTGGGGTTCAAATTGCCTACAACGTCGAAATTACGCTGCGAGAGCTGTACGTGAACCTCATCTACGATGGTTGTCTCTAAACATCCAAGATACTCCATTAGACGTTGTTGCTTTGCCTGAACGCCCCATTTGTCTATACCGTCAAGCGTCTGAATCGTGGCAACAGTAACTCGCCCGGGTTCAAAATACCCATCACCGACAATACCCACTGGCTCTTTGAGAAAATTGGCTATATCTGCTCGTGCCTGATGCAGTAGTTTGCGCTGATCGACGATGAACAGATGATTACCACTTACTTGTGAGTAAAAGAATGCTGCAACAGCAGTCTTTCCTGAGGATGTTGCAGCCAGAATCGTTCCCCCACCGAGAGGGAGGGACTTTATCATCGCCTCAACGCATTCATTTTGATGGAGCCTATCAGACTTGATGCCCGGCACAATAGGAGGCGGATCACTCAACACAATGTGCTCGTCAAACGTAATTCCACCTGTTTGCTCTAGCTCTTGTTTAATCGCCCGATACAGCCCCGTCGAAACTTTGCCCCTGGTGATGAGGGACTTGTATCCGTCCCATGTCCCATTCTTGACTGCTGGGATAAAGAACCACCCTTTGACCCGGTAGCTCATCGCCTCTCGAAACAGTTGTTCCGGATACGGTTTCTCGAATTTCACACTGACGTGATCGCCTGTTACACGCACCTGTTCCATACTCTGATTTTAGACGTATGGCATCGGCTATAAGCACGGCGCGAGCATCCGGGTCCATGAATGGATTATCAAGCCTGAATGTATCGATTGTGATGGGAGCTAGCCCAAGCTCTTTGAGGAGACCGCGTAGCCAAATAGCTTTGTGTGTTGCCTCCTCAGAGGTCATATTGTGCTTTTTTCGGAGATCCGTGTAACCGAATCCACCCCAGATAGTTGCGCGTATAGCAGAGTACGTTCTGTGACTCCGGCTAGACCTCATGATCGAAAATCCCGCTTTCGTATTTAGCAAACCAGTCCACTAGATCCGACGTTGTTGTCTGATCGGTATAAGGAACTTGGTGATGATGCAGTGCGTCATGATGATGAGGATTATTTTGCTCGTCAATAGCGGACTTCACCGTTTGACGACTGAACGTCGACGGTAAAACCGTTACCTTAGGCTCATCCATGAGTTTCTTATGATTGAGGTTGTAGTAGGTAGCTTTGAGAAATATTGTTGAGTCGTCCATCCGTACCCAATGGTAAAGGGGGACATAAGGATGGACAAACGGCACGTGCTGCATTTTGCCGTTGGCTACGTGCAGCTGCCCGTCTGATGCTCTAAGCATTTACGCAGTCTCCGATGATGGTATTGCGGGCTTGTACACAGCATTGTGCGATTCAAATCCACCTGCATAATAGACGTGTTGACCCTTTACTAATTTGAGGCATACTACCGTACCAGATCCGGCATAATCAATAGAAAGTATCTGCTCATCTCCGTCAACAGTAGTTGCAGTCAATATTTCGCCCTCGGCAAAACGTTCGATCATCTCGCCTACAGACGCCCATCGCTTGTTGATTTTGAATGCGTGAGATTCTGATGCTTTAACATGTCGCCCAGTTACTGTTGTAATCAGAAACAAAGGCGTATGTGGAACCTTAGTGATCGTACGAATCTTGCCCGCAACAGTTTTTGGTCCTTTGAGGAGATGACCTGCCATCAAGTCGCCGCCGCGCCGATCACTACCATCGGCCATCGTAATTAGTTCTGACTCCTCAGTGCAGGCACCACTCCCACCTGTACCCGGGTGATAGCTGCCGCCGCCCGATGTGCCTCCACTGCTACCTGATGCCGCTGTCGTCGCCTGCAACGCCCCATTTGACAGAACGACCATCCCATCGCCTATAAGAGCTTGGATGACAGTAGGTGCAACCGTTGCATACAGTCCATTGATTTCTACCGTTTCGTCAGCCGTCAATACATTAGCAATCGCCGGGAAATAGTTATACACCGTGGACGGCTGCAATCCTGTACCTGTAGCTCCGATGGCTGTGGTGTATATGCCCGTCACAGATGGCAACTCAGACACAGCACCGTTGGGAAACGAAATACCAAATGGCAACGAGACAATAGTAAGTGAACCGCTCGTTGCAAAATATGAGAACAGCGAATTGACGTTGTTCGTTACAACAGGTGGTACAGATCCCTGTGTTGCCAAGTAATCACTTGCAATCAGCTGGCCTTGGGGAATATGCAGGACAGCAGACATTGCACCAGATCCCAACAGATCATTGCGATACGACTGAGCCCATACATCGCCCGTACTCGGTACAGTGATTGCCCACGATCCCGGCTGGCCGGAGCTCTGAACTGTCTGCCAAACTGATGCAAAGTTGTCAAAAGAAAGTTCCAAAGTCTGTTGAGCAATATCGTCACGCGTAATGATATCTGAATTGATCTGCAACATCTGGGAGAACCGCACACCGATACTAAGCTCAGGTGCAGGTGGTGGTGGGATATAAATCTCTGTCGGCACAGAGTACAGCCACTGATGATTAAAGAATCGTGCGGTATATCCACGCAAGAATGTTCCGGTTGGGGTAAACGCCGATGTGTTCTCAGCAATAAGTGCCAACTCCGGCAAATACTGTTGCAGATTGAAATACATATCGGTCGTGTCATTAGCCGACTGTTGGAACAGGATCGTTGCGTCGTCTGTTGCCCTAACTTCGATTCCGTAAATGTTACGCTGATCTCCTGAGAAATCTAACTGGATGTCGGCAGTAGTTGCAAACACAATCGTTGGCGATGTGGGCCTGAATGGATACACGACGCGTATTACTTTGGTCCGGCGACTGAACATGTAAGGATTGTCATTCTCATCGAACTGCACAAGCCTCATGTACCACGTTTGATCGTAGTTATTTTTTAACAGTGTGAACGAGCTTACCTGATAACGTGCAATAAGATTGGCACTGTTCTGTCCCCAGTTCTGATCTGAGAGGCGAACTTCGACATACGTCTGACCTGGTGCTGCAATGATTGGCGGTGCTGGTGGTGTGGACTGTGCTGGTCCGATACGCTGAACAGGCTGTGAGACAACACCTACACCTCCAGAGCCGCTTACAGGAGACCACGTGCCCACAATAGCCTGAGCTTGAGATCGCGCCAAAGACATCGCTTGGATTGGTCGCGAGATGATCGGCGGGGCGTATGGGAAACCGGGACCGCCCGGAGCTACTGGGTATGTGACACTGACAGGTGGTACAGCTGCCACCAAAGGACTATTGACTGTGATGTAGACGGATGTGTCCACAATCGCGTAAGCACTCACGTCGATAAGATCGGGCAAGTACGAACCGGTAACAACCTGAGCTAGTGCTTGTGTCAATGGAAT
>Ga0302315_10004299_pt1 | contig 12524 bp, 8 predicted proteins | sample III_Palsa_N3_1_FD_200532 | JGI IMG/M metagenome (GOLD analysis project Ga0302315, IMG submission 200532) | Peat permafrost microbial communities from Stordalen Mire near Abisko, Sweden - III_Palsa_N3_1 | ecosystem: Environmental > Terrestrial > Soil > Palsa > Peat permafrost | place: Sweden... | reverse complement strand
ATTGCCAAAGGAGGGTGGCTGGGAGTGGGGCCAGGCAACAGCACCCAACGTAATTTTTTGCCGCACCCTTACAGTGACTTTATTTATGCCATTATCATAGAGGAATACGGGATGTTGGGAGGCGCCATGATCATCTTTATTTACCTGGTGTTCCTGATCCGTTGCATACGGCTCTTCCGGAACTGTCCTTACGCATTCGGGGCATTCCTGGCTTTGGGTCTGAGCTTTACGCTGGTGATCCAGGCGATGGCGAATATGGCAGTGAACGTGAACCTGTTCCCGGTGACGGGGGTTACCCTGCCGCTGGTGAGTATGGGTGGAAGCAGTTTCCTTTTTACATGTCTGGCAATCGGGATCATTCTGAGTGTGGGAAGGAACGTCGAACAACTGGAAGGAGAGGCTGCTGCGGCGGCAGCCGAGGCAAGAGCAGAAGCGGAAGAAGAGGCGGAGGCTGCCATGGGTTAGGGTATCAGATAAAAACATAGGAAGCGGAAACAATAGCGAAATCATCATCATAGAACCGAGAACAATAGCGAAATTATCATCACGGAAGCGAAAACAATGAGCAAGAAAATCATCATAGCAGGCGGCGGCACGGGGGGACATGTATTCCCGGCTATTGCCATAGGGCAGGCCTTGCAGCGCCTGGATGACTCGGTAGAATTGCTTTTTGTCGGCGCCAAAGGCAAGATGGAGATGGAGAAGGTTCCCCAGGCGGGATACCCGATCATCGGCCTCGACATCGCCGGATTTAACCGGACGGCTATCTGGAAAAATATAGGGCTGCCTTTGAAATTGGTGAAGAGCCTGTTCCAGGCGTCAGGCATTCTCCGGCGCTTTAAGCCGGATGCGGTGGTGGGGGTAGGCGGGTATGCGAGCTTCCCCATGTTGAAGAAGGCGCAAAGCAAGGGGATACCGACACTGATACAGGAGCAGAATTCATTTGCGGGCAAGACGAACCAGAACCTGGGGCACCAGGCGAAAAAAATATGTGTAGGATACGATCACATGCAGCAATTCTTTCCGGCAGACAAGATCATCCTGACGGGTAACCCGGTGCGCCCGGCGATCTCCGGCAGCACAGCGACCCGGGAAGACGGGATCCGTTTTTTTCAACTGGACCCTTCAAAGAAAGTAGTCCTCGTATTCGGCGGGAGCCTGGGCGCCAAAAGTATCAATGAAGCCGTAGATGCAGGCTTGGACCGGTTCGTTGACAGGGGCCTCCAGGTGATCTGGCAAACCGGCAAAGGGTATGCGGAAGCGGCCAAGAGATCCGCGGAATCCAGAAGGGGCGTATGGACGCAGGAATTTATCACCCATATGGAAATGGCATACGCGGCAGCAGATATAGTGGTGGCGAGGGCGGGAGCGCTCACCATTGCAGAACTTTGCGTAGCGGGAAAGCCGGTTGTTTTTGTGCCATACCCCTATGCAGCAGAGGATCATCAAACGGTGAATGCCATGAGCCTCGTAAGGAAAGAGGCAGGATTGATCGTGAAAGACCAGGAGACAAAAACGAGGTTGCTGGATGTCGTGCTGGAACTATCCGCCAACGAGACCCAGCAAAGGACATTAAGCAGAAATATCGCTTCCCTGGCCATCCGGGACGCGGATGAACGGATCGCACGGGAGATCTTATCGATGATCCCTTTAAAATAAAAGTGTAAAACCAAAGGAACATAGGTGACCAGCCTGGAACAAACAAGAAACGTATATTTTATCGGCATTGGGGGTATCGGAATGAGCGCCCTGGCCAGGTATTTCCATGCCAAAGGCGTTTCGGTAAGCGGCTATGACCGTACCCGCACACCCCTTACCATGGACCTGGAGCGTGAAGACATCCGGGTGTATTACGAAGACACGGAGGCGTCTCTCGATCCGGCCGCCCAGTGGGTCATCTATACCCCGGCAATACCTGCTACCAGCCAGGTGTTCCAGTACTACAAAGCACATGGGTACCCGCTCCTGAAAAGGAGCGATGTATTAGAGCGGATTACCGAACATTCCTTCAATATATGCGTGGCCGGCACGCACGGCAAAACGACCATCACCACGCTCATCGCACATATACTGAGGGCTTCGGGATACGGGTGTAATGCATTTCTGGGCGGCATTTCAGTCAATTACCAGACAAACTTCTGGAGCAGTGAAAGGAATGTATGTGTGGTAGAAGCGGATGAATATGACCGGTCTTTCCTAAAGCTGAGTCCGGATGTGGCGGTCATTACTTCCATGGACCCGGATCACCTGGATATATATGGAACACCGGAAGCGATGGAAGAGGCATTCATAGCCTTTGCAGGGAAGGTCAAACAGGGTGGGTGGCTGCTCAGTAAGTACGGCCTGAAAAGAACAGATGATCTGAAGGCTCCCCGGCGCCTGACCTATAGCCTCCGTTTGCCGGAAGCGGACGTTCATGCCCGGTCCTTACGTGCAGAGAATGGCAGTTATATCTTTGATGCCTACCTGCAGGGAAAGATATTACCGGACATCACCCTGCATATGGGGGGCTTGCATAATGTAGAGAATACCCTGGCGGCCGTGGCCGTAGCAGACGCCCTGGAGATCCCGGGGGACGCTATCAGGGAAGCCGTAGCCGCATTCAAAGGGGTTAGACGCCGCTTTGAATATGTTATACGGACTCCGGATATGGTTATGGTGGATGATTACGCCCATCATCCCGAAGAGTTGAGGGCGCTGATCAGTGGGGCAAAAGATTTGTTTCCCGGACGCAAGATCACTGTGGTGTTTCAGCCGCATCTTTTTTCAAGGACCCGTGACCTGGCTGCAGCATTTGCGGAGAGCCTGGACTTGGCGGATGCCATCATTTTGCTGCCCATCTATCCGGCCAGGGAATTGCCAATGGAAGGAGTCACGAGTTCTCTGATAGCGGGGCGCATGAAGAACCCGGAAAAGCGATTGATGACGAAAGAGGAATTGATGGAGTGGGTGGACGCCGGCGGGATGCTGGCGCAGGCTACCGGGGGTCCGGCACAACCGCCGGTGCTGATCATGGCGGGCGCAGGAGACATCGATGCAATGGTGCAGCCGATCGGTGAAATATTAAAACGGAGGACGTCGTGAAAAAGGTGCTGTGGGTGATTGCCTGGTCTGTCCTGGGGGTGGGTTGTCTCACCCTTCTGGTGGCCGCTGTCAGGCGACAGAACCACGCCTTATGCAAAGGTGTCCGGATAACCATAACGGGCTCGGGCAGATGGATGGTGGATAGTGCGGAATTACGGGATATCCTGACGGATAAACAAACGCGCGTGTTGATAGGGACGCCTGCTGAAAATATCAGCACCAGGAGACTGGAAAAAAAATTAGGCGCAAGTCCCTGGGTGAAAAAAGCGGAATTGTTCTTTGATAGTAAACAGGTGTTGTGGGTAAAAGTAACGGAGCGGGAACCGGTAGCCAGGGTATTTACGACCGATGGACAGTCCTTTTACATGGATACGTCGGGCGCCCGATTGCCGCTGAAGGATTACTTCCCCCTGAAGTTGCCTGTCTTTACGTCCTGTCCTTTGGATAAAAAGGTCTGGACCGGTCAGGATACTTTATTCTGCCGGGAAATGGGGGTGCTGAGTGCCTACCTGGTGTCGCATCCTTTTTGGATGGAGATGACCCAGCAGATAGCCGTTACTCCCGAAGGAAGCTTTGAATTGGTTCCCGCTATAGGAGACCATGTCGTTGAGTTGGGAGATACCAGTGCACTCGATAATAAATTCAACAGGCTGATGGTTTTTTACAGGGATGTATTGCCCAAAGTCGGTTGGAATAAATATGCGTCTATAGACGTTAGGTTTGCGGGACAAGTGATAGGAGTAAGGAAGGATGCCGGCACGGAGACGATCGATACCGGAAAAGCGACTCAAATGCTGAAGGCGTTGATTGACCAGGGAAGATCGGCCATGCAGGATACCGCAGTGAGAGTGACGGTCGTTCCGCGGAATCTGACACCTGATATTGACAGCACAAGAGACCTTTCGCCCATGGATGCAGAAGAAGCCGGTACACCCGTGGCGGGTACTACGGTGGCCCACGGGCCCGCAGCTCCCCGCTCTGTTCCTGCGGCGCATAAGCCGGCCGCCCCCGGTAGGCCCACCGGTCAGGCTCATGCACCTGTCAGCCATGCATCCGTCAGCCGTGCACCGGGCGGTCATCCACCCGCACCCGCCGGCCACCCGCCTTCAACGGGCCACTTGCCTTCGGGAGGCCCCAGGCCCCGGGCGGTGATGCCGCCCAGGAGCGCAGGATAAATGAATAGAAAAAGACACATGCCGCCCGGAAGACGGATGTACAAAATATGAACAATTAAAAACAACTAGATAGTATGAATAACGAGCAACCCATTATTGTGGGACTGGATATCGGGACCACAAAGATCGCAGCCATTGCAGGTCGCAAGAATGAATATGGCAAGTTGGAGATCCTGGGATTTGGTCGTGCTAACTCAAACGGGGTCCAGCATGGAATGGTATTGAATATCGACCAGACCATCAAGGCCATTCAAACCGCTCTGGAGAACTGTTATGCTTCCAATCCCAACCTGGAAATCAATGAAGTGTATGTGGGGATTGCAGGGCACCATATAAAAAGCCTTCAGACGAGGGGCGACATTGTCCGCCAGAATACCGATGAAGAAGTATGCCAGCGGGAAATCGATCAATTGATCAATGACCAGTATAAGACCTACATTCCGGCGGGGGACCAGATTATTGACGTGATCCCCCAGGAATTCACGGTAGACAATTTCCAGAATATCCCCAACCCAATAGGATATAGCGGAGTAAAGGTGGGCGCAAATTTCCACATCATTACCGGGGACAAGAACGCCATCCGCAATATTCACCGGAGTGTGGACAAGGCCGGGTTGAGGACGAGGGACCTGGTGCTGCAACCGCTGGCCTCGGCAGCCGCTGTCATGTGTGAACATGACCTGGAAGCCGGAGTCGCCATAGTGGACATAGGCGGAGGAACCACCGACCTGGCGGTATTCTATGAAGGCATTCTGAAACATACGGCAGTGATCCCTTTCGGCGGCGAGAACATCACCAACGACATTAAAACCGGCCTGGGCGTGCTTAAGACACAGGCCGAACAGATGAAGGTCCAGTTCGGATCCGCTCTTTCGGATGAGGCGAAGAGCAACGCTTTTATCACCATCCCGGGACTGAGGGGTATGGCGCCGAAAGAGATCAGCGTAAAAAACCTGGCTCATATCATCCAGGCAAGGATGAGCGAGATCCTGGACTTCGTTGCCTATCACCTGAAGCAGGTAGGCTTGGATAACCGTCTGCTGAACGGGGGCGTTATCCTGACGGGCGGGGGCGCCCAGTTGAAGCACCTGATCCAATTGACCGAATACGTTACGGGACTCAACGCCCGCACCGGGTTTCCTAATGAGCACCTGGCAGCCGGCCATATTGAAGAGTTGGCCAAACCCATGTATTCAACCTGTATCGGACTGATCCTGAAAGGATATAATGTATACGAGAACAATGAAAATATTTTGCACGGAAACAGGAAGGGAAGGTTCGTTAAGGATGAACCGGATACCGTAGAAGTGTCCATCGATCCGGAAGAAGGAATAGGCACCATTAAAGTAAAGAAGCGCAAGAAGAACCTGAAGAATTTCATGGACTCCATCAAGGATGGCCTGATCGACCTGTTTAAAGAAGAAGAAGACAGTCATTTGTAAGAAACACTCTGTATCCTATACTTACTAACCATTTTATTCACTAACCATTCTGTGGCCCCGGCAGGGCTACAGTGAAAAAACAGAGTTATGATTCATTTTGATTTGCCGAAAGAGAAATCCTCCATATTGAAAGTCATCGGTATCGGTGGCGGAGGAAGCAATGCTGTGAACTATATGCATAGTCAGGGCATAGAAGGGGTAAATTTCATTATCTGTAACACCGACGCGCAGGCTATTTCTAACAGTAAAGTGCCCAATAAAATTCAACTGGGACCCCACCTCACACAGGGGTTAGGCGCCGGTGCGAATCCGGAGATCGGTCGCCAGGCGACGGAAGAGAGCCTGGAAGAGATCCGGCGTATCCTTGAAGTGAATACCAAAATGGCGTTCATTACCGCGGGTATGGGTGGTGGCACCGGTACGGGAGGGGCTCCTATTATAGCCCAGGTCTGTAAAGATATGGGCATACTCACCGTAGGGATCGTAACCACTCCCTTCTCTTATGAAGGTAAAAAAAGGATCCTCCAGGGAGAAGAAGGAATTAATCGCCTGAAGGATTATGTGGATACCCTGTTGGTGATCAGTAATGACAAGCTTCGTCATCAATATGGCAACTTGAAGATGAAGGAGGCATTTGCCAAAGCGGATAATGTATTGGCCACGGCGGCCAAATGCATTACCGATGTCATCAACAGCACCGGTCAGATCAACGTGGACTTTGCGGATGTATGTACCGTCATGAAAAACGGAGGAGTGGCCATCCTGGGTAGCGGAGCGGCCGAAGGAGAGAATCGTGCGCAACGTGCCATTGAGCAGGCCCTGAACTCTCCGCTCCTGAATGATAATGAGATCCGGGGAGCCAAGTGGATCCTGATCAATATCAATTCATGCGAAGGGGAACATGAATTTACAATGGATGAGGTGGATATCATTCAAAGCTACTTGCTTAGCCAGGCAGGTCCCGATACAGACGTGATTATGGGATTGGGGTACGACAATAACCTGGACAGCAAGATCGGGATCACCCTGATCGCCACCGGCTTTGAACACAAAGACCCTTTCAAGGATGAGAAGGCCAAACAAGTGAAGCAACCGGTAAAAGAAGACAAGATCGTCATGACCCTGGGTCAGCCTGAAGAGGAAAAGAAGGTCTACAATCAACCGGCATTGTTCCCAGATGAGGAAGCGGCCTCGCCCTCTTTTATTCCTGTGGAGGCACCGGACATGATGGCGCCGAGCCTGGTAGAATCCACACCGCCCGCCCCTGATCAGCATCCGTTGGCCGGTAGGTTCAGGACCGTCTATCCCGTAGCGCCTGCAGAATCACCCGCTGCACCCGCAGAAGAAAAATTGATATTGAAGCTTCCGGGAGTTGAAAATCCTCCACCGCAGGCGCCGGCTCAACCGATACAGCAAATGGCGCCCAAAAATGGCCCCTCCGCATCTTCCGATCATCAGTCAAGGGGATTTCTGTCAAGGCCTTCCAATATTTACGACCAGGAGAACGAAGAAGACAAGGCGGAGACCCCCATACGATTGACCATTCCTGCCGAAGAAACGCCGGATTTTGGTATGCACCTTGTCATCAAAGAAAACCCAGCGGGGCCCGCAGGGGAAGTTCGCCCGGAACCCCGGCCTGAAGTCCGCCCGGAGCCTCGTCCGGAAGTTCGCCCGGAGCCTCGTTCAGAATCCCGTCCGGAGCCACGTCCTGAATTTCGCCCCGAGCTCCGTCCGGAAAACACGCCTTCTCAGAATGAGGAAGCCGATGAGCAACGTAAAAAGGCAGCCGAACGGGTACAGAAACTCAGGAATCTTTCGTTCAACGTGAATGCACAGGACGCCGGAAATGAATTTGAAGCTATTCCTGCTTACATGCGGCGCAATATGGAATTATACAACACGGTGAATTCCATTGAGAATTTTTACAGCAATTATACTGTCAAATCTTCCGATACCAACAAAGGTGAGATCAGCACGATCAATACCTTTTTAGACGGCAAAAAGCCGGATTAGATCTAGTACGCTATTTTCAGTCAAGTACCCTATTTCGGGCAAGTGCGTTTTTTAATGGATGGTCCCCCGGTTCTGCCGGGGGATTTTTATCTTTGACACATGGCAGATCCGAAGAGTTTGATGATACAGGACTACACCTACCTGCTTCCGGAAGAGCGGGTGGCCCAATACCCGCTGGAGGACAGGGATGCATCGAAACTGCTGGTATATGAAGAAGGGCGTATTACGGAAACGCTTTACAAGGATATGGCCGGCTTGATTCCTTCCGGCGCATTGATGGTGTTTAATGATACGCGGGTAATCGAGGCAAGGTTATTGTTTCAGAAAGAAACGGGGGCCCGGATTGAAATTTTTTGCCTGGAACCCCTGGATATGGAGCCCTCCAGGGCGATGAATCAGGAAGGAAAGGCGACCTGGAAATGCCTGGTCGGAGGAGCAGGGAAATGGAAAGCCGGACGATTGCATAAAGAGTTGCCCTTGCATAGCAGCGGGGAAGATCCCGTCATACACTTGTACGCCGAAAAAGGGGGAGAAGTCCCGGATGGCTACCGGATTCATTTTTCCTGGACTCCCGAAGACATGCCCTTTGTATCGGTGTTACATCATGCCGGCTTGATTCCGCTACCCCCCTACATGCACAGAAGTGCAGGAGCAGGAGATGTGGAGCGCTATCAAACGGTTTACGCACGTTTTGACGGATCGGTAGCGGCCCCCACAGCCGGGTTGCATTTTACGCCTTCCCTGTTGGAGCGACTGAATAGGGCGGAGGTGCAGACCGGATTTGTGACGTTGCATGTGGGGGCTGGGACCTTTAAGCCCGTAAAGGCGGAACGCATGTCAGGACATGTGATGCACGCCGAATGGATAGACGTGACGGATACCTTTATAGAACAATTGCTGGACGCTGAGGGACCCGTGATCGCTGTAGGTACTACCGCGCTCAGGACGCTGGAAAGCCTCTATTGGATGGGAGTAAAGGCATTGCAGGGCCCTGTAACGGGAGAGAAGGAGATCTCCCTTGGCCAATGGGAAATTTATGAGCACCTGCCCCAGGATACGGATTGGCGTGAAGCGCTGAAGGGGCTACTGAATTGGATGAAACAGAGAGGGATGGATCGGTTGGTGACTCAAACGCAACTTTTGATCGCTCCCGGGTACAGGGTCAGGATGGTGGATGGGATCATCACTAATTTTCACCAGCCGGGTTCCACCCTCCTGTTGTTGGTGGCGGCACTGGTGGGCGAAGATTGGAAGAGCATTTACCAGTATGCCCTGGAGCATCATTTCAGGTTCCTGAGTTACGGGGACGGGAGTTTATTGTGGTTTAGACGCTAACTTTAGGATAGAAGATACTTTCCATCAACAAACACTTTCGACCTTGGGCATAAAGTTAAATAGTGTTTCCCTGGCGGGCTTGGTGATTGCATTAGGGATTATTTACGGTGATATCGGAACTTCACCGCTGTACGTTTTCAATGCCATTATCAACGGACGGCCCATTAGCGAAGAGCTCATCCTGGGATCACTCTCCTGTATCATCTGGACCCTGACCCTTCAGACAACGGTTAAGTATGTGATCCTGACATTGAAAGCCGATAACAGGGGAGAAGGCGGCATTTTCTCACTGTATGCACTCGTCCGCAGGCGGAAAAAATGGCTTGTATTTCCTGCTATGATCGGGGGAGCGGCGCTTTTGGCAGATGGTATGATCACTCCGCCCATTTCGGTTACTTCAGCAGTGGAAGGGTTAAGGCAAATTCCCCATTTTGCTGAAGTCACCCAGTCTTCGATCATGTATATCGTATTGCTGATCCTGGCTATTCTTTTCTTTCTTCAGCAATTTGGCACCATCTCCATCGGAAAGCTGTTCGGGCCCATCATGTTTATCTGGTTTGCGATGCTGGCCGTCCTTGGGCTGGCGCATATATCCGATTCCTGGGGTGTATTCAAAGCCCTTTCCCCGTACTATGGGATTAAGTTGCTGATCGACTACCCGGGTGGATTTTGGTTATTGGGCGCCGTATTCCTTTGCACGACCGGCGCTGAAGCCCTTTATTCGGACCTTGGGCATGTGGGCAGGGGAAATATCAGGGTTTCCTGGGTTTTTGTAAAGATCACCCTGATTCTGAACTACCTGGGGCAAGGGGCCTATCTGTTATCGCACAATGGAACAGTGTTTGCCAATGACGAACTGATTCAAAAAGCGCATTTCCTCGTGAAATATCCGGGGGCGGTTCCACTCCAGAACCCCTTTTTCGCCATGATGCCGGACTGGTTCCGGATCATTGGAATTATAGTGGCCACGATGGCGGCCATTATTGCCAGCCAGGCATTGATCAGCGGCTCCTTTACGCTGATCAGTGAAGCGATGCGCCTCAACCTGTGGCCCAAACTAAAGATCAATTACCCGACGGAAGAACGGGGGCAACACTTCATCCCCGGTATCAATGCCTTATTGTGGGTGGGCTGTTCGGGGATTGTCATCTACTTCCGGTCTTCGTCCAATATGGAAGCGGCCTATGGATTGGCTATCACGCTTTGTATGCTGGCTACATCCATATTGTTCGCCAATTTCATGGTGTACAAGCGGGTCTCCAAACGCTGGATCTACCTGTATCTGTGCGTGTATATCACGATTGAGTTCAGCTTCCTTTTTGCCAACCTGAGTAAATTTCCGCACGGCGGGTTTGTCACGCTGATCGTGGGAGGCCTGTTATTTTTAGTGATGTACGTATGGTTTCGCTCCCGCAAGATCAAAAACCGGTACGTGGAGTTTGTAAGGCTGGAGCATTACCTGCCCTTGTTACAAGAGCTCAGTAATGATATGAGCGTCACTAAGTACGCCACCCACCTCGTCTTTATGACCAGCGCCAATAATCCAAAGGAGATCGAGCACAAGATTATGTACTCTATCCTGAATCGCAAGCCCAAGCGTGCGGATATTTATTGGTTTGTCCACGTAGAGATCCTGGACGATCCCTATACCTGTGAATACGTGGTAGACACGATCATACCTAATGAAGTCATCCGGGTCGAATTCCGTTTTGGATTCCGGGTAGAACAACGGATGCAGCTCATGTTCCGCAAGGTGGTAGAAGACATGGTAACAAATAAAGAAGTCAATATTGTTAGCCGGTATGAATCCCTGCAGCGCAATAATGTGGTGGGCGATTTCCAGTTCATCGTACTGGAGAAATTCCTTTCCCATGATAACGAACTCCCTTTTTGGGAGCGCTTGATTATGCGGGCCTACTTCTACCTGAAAGAAGTATCCCTGTCGGAAGAGCGGGGCTTTGGATTGGACCCCACTTACGTAACGATTGAAAAATTCCCTTTGATCGTATCGGCCATTTCCCACCTGCACCTCAAACGGGTCAATCACGAAGGATAAGCTCCGGATGTGCGTCCACGTGCTCTTTTGTGAGGAAATAGTGGTTATGGGACAGTGCTATTTTATCACCGTAGGGATCGATAGCCTCCCACTTGTTTTCATGTAAGCGATAACAGGAATACCCCAGCGGTCTGACCAGTTCAGCGAACTTTTGCCTTTCAGCGCCTGTTCCCAGTTCACATAATAATTTTGGCCGGAACCGTTCTATGGTAGGAAGCATTTTCGTAAACAACCTGACTTCAAAGCCTTCTACGTCGCACTTGATAAAATCGATCTTTCCAAGGCCGCCAAAAAGCGCATTGGGATCTTCATTAGGAACCCGCTCGGTCTCCACAAAGGTAAATGGGTCGTTTTTTTCAATGATCTTGGCGTAGGCGAACCGCTTGCGGGCGCCCACCTGGGGAATGCCCATCTCGACTTCGGAGCCTTCCCCGCCCAGGGCAACCTTCCGGAGGCGCAGGTTAGGAAACGGGTGCCGCTTCATATAGCGTTCGATAACGCCATTGAATTTGGAAATGGGTTCGATGGCGTCTACGGTTCCCGTTTCTCCCACGAGCCTGCTGAGTTCAAAACAATAATATCCCAGGTGGGCCCCGATGTCTATGCAGGTATCTCCCCCGCGGATATGCTGCTTCAGAAAATATACGTCCTGGTAGCTGTCTTTGGCCAGCAGGTTCCCGCCCAGGAGGACCTGGAAGCTGGCACACAGGGTCTCCAGGTATTTCTTTTCACCCAGGATCCTTAAGAGAGAATTTTTTATGACACTCATGAATGGATACGCATTTAAGCGGTCAAAAATACGATTTGTGCGGTGACCGGACGCTTTTGTTCACCAGGAACATTATAGCTCTGTCAAAAATGCACCCACGGTCGGGCCGCCTTCTCGTCCATCTGCACCGGAATTTACTTCCAAGCGGAAACGGCCCCCTACTTTGAGGGCATAGTTTTCCCTGCCATGACTGACCGGAAATCCAAAGCAGACGGGATAAGGGTAATGACGGACCTTGTCATAGATTAATTCTTCGACGGATTGGCCGAATGGCGTCACCGTATCTTTCATGTCCGTGAAGCCCCCGACGATCAGGCCTGCCAGGTGATCCAGCTTTTTACTACGGGCAAGCTGTATCATCATACGGTCTATATTATAGAAGTATTCTCCGACATCTTCCATGAACAGCAGTAAGCCCTTCGTGTCAATGGCCGAAGGGGAGCCGGTCAAATGGGCCAGGAGGGACAGGTTTCCGCCCGCAAGACGACCTTCTGCCTTTCCTCCCCGGTTCAAAGGATGAGGACCGCAGGAATATCCGGCAGCGTGGCCCGTCAATGCCTTATGAAGGGAATCTATGTAAGGACCGGTGGCTCCTTCCCCGTTAAAAGCCCCAGCCATCGGGGCGTGTAGGGAGGCCGTATTCCAAACCG
>Ga0302315_10004296_pt1 | contig 12528 bp, 10 predicted proteins | sample III_Palsa_N3_1_FD_200532 | JGI IMG/M metagenome (GOLD analysis project Ga0302315, IMG submission 200532) | Peat permafrost microbial communities from Stordalen Mire near Abisko, Sweden - III_Palsa_N3_1 | ecosystem: Environmental > Terrestrial > Soil > Palsa > Peat permafrost | place: Sweden... | reverse complement strand
TGTTTTTCGCGTACAATATGATGTGACGACATTTGTTGCTGTTAATCAGTCAAAAAGTAATATTTAACTGAAAATTAAGCAAATAGTTTGATACTGGTACAGCAGCTTATACAAATAAATTACGCAATACCATACTTTCACGTTCTTTTGAACGGATCAGGAAGGTAATCATCCAGTTGAAAAGTAAAGATACCAGGCTAATCAGAATTATCAATGTAGAGCTACCGATATTGCTAAAAAACAACACGATAAGGATAGAAATAATATTGATCACAGCTAAAATAATGGTAGTTTGTATATGGTTGAAACCAAGCGTTAAAATACGGTGGTGCATATGGTTCCTGTCGGCTTTAAAAGGTGAGTTTCCGTTTGCTATCCGTATTACAAATACGCGCAGGGTATCAAATATAGGGCCTATCAGTATGGCAAATGCCAGTGCAGGGGCAGCGGGTACGGCTGATAATTTACCGCCTGTAAATTTATTCAGCTCAATAAACTTTAAGGCCATAACAGCCGATATCAAGCCTATTAATAATGAGCCGGTATCGCCCATAAATATTTTTGCAGGCGATAAGTTATGTTTTAAGAAGCCAAGCGATGCACCAACAATTGCCATTGAAATTGTTGCGAGTTCGTATTGGTGCATGTATATAAACAAAGAAGCAAAAGTAACGTTAACTACTATACAGGTTGTTGATGCCAGCCCGTCTATCCCATCAATTAAATTAAATGCATTAACAATAAGTATAATTATTAAAATAGATAAAGCAGCGCTTACTATATAAGGAAGATCATATATGCCAAATATGCCGTACATACTGGTAAGGCGTATACCACCCAATACTACCAGTATTAAGCCTACAACAAATTGAAGCAAAAATTTAGTACTCGAATTTACACCAGCCAGATCGTCCTTTAAGCCCATTGCGAACAGGATAATGCAGGCGGTAAGCAAATAATTAATAGGCAATGATTTATCAGCAAAGGCAAACAATAATGAAGTAATGGTAAAACTCACAAAAATGGCAATTCCGCCAAGGCGGGGTATTCCATGATCGTGATGCTTTCTAAAACTTCCCAGATCATCATATAAGTGCCTTTCGCGTGCAACGTGGAGTATAGAGGGGATTGCGAGTAATATGACCACTATTGAAAAGACAATAACGAACATAGAATAGAGTATCGGGTACGTATGTAAATAATCTTGCATATTAACTGAATTGGGAAATAGTTTAAACTGAAATTAAACTACTCAAAAAATATTCCTATTATGTTTATTAGTTATTAACACTCTTATAAATATTGGCCTATTTTACGCATAGGCTTAATAATTAATGTTAATAACGGATATAAAACACCATTACTATGCATCGCTTTTAAATCATTTTGCCATGCTTTTACCCGATTAACGGGGTTTTTATTACTCAATCCTCCACATTGCATTTTAACCAATACTTTATTTATATAAAAAGCAGTAAAGCTATTGGAGTGCATAAATCTTAACATCAACTCATAGTCGGCAGCAGTCCCGTATTCAGTATTGTAAAATCCAAGTTTTTCAAACAACTGTTTTTTACAATAAAAAGTTGGGTGTGGCGGCATCCAGCCCCAATTATACATGCCTCTTTTATAAGCCTTTGTACGCCATTTACGCGTAATAGTTTCATTTGGTTTCACATAATCCAAATTTCCATAAACAATATCCGTGTTTTGCTGTTCAAACGCGTTGGCAATAGCGGCTAATACATCATTAGTAGCAAAAAAGTCATCGGCATTAAGCGTACCTATAACTTCGCCGCGGGCGTGTAAAATGCCCTTGTTCATGGCATCATATACCCCTTCATCGGGTTCTGATATAAAAGCAGCTATGTGATCTTTGTACTGGTTAATTATTTGAAGGGTGTCATCAGTAGAGCCACCGTCAATAATAATATACTCAAAGTTGGTGTAATTTTGTGCGATGACCGATTCGATACATCTGCGGATAGTACTTCCGGCATTATAGGCTACGGTGATTAAAGATATCTTAAAATTCTGCACTCAGAAAAATACTCCTGTTTTATAAGTGCAAATTATGTATTTTTGGGTTCATGCCCTAATTTACATAACAGAATATTTTTTGATATGCGTTTATTGATCTTTACTTGTTTGGCGTTTTGCATTATTTCCATCTTTTCTTCGTGTGCAACCAGACAATCCCAAATACTTTTTGAACAAAAAAAAACCATAGATAGTGCAATAGAAAAAAACACTGTAGTTGCTAACAGCTATCATATCCAATCGCAGGACCTTTTGCAGATACGCAATCTTCAAAACATAAATTATATTGCAGGTGGCGCGCCAACTGAAACTGGAGGGGGTAGTAATAATACGGGAAGCGAAACTTTTCAGGTTGAAGAGAATGGCGATGTAGCATTACCAGTTATAGGTTATGTGCATGTTGAAGGCCTGACCCGTATGGAAGCCGCAAAAAAAATTGAAGATCTTTATCGTACAAACCTGCTTAAAAACCCGATAATTGAGCTTAAAATTGTAAATCTTAAAGTAACAATGCTTGGCGAGGTAAAATCGCAGGGAAATTATCCGCTGGTAAAAGATAAAACGACTTTAATTGAAATGATTGGTGAGGCAGGCGGCCTTAGTGATAGGGCCAACGAAAAAACTATTGAGATAATAAGGGGCGGCCAGATCAACCCTACTGTTATTAAAGTTGATTTAAGCAATATAAAAACATTAACAGACCAATCAACTATACTTCAGAATGGTGATATTGTGTATGTAGCACAAAACAGACGGGCTATACGTGCCGATAATTTGCAGAATTTTTCAATAATAATGCAACCAGCTTTAATATTGATCAATACAGCTTTAATAATTTATACACTAGCGCATCGCTAATGGAAGAGACAGAAAAGGTAAGCAGGAAATTACCTAGCCAGGAGATTGACTATTTTAAAATTGCCAAAATACTTTTAAGCCGCTGGTATTGGATAGCAATATCTGTTATTATATGTATGATAGCTGCTTATGTGTATTTATGGTATACGCCAAAAACGTATGCTACTTCGGCTACAATGAAGTTTGAGGATAAAAAATCTGAAATTTCAGACCTGGTTGGCGTTATTACTACTGCCGACAAGGGGCCTTCAAAAATCCAGAGCGAAACATTTGTAATACAAAGCCCTACTGTGGTACTTAATGCTATAAAGGATATTGATTACCGTATTAGTTTTTATATCGGCGGCCGCATACGTACAAGTGAGTTATACCCTCAAAAACCACTCGATATTCAATTAGTAAAATTCGACAGCACGAACTTTTACCATGACCTGATCAGCTTTCAGCCTGTTAGCAATCATTCTTTTAGCCTTAGTTACAACATTGATGGCAAAATTATTCAAAAGGAGTTTGCTTATAATGCACCTGTTAGCATCGGGCCGATGGCTTTTAGCATTAAATACCCGGGCGATGTAGCAAAAAATGTAGTTTATATATTTAAGTTCAACATACCTGAAGATTTTTTAGGCAGGGTAAGGGGTGGCTTGCGCACCAGCGAAATAGTTAAAAATTCAAATATCATATCCCTACAGGAAACCGACTCAAACCCTGTATTTGCGGCCGACGTATTGAATGCGATCATGAAAGAGTATTTAAATTATGATCGCGATCAAAAAACGTTATCAGCTACTCAAATGATCCACTTTATTCAGGATCAGTTGGATACATTAGCAACTGAAGTGCGCGGTTCTGAAAATTTAATTGAGCAAAGTAAACAGAATTCAAAAATAATTGATGTTAACTCTGCTTCTGAAAATGCCCTGGCAAAATCGAAAGAATTTGATTCTCAGATCTCATTATTAAAAATACAATTAATAGCAATTGCGCAGCTTAGGCAACAAATTACCGGCGAGAAGGATGATATAAGCCTTAATTTTAACATGTCGGGCACTATTGATCCTTTACTAAGCGGCTTGATTAATAGTTTAAATAGTTTGCTAATGAAAAAAGGCGACTTATTAAAAACATTCAACGCTAATTCGCAGCTTGTTGTTGATGTTGACCAACAAATACTACAGATAAAGAACGCATCACTAAACAACCTTGACGCAACCCAGGCACTCATACAAAAAAATATAAACTATCTTAACGATCAACTCAGGCAGGTAGACCAGCAAATAGCCGTTTTACCTGAAACTGAGCGCGTGATGCTTGGTTTAAAACGCGATTTTGATGTTGATGATAAAGTTTATTCCTTCCTATCTGAAAAGAAGCTGGAAGCGCAAATAAGCCGGGCAGCCATATTGCCTGGCGCAACTATTGTTGACCAGGCAAGCCCTAATTTCTATCCTGTTTCGCCCGATGAGAATGGCATACACCATACGGCATTAATATTTGGCTTATCAATAGGGTTAGGATTAATCATCCTGTTAAGGATATTGAACCCCTATATTTATGATAAAGAAACTATTGAGAGCCTTACATCAATACCTATTCTTGGTGTTATCAGAAAGTTTCCGGAAGAGATTGATGAATACAGCACACAAATATTAGCCATAAGTAAGCCGAAATCCATTTTTGCGGAGTCGGTACGCTCGGTGCGAACTAATTTGAGCTTTTTAGCATCCGAAAAAACAAGCAAGGTTATCTGTATAACTTCAGAAGTAGCCGGCGAAGGCAAATCGTTTGTCGCAGTCAATTTATCGAGTACCTTATCGCTTATTGATAAAAAAGTGATATTAATTGCCGCCGACTTACGCCGTTCAAAAATTCACAAAACATTTAATACAGTAAATGATAAAGGATTAAGTAATTACCTGGCGCATCAATGTGCGGCCGAAGAAATTATTTCGCATTCCGACCAGGAAAACCTGGATTTTATTGTATCAGGCCCCATCCCCCCCAACCCGTCGGAACTACTGCATAGTGTGCGGATGACAAGTTTAATTGAGGCGCTTAAATTAAAATACGATATCATTATGATTGATACCGCACCTATAGGCTTAGTATCAGATGCCATCCCTTTAATAAGAATGTGTGATATTAATGTTTTTGTTATACGCTCCGGAAAATCGAAATTTTATGCGGCAACTGTTCCACAGCGTATTGCCCACGAATACCATCTCGATAATACAGTGATCATACTTAATGCTTATGCCGAAGACTTATTGCACTCCAGGTATTATACCACCAAATTTACAGGTGAAAACTATGGCGCGCGGTATTATTATTATTCTGATTATGTCGGTTATGAAAGTTCCGGCTATTACGTAGATTCTGAAAAGAAAAAATGGTGGAGCATGGGGCGCTGGTTCAAAAAATAGGGATTATTACGCAACATGCTTGAAAAATCAGACCCTGGTGCTAAATGGTATCCGGTTTACACACATCCACGTGCCGAAAAAAAGGCTTATCAATCTTTAATAAATAAAGGTATTGAAACTTATCTGCCCCTGCACCGGCAGCTTAAGCAATGGAGCGACCGGAAAAAATGGGTGGAAGAGCCTTTTATTAAATCATACTTATTTGTGCATATAACACCACATGAACAAACAGAAGTGTTAATGACAAAAGGAGTGGCACGGTTTATATATTTTTCGAGTAAAATTGCAACCATGCCCGACCGACAGATAGATGAGTTAAAGTTATTGATGGCAAGCTCCTTCGATCTGGAAATAACTGCAGAAAACTTACAACCCGGAGAAAAAATAACGATCAAGGCCGGCCCTCTGAAAGGGATGATGGGTGAGATCATTTCTTACCGTTCGCAAAAACAATTAGTACTACGGCTGGAAAGCCTTGGTTGCTCAATTATAGTACACGTTGCAGCATCTATGATCGACCGGTTTTAATGAGTTATTTTTTATTATTCTAAATTGGCATTTTTGTTAAATTAATGCCATAATTTAATGAAATAGCATTCTTGAAAAAAGGTGCTGATAAACAATAAGTTACAAAAACATACTGTAACTTACGCGGCGAAGCTATGAAAATACCCCATCTATGTGCAGAATCTGCGGAATAATATCTAACCGGTTTTCACCGGAACAAATTCATGAAAAAGTTAGTTTAATGTGCACTTTGCTGCAACATGGCGGCCCCGATGATGAGGGCATATTTGTTGATGCCGAAAAAAAGCTGGTATTTGGCCACCGTAGGCTTTCAATTATTGATCTGAGCCAAAACGGCCACCAGCCAATGGCAGATGTAGGCCAAAAAGCATGGATAACCTTTAACGGTGAAATATATAACTACCTGCAATTAAAAGAAGAGCTCTTAAAGTTAGGCGCAGCATTTCATTCCGGTACAGATACCGAAGTTATTATACAGGCCTACCTGTATTGGGGTGTAGCAGCCTTTGCCAAATTACGCGGTATGTTTGCGTTTGCCTTGTATGATAAGGCAAAAGCCTTAACCTACCTGGTGCGCGATACTACCGGAATAAAGCCTTTATACTATCATATCGAAAACGGTCAGTTAAGCTTTACATCAGAAGTAAAAGCATTAAAAATAGCCGGCATAGCCACCGAGGCCGATAACAACTGGCAGGTAAGGTTTTTAGCTTACGGGCATATTCCGGAGCCATATACAACTTTAAAAAATGTATTCAGCCTTGCTAAGGGGCATTTTTTGTGTTGGGATAACAATAAAAACAATTATACCATCAACCCATATACCGCCCCTGTAAGCAAAACCCGTATTATGGATGGGCATGAGGCTATGGAACAGATTCGTACTGTACTAAAAAATGCTATCGACAGGCAGCTAATAGCAGATGCCCCCATCGGTGTATTTTTAAGCGGGGGGATTGATTCAAGCCTTATCACTTTATTAGCCAATCAACAAAAGAAAAGTGAGCTTAAAACTATCTCCATTTTCTTTGATGAAAAAGCATACGATGAAAGTGCCTATCAAAAAATAATTTTTGATGAGGTGCAGGGAGAAAAATTTACACATTTGGTAAAACAACACGACTTTGAAGCCGCTTTTCCACAGATCATTCAGTCGATGGATATGCCTACCAATGATGGTATAAATACCTGGTTTATTAGCAGGTATGCGCAGCAGGATGGTTTAAAAGCTGTATTATCGGGCTTGGGGGCAGATGAGCTTTATGGTGGGTACCCGTCATTTAACAGAATAGCATATCTTAAATATTTAAGGAAACTCCCCTTTGCTTTGTTTTCAGTTGCCGCTCCGCTGGCAGCAGATCAATACAAAAAAATGGAATATTTATCGCATAATAATCCCGTGGCCGATTATTTGTTATTGCGCGGGTTGTTTGCACCAACCGATATTGCTAATATACTTAATGTAACCATTAAAGAAATTAATGCTATTTTATTTGACTCCATTGCGCCAAGCGTCAATAACTACGATAAAGAATATGCTGCCTGGCTGGAAAGCAATTTATATATGCAAAACCAATTATTACGCGATACGGATGTAATGAGCATGAGCCACGGATTAGAAGTCAGGGTGCCTTTTTTGGATGAGGATTTTCAAAACCTTACAAATGCTATCGCAGCAGATATAAGATTTGGCAAAAATCCACCAAAAAAATTATTGATCGATAGTTTTAAGGATATTTTACCTTCGGCTATATGGAGCAGGCCCAAAATGGGCTTTACATTTCCGCTACAACAGTGGATGCGGCAATACGCAGCAATAAGCGAATACAATTTGTATAAAAATAAAGCAGCTCAGGATATTATAAAAAAATTTAAAAACAATAAAGTGCATTGGTCAAAAAGCTTTGCCCTTTATCAGTTACAGGCACATGAGTAAAAAAATATTGCTTTTTACCCTTCAAACCTTTAGTACAACCGGTGGCATTCAAAAAATGACACGCACACTTGGCCATTCATTATACCAGATTGCTAAAAACAATAACTGGAGCTTTAAATTATTTTCGGCCTATGACACCGATAGCGATTTAATGCCGAAGTATTTACCTGCAGAGAATTTTAAGGGCTTCAATACCAAACGCAGTACGTTTGCTATAAAAGCTGTAAAAGAGGGAATATCATCTGATGTGGTAATTTTAAGCCATATCAATTTATCGTTGGTTGGCCTTGTTATCAAGATTATAAACCCCAAATGCAGGGTTTGGCTTATAGCACATGGCATAGAAGTTTGGCGGCCGCTAAGTATATGGAAAAAGGCATTATTAAAACGTTGCGATAAAATCATCTGTGTAAGCAATTTCACCAAGCAGCAAATGATAAATTGGCATAAAGTTGATGCAACCAGTTGCACTGTTTTAAATAATGCGATAGACCCGTTTATGGAGTTGCCAAAAGTGTTTGTAAAGCCACAACGTTTGTTAGATAAATACAATTTAACAGCAAACAGCCCGGTAATATTTACGCTGACCCGTTTAGCCACTACCGAACAATATAAAGGGCATGATCAGGTTATCAATGTTATCAGTAAATTAACACACGCTTTCCCTGGTATAAAATATATTCTTTCCGGTCAATATGATGCGGATGAAGGTATCCGCATAAACAAATTAATAAAGGCAAATAATGTACAGGAACAGGTAATATTAACCGGCTTTATTGACGAAAAAGAACTGGCCGACTATTTCTTATTAGCCGATCTGTTTGTTTTACCCAGCAAAAAAGAAGGATTTGGAATAGTATTTATTGAAGCCCTGGCCTGCGGGCTGCCCGTTATATGCGGCAACGCCGATGGCAGCAATGATGCCATACGGAACGGTGAATTAGGGAAAGCCATCAATGTTGATGACCTTGCCGAACTGGAACAGGCCATAACTGAAAATTTAACAACCCCATTAACCGTTAAAAAACGTGAGTTTTTACAACAGCAGTGCTTGTTTTATTTTAATGAGGCTGAATATATAAACAGCCTGCAACAATTAATAACGGCTCCGGAAACAGAGCCGCGTTTTAAGCTAAACTATGGATCAACCCGAGGATAACGAATATTGGGATATTGAAATAAAGCCAACAAATAACCTGCTTGATTTAAAGCTGAAAGATACCTGGCATTACCGGGATTTGCTGATGCTAATGGTAAGGCGTGATTTTGTTTCCTTTTATAAACAAACTATACTGGGTCCCATCTGGTTTTTTGTCCAGCCCATTATCACTATTGTTTTTTACACATTGGTTTTCGGTAACCTGGCAGGAATATCTACCGATGGCGTACATAAACCACTATTCTATCTGGCCGGCACCATTTTGTGGAGTTATTTTTCTGATTGTTTAACCAAAACATCCACTGTATTTCGTGATGGCGCTGGTTTAATGGGGAAGGTATATTTTCCACGGCTAATTATGCCATTAAGTATAGTGGCATCAAATCTTATAAGGTTTGGTGTGCAAATAATGTTATTTATAGGATTCATGATTTTTTATGGAATAACAGACGGGCATATGCCTATAAATTTATATGCGCTGTTATTTCCGCTTTTAATATTACTAATTGCCGCGCAAGGTTTGGGGTTAGGCATGATAATATCGGCTGTAACAACAAAATACCGCGATCTTGCATTTATAATCAGCTTTGCGGTGCCGTTATTAATGTATGCAACCACTGTTATTTATCCGCTGTCAACAGCCCAGCAAAAATTTCCCAAATACAGCTGGATCATAAAATTCAATCCTGTTACCCCGGTTATTGAAACATTCAGATACGGCTTTTTGGGCAAAGGGAGTTTTAGTTGGGGATTATTAGGTTATTGCAGTTTTATTACAGCAATATTGTTATTTGCAGGTATCATTATTTTCAATAAGGTTGAGAAAACATTCGTCGATACGGTTTAATGAGTAAAGTAATAAAAGTTGAAAATCTGTCAAAAGCCTATCAGTTGGGTGATTTCGGCACTGGCACAATTACCCGGGACTTTGAACGGTTTTGGGCCAGGGTACGCGGCAAGGAAGATCCATTTTTAAAAATAGGTGAAACGAATGACCGCACAACTAAAGGCGAAAGTGACGTGGTTTGGAGCCTGAAAGACATAAACTTTGAAATAGAACAAGGTGATGCGGTTGGTATAATCGGGCGCAACGGTGCTGGTAAAAGCACCTTGCTTAAAATATTAAGTAGGGTTACCTCGCCCACCACGGGCTCAATAAAAGTAAAAGGCCGCATAGCCAGTTTGCTGGAAGTTGGCACGGGCTTTCATCCGGAACTAACAGGCCGAGAAAACATATTTTTGAATGGCGCCATCCTCGGCATGCGCAAAGCAGAGATTAAAAGGAAATTTGATGAAATAGTAGATTTTTCGGGGGTTGAAAGGTATATAGATACCCCGGTAAAGCGATATTCATCAGGAATGTACGTACGCCTGGCATTTGCAGTAGCAGCACACCTGGAATCAGAAATATTAATTGTAGACGAAGTACTAGCCGTTGGCGACGCCGAATTTCAACGCAAATGCCTCGGCAAAATGGGCGATGTAAGCAAAGGCGAAGGCAGAACGGTACTGTTTGTGAGCCATAATATGACGGCAATAATAAAACTATGTAGTAAAGCGATGCTATTGCAACAAGGCGAGTTATTAGATTACAGAAATGTAAAATCAATAATTGAAACTTATTTAGCCTCGAATACTAAAAATGGTTTCTTTTCCACATCTGATAAAGATAGTTTTTTCAGGAACATTGTGTTACTAAATGACCGTCTGCAAGAACGATCAACCTTTTTCTTTAATGAAAATATCAATGTTGATTTTGAGTTAGAAGTTATCGAACCTATAATAGGTTTAACACTTAGCATAATAATTAAAGATCAGCACGAAAATCCGGTTTCGAGTAGCCACTTTTTAATAGATATTTCCTCAAACAAAACCCTAAAGATAAGGTCATGTATACCTGCCAACTTTACCTTGCCAGGTAATTATATGCTCGAGGCCGTACTGCATATACCCAATGTACGTTTTATACAACAACTTCCTTTTGATTTGAATTTTACAATTGAAGATTCAGGAAGTATACATTCATCATATTTAGAGAGTAATTTAGGCTCAATAGCATTGCCTATTTTATGGGAACAAACAGCATGGTAAGATTTGCAGATTATCTAATAAGCAAATACAAAGCTTTAATAAAAAAACGGCACTATTCTGCAAATGAAATTCCTGAGAAACAAATCAAATATCGGGTGGGGATAAACACCATAATAGAAGGTTGTAAGATTGCGGATAAAACATCAATAGGTAGGGATTGCTACTTATATAACACAACCATTGAAAATTTCAGCTATTTATCTTCAAATGTAAATGTCATGAATTCTACTATAGGCAAGTTTTGTTCAATTGCACATGGCGTTTGTATATGTACTGGCATGCATCCATCATCCACATTTGTATCTACACATCCAGCTTTTTTCTCTTTGCACGCACAATGCGGTACTACGTTTGCAACAAAAAACCATTTTAGAGAAATGGGGAGAACATCAATTGGCAATGATGTATGGATAGGCACAAATGCTATTATTATGGACGACATAGAGATTGGGGATGGGGCAATTATTGGAGCAGGGGCAATTGTTACCAAAAATGTTCCACCGTATGCAATTGTTGCAGGTAATCCTGCTATAATTCTGAAATATCGATTTGAGAAAGATGAAATTGACTTTTTATTAAAAGTAAAATGGTGGGAAAAAGATGATGCTTGGATTAAAAGCAATTACACTATCTTTCACAATATCAAATCTTTTATGAATGAGTTTCCTCATATATTATAAAAGCAACTGAAATAAAGGAACAACTTATATTGACAATCATTAAACTTCAAGGCGGCTTAGGCAATCAAATGTTTCAATATGCTGCGGCAAAAAGTATTGCAAAAGAAAGCGTTGTTTATTTTGATATTTCCTTTTTTATCAGCAATCAGGAATCAACTGATACTTTCACTGCCAGACAATTTGAGCTTTCTATCTTTAAAAATTTAAGAGGGCATATTTTAAGCAGCTACAAATCTGATATTTTAAATAGTAATAATCTGATAAACAAATTTTTAAAAAGGGCATTTTTCAGAGACGTTAACTATATACATCAGTCAGAAAAGAATGAAAATATAGATTTGGATAACATAACAAATTCAACCGTTTATTTAGATGGCTATTTTCAGAATGAAAATTATTTTAAAGCGATAAGGAAGCAACTTTTAAATGATTTTTCCTTTCCTCAACCAAGCGATAGTAATAAAAATATTGAATATGAAATAAAAACCGCTGATAATACGGTGGGTGTCCATATAAGAAGAGGTGATTATATAAAACCTCACATAAACAATTATCACGGTTTGTTGCCACTATCTTATTATCAGCAGGCTACAAAAGAAATCGAAAAACGCATAGTAAACCCGCGCTATTTTATTTTTTCGGATGATCCTGATTGGTGCAAAACTGCCTTTACTTTTTTAGGGGATACTTATCAGATTGTTTCAAGACCAATAACTAATAGTTGGGAAGATATGTACCTGATGAGTTTATGCAAACACAATATTATTGCAAACAGCAGTTATAGTTGGTGGGGCGCATGGCTAAACAATAATA
>Ga0302315_10004295_pt1 | contig 12530 bp, 7 predicted proteins | sample III_Palsa_N3_1_FD_200532 | JGI IMG/M metagenome (GOLD analysis project Ga0302315, IMG submission 200532) | Peat permafrost microbial communities from Stordalen Mire near Abisko, Sweden - III_Palsa_N3_1 | ecosystem: Environmental > Terrestrial > Soil > Palsa > Peat permafrost | place: Sweden... | reverse complement strand
AGATACTCATGGGCGGCATGAGGCACCAACTGCGCAAGCGTCGACACCTTGCCATTTGGGCCGAGCCGCTGCGGACACTCCACGATCCTTATCGGTATCAGTGGATGCTCCACGCGCAGTCTCGCCACTGTAGCTACGGCAGCGTCATCGAGGGAACTGACGCCAAACAGAATCTCCCACTCGCCGGCATACGTCTGCTTGCAGTGGCTAACGAACCCCGCATACATGCGTGAATCCACACCCTTGAGAGGTTTGAGAATCGAGACACCCGGCGCAAACCCACTCACTCCACGCGCCTTCGAATCCCGCTCAAACGCCCGAACCCCACTCAACGCAAGCAGTCCATACACAATCCCGCTCGCGGTCAGCAGCGCCGTAACAATCTCAACCACCAGAGCGAGGGTCTCCATCTACTTAGTGTAGTGAATAGTGAGTAAGGAGTAGTGAATTAGGCCAAGAGCAAGATGCAAGTCTTGTCCTCACAATCCGCCTCGGACAGCTGCGGTTGCCTTACCTCTACTCCTTACTCCTTACTCTCTACTCACTCGTATCTAAGCGCGTCGATCGGATTCAAATTCGCCGCCTTCCACGCCGGATAGATCCCAAAGATCAATCCGATCCCGCACGACACCAGGAACGCCGCCAGTATCCACAGCAAGCTCACCTGGCTTGAAATAACGAGACTCAGCAACAACGCCAGCGCCGATCCAAACACGATCCCAACCACCCCGCCCACCGCGCACAACACAATCGCCTCCAGCGTGAACTGCAGCAGGATCGTCTTCTTCGTCGCGCCGATGGCCTTGCGCACGCCGATCTCGCGCGTCCGCTCCGTCACGCTCACCAGCATGATGTTCATCACGCCCACGCCGCCCACCATCAACCCCAGCGTACTCAGCCCGAACATTAACAGAAACAGGCTGCCCGTGATCTGGTTCCACAGCTTCGTAATCGAGTCCGAGCTGAAGATCGCAAAGTTATCCGGCAGCTCATTCCTCACCTTGCGCCGCCGCCGCAGCAACTCGCGTATCTCGTCGGTCACCAGCGCCTTGTTCTTCTGGTCGTCGAACTTCGCGCTGATCCAGTAATCCAGAATCTCCGGATGCAGCTTCTTAAACGTCGTCAGCGGAAAGTTCGCCGTACTGTCGTCCGGGTTCTTACCGCCGCCGAACGCTGTCTTCTGCTTCGCGTAGACCCCGACCACGGTAAACGTCCGCCCCGCAATCACCACGTCCTGGCCAATGGGATCGATCGACCCAAACAGGTCCTGCTCCACGTCATACCCCAGCACCGTCACGTCATTGGCCCGGTCCTCGTCGGTCTGCGTAAAGAACCGCCCCTCCTGGATCACCTTGTCGTACACCACCTGGTCCGACGGCGTATCGCCTTCCAGCGAAACGTTCTCCGCCTTGCGCTGGCCGAACTTCGCCACCACAGACCCCTCATTGAACTGATAGTTCGTATACTGCAACGCCGCGGTCGACGCCACCACATGCGGCAGCTGCCCAATCGCGATCATGTCGTCATACGTCATCTGCTTGCGCGCCAGCATCTCCGACGTTGGCCGCACCCCGATCACCGGGAACCGGAAGACCCACAACACATTGCTCCCAAACTGTTCCACCAGCGTTGCCACCGAAGTGTTCAGCCCGTTGATCACCGAAGAGATCGCGATCACGCTCGTCACGCCGATCACGATGCCCAGGATCGTCAACGCCGAGCGCAGCTTGTTGGTGCGCAGCGTGTCCAGCGCCATCCTCACCGATTCCCGTTGATCGCTCGCTCGCATAGAACCTCAAGTAGTAGTGCGTAAGTAGTAAGGAGTAACTTTACAAGCCGTTCTTCTTCGATTTGACCGCCATCTTTGCCTTGCATGTTGCGATGGCTGCGTTGAGGATGCGGACAACTTCCGTTGCCGATGATTCGGCGTTCTCTAACTCGCTGCTTTTTCCAAACTTCAACATCCTTGCAACTTCAAGTTGTGTCTGCACTTCAAGTGTTGAGCCTCTTGCCATTCCCAGAAACTGCACGAACTCGCCCGTAGTCAACCGCCCTTGGCCTTCCGCAATATTACTTGCGACCGAGACCGAAGCTCTCCGAAGTTGATTGGTCAGCCCGAACATTTCCTCTCTTGGAAAGTTACCGGTTGCCGCATAAACCTCGCCGATAAGTTTCATGGCTTTCTGCCATCCAACCGAATCGCGAAACCTCGCCTGCGTCATACTGTGCTCTCCTGAAATTGCTCTGCATGGAGACAAAATCGTCTTTTCTACTACTTACTCCTTACTCTCTACTACTTTCTCTTAGAACTCACTCCTCAACGCCACAATCGGATCCAGATCGGCGGCCTTCCGCGCCGGATACACGCCAAAGAAGATGCCCACCGACAACGCCACAAAAAGCCCCGCAAACACGCTCCATAGCGCAATCGCCGCTGGAAAGCCTGCCACAATCGCGACGCCCTTGGCCCCGGCCACGCCCAGCACGACCCCGATCGCGCCGCCGATCAGCGCCATCGTTCCCGACTCCATCAGGAACTGCAACAACACGTCGCCACGCTTGGCGCCCAGGGCCTTTCGTATGCCGATCTCCCGGGTCCGCTCGGTCACGCTCACCAGCATGATGTTCATGATCACCACGCCGCCTACCACCAGCGTGATCGCCGCAATCCCAATCGCGACGCCCCCAATGCTGTTGATGATCTGGGCCAGCAACCCCGCCAGCGTGCTGCTGGTCTCCAGCGTAAAGCTGTCGTCCTCGCCCGGCCGGTCATGCCGCAACCCGCGCATGATCAGCCGTCCCTGGTCGCTGGCATCTTCCATCGCCACCGCCCCGCTGGCCGCCTTCGAATAGATAACCACCGACTTAGCTGTCCCGTAGGTCTTCTGGTACGCCGTCAGCGGCACCGCCACCCAGTTATCCTGGCTATGCCCCAGCGTCTTGCCCTGCTTCTCACCCAGCCCGATGATCGTGTACGGCACACCGTCCACGCGGATGTCCTTGCCCAGCGGGTCCTCGAACTTCAGCAGGTTCTCCTCAATGTCCGCGCCGATGATCGCCACCGGCGTCGCATGGTCTTCCTCGGCCTGCGTAATTCCGCGGCCCTCCACGATGTTCAGGTTCTGCATCTCCGGCATCAACGTGGTGTAGCCGCGAATGGTCGTGTCGGTACTGGACTGCGCGCGGTACACGATCTTTCCCGTGGTCGCCTGCATCGCTCCCACCTGCAGGCACAGGCTGCACTCGCTCTGCATCGTCCGGTACTCGTCCAGCGAGATCACCTTGCGCTTCTGATACTTCACATACTCGTTGTAACTGGTCACAAACGCCGGCTGCTGCGAGATCGTGAACACATCCGCACCCTGCCGGTTGATCTTCGTCGCGATGTACACCTTCGCGCCGTTCACCAGCGTCACCACCGCAATCACCGACGCCACGCCGATGACCACGCCCAGCAGCGTCAGCACCGTGCGCAGCTTGTTCGCCCAAAGCGATTGCAGCGCGATCCGAAATCCTTCTTTGAACTCCATGTGGTTACCGGTCTCAAGTCTACCAAGCGCAGCGCATCTCTACCCCCGGCACACCTCTACCCCAGCTTCTACGCAGACCAACCCCCGGCAGTTCCCTACAGACCGCCATTTCGCCTTCCCACCCGGCAGGGACCTTGTCCTGCCCTACTGTCTACTCTCTACTCTCTGCCCTACGGCCGTGTCCCCAGCTTCCCCTCCTGCACGCCCGCCGTCAGCGGCGTAATCACCGGCGCACCCGCCCCAATCAACTCCGTAACGCTGTTGCCGGTAGTATTCGTAATCCAGACATCCCCGGACCCATCGACAGCAATATTCTGCGAGCCACTCTGGCTCCCGCCGGTATACCCGGTCGAAGGGCTCTCCGCTACTCCCGCGCCGGAAAACCGCGAAACGCTGCTATTGCCTGCATTTGCCACCCACGCATACCCCAGCCCATCGATCGCGATCCCCATCGGGCTGCTCAACCCTCCGCCCGAAAACGGCGAGCCGCTATTCTGGTTTGCCGTCGACGAATACTGCGTCACCTCACTGCTCGTGTGGTCCGTCACCCACACATTCCCCGTGCCGTCGATGGCAGTCCTCTCTGCCCCGCTCAACCCACTCGTCGAGCTCCGGACCGTCCCCACCGACAACCCCAGGTCGATTGGACCTATCTCGCACGCCACCGTCGGGCTCGTGCTCCACACATTGTCCGACGTATCGATTGCCAGCGAACTAAAGCTCGTCATGCACGTCGAGTTGTACGGCCCAGCAAGATTCGCCCCCGAAGCATTCAGCTTGAACAGCTCCGCATTGGCCTCGCTCGCCACCAGGATGTCGCCGTCCACATCGATCGCAATTCCCTGCGGACTCTCCAGCGTATATGTGCCGCTAAGCACTATATAGACCGACGGAGCAAACGGAGACCCGCTCACCGTCCCGCCCGCACTCGTAAACGCAAAGATCTCGTTCCCGCTCTCGCTCGTCACCCAAGCCTGGTTCGACGTATCGATCGCCACAAAGCTCGCGTCTCTGGCGCTGAACGGAGACCCCGTCGACGCCACGCCCAACGGCGACAGCTTCGTTACCCCATTCGCTCCAGGGTTCGTGATCCACACGTTCCCAGACCCGTCCACAGCAATGTCCTGCGGGTTCGCAATCCCGCCGCCCGTAAAGCTGATCCCCACGGTGAGGTCGTTCGGCGTCGCCCCCAGCACCGGCTGGTAGGGCGCACTGATGCTCGGCGCGGCGCTCAAAATAGCCGCCACGGCATTTCCCGGATAATGCGCGATATTGATCGCAGCCGTCGCCGTATCCGTCGGCGTCGTGCCCGTGGAACCCACGCTCTTGGCATTGCCCAAAACTAAGCCACACGCTCCGGAGCTCGGGCCGGTCGAGTTGATACACCCCGCCAGGCTGTTCGCCAGCGAGTTGATCAGCGTCTGCGGCACCGTCCCATTGCCGTTCGGCGTTGTCGTCGGCGCCACGCCGCCGGCAGAGATGTTGTACAAATTCGCGGCATTCGCAAACGCATTGCTGATCCCGGTCTTCGCAAGCGTCGTCCCGGAGGTCGCAACATGCGTCGCATCCACCGCGTACCCAGCCATCGCATACGCCGCCGCAATCGTCGAAACCTCGTTGATCGTCACAAAGGTCACGCCGGGAAACGAACCATTGGACTGGCATTGTCCCAGCACCGCCAGCAACCCCGCTGCCGTATTCTCACCCAGCCCCGGGTTGCCCCCGATCGCATACAGATAAACCTCGCTGCCCGTCGTGCACGCATACTCTCCGGCACTGATATTGAAGGCGCCCACCGTGCTGGTCGTGATGTAGTAATTGCCGTTCGCATCCTCCGTCGTCGGATAACTGCCGCCGGAATACGCCAGCAACAGCGAATCCGACGCATGGCCATACGCCGTACTGTCCGCGGCGTACATATAGACGTGCGCGCTGCTGATCGGCTGCCGTCCTCCAAAGAGGCTCGCGCTTAAACCGACGCTGGAGGGTTCTGCCAGAGGAGAGGAAAGGCAGGGATCGAAACTGGCCGAGCATCCGGTAACGAAAAACACGGCAAGAAGGGAAAGCAGGCAAAAAGATACAAACTGCAAGCGGTGCATTAAGGCTCCAGGAGACAGATCACAACAACCTGTTTGATTTCCCTAACCTTAGCTCCGCCTTTTTGGAGACGCTATGGAACAAACGGACTACCAAATCCCCATCTGGGTTACTTTATGGTTACCAATGGGTAATGTAATGTAAGCGAACAAACCGAAGCCAACAGCCGCCTAAGAGACGGCAGCCATGAGACTTACCTCGAACTGTATCATTTTGACCAATGACCCATTAGTTCCAAACTTTTCCTGCCCTATAACCGCACATCCCGCCGCGCCGCAGCCCCGTCCGCTGTCTATGGCAGGCTCGCCAGCGTCTTGTTGGTCAACGCCGTTACCAGCGGCGTCACCACCGGAATAGCCAGGCCCACAAACTCCACGATCTTCTCCGACCCGCCGTTCGCCACCCACACATTGCCCGCGCCATCCACCGCAATACTGAACGGCCCATTGATGTTCGAGGTATATCCGTTGGTTGGGCTCAGCTGGGTCCCGGAGTTGGAAAATTCCGCAATATTCCCGCTGCCTTCGTTCGTGATCCACGCGTTGCCTGCTCCGTCCAGCGCCACCTGATACGGCTGGTTCATCCCGCCGCTAATGCTCGTGGTTTTGTAGTTGCCGCTCGCGCCATCTTTCGTCATCTTCGTAATGGTGTCGCCGGAGGTATTCGGAATCCACACGCTCCCGCTGCTGTCCACCGCCGAAAGCAGCCATCCCCCATCGCCGCCACCAGTGTAAGGAGACTTCCCCGCATTGGCGCCCGAGCTGTTCAACTGCTCAATGTCGTCGGCCCCCGTATTCGCCACCCATATATACCCTGACGTGTCGATCGTCACGCTGGCAGGCTGGCTCGCACTCGACAGGCTGAACGGCGAACCCGTCGCTTCCTTCCCCGTACTCAGGCTCAACTCACTCACGGTAGTCCCGCCGTTGTTGGCCACCCACATATTGCCCAAAGCATCCAGCGCAATCCCCATCGGGCTCAGGCTTCCATTGCCCTTGTAGGTGTTGACGACAGTGCCCGAACTATTGAACTCAACCACAGATTCCGTGTAGCGGCTCGTTACCCACACATTGCCTGAGGCATCCGCGGCCGAACCATACGGATTGTTGAGGCTGCTGCTACCCGTGAACGGTTGTCCCGTCGCCGGTACGCCCAGCGGCGAAATCTTCGACAACGAATTGCCCGCAATATTCGGTATCCAGATGTTTCCGTTGCCATCAATTGACATCGCGCCCGGATAATTAATGCCCGTAACGGTGTAGGGAATAGAAATCGTAAAGTCGGTCGGCGCCGTGCTTCCCAGGTTCGGCGTGTAGGGCGTAACCGTGGCCGACGAAAGATTGAATATCCTCGTCACATTATTTGCCGGATAATGCGCGATATTGATCGCCGCCGATGCCGTGTCGGTCGGCTCGGTGCCCGTGGAGCCGGCGCTCTCCGCATCCGAAAACAGCCCGCTGCATGATGGGGAGGTAGAACCGGTGCTGTTGATACAGTTGGCCAGAACATTCGCCAGCGTGTGTATCTCCGCCTGCGGGACCGTACCGTTGCCGTTCGGCGTCGTCGCCCGCGCCATGCCGAACCCTGAACTCGATACGTTATACAGCAGCGCAGCGCCCGCGAAGGCATTCGCCATGGCGGTATTGGCCAGCGTCGTCGTGCCGGCGCTAACGTGCGCCGCATTTGTAGCTGCGTTGGCGATATGGGTCGCATCCACCGCGTAACCCGAAAGCGCATACGCCGCTGCAATCGTCGACACCTCGTTGATGTTGATCTCCGATATACCCGAAAACGCCCCACCTGAAAGGCACTGGCCCAGCACCGCTATAAGTCCCGCGGCGGAATTTGTGCCTCCACCCGGGTTTCCGCCGATCGAGTACATATAGACCTGCTGCCCCGGCGTGCAGGAGTACTGACCGGCGCTGAGATAGAAAGCGCCGGTGCTGTTGGTCGTCACATAATAGTTCCCGTTGCTGTCCTGGGTGCTTGGATAACTACCGCTCGTGTAACTCAATATCAGCGAGTCGGAAGCATGACCATAAGCCGTCGTGTCCGCGGCATACATATAAATATGCGCGCCCGAGATAGGCTGGCGTCCGCCATACAGGCTGCCTGGCACAGCAGCTGTATTGGGCTCGGAAATGGCCGTCTCTTCTGGAGAAGGCACATAGTTCATCGAGCAACCGCTAAGGACCGCGGCAGCAGGCAGAGTCAATAAAACAAGCGAAGCAATTATTTTTATGCGGTTCATAATGAACTCCGGATTTATTCAAATAAAACCTTCAGGCCCTCCATGAACCTATAGAAATATCTAGTGCGTGTGTCCCTATCTTTGGTCAGTGTTAGTGGAGCACTTACAGTAATGACGCTTCAGATCGAGGCATATCGGTTACGGATCCGCTGTTAATTCGCGCGAGGAGTAACTGCCAATTTGTTACCGGTGTGTGATAGTAATTTCCCTTGCGCCCGGCTGACCTTCTTCGTGTTCCTCACAGCCGGAAGCTGCACTCTGTCGATTCCGCTAAGTTATTCGAGGAATCTAAGGGACAAGGACACCCGCCGCGCGGCTAACCATCTCGGCACCGGCTCGACCTTTGTGGGATTGACCTCCACGAAAGCTTTCTGAACGGCACAGCGCTCGCAGGGCCACGCAGCCTTGCTAACAGGCAGTGAAGTCTTAGCTTGCCGGAGATTTGCTCTTGCCTTGTTAAGGGCACGGCTTCAGAGCCTGTCCTGAGCGGAGTCGAATGGATGCCGTATAAGCTGGAATTGCGATGGGCTTCAGCCCCTGAGGGAAATGCCTGCGCGGCTTTACTCACTCCCCCACTGCTACACTGTAGGGGTGCAGGCGGCTGGATGATCGCTGCCGCGCGGGCCTTCGGGCGTTGCGCGGGGGAGGAAAGTCCGAACTCCGCAGGGCAGTGTGCCGGATAACGTCCGGGGCCCGCTTCTCAAAGAGCGGGTACGGCCAGTGCAACAGAAAGCAAACCGCCAAATCATCTCCGCAAGGAGATGAAGGTAAGGGTGAAAGGGTGGAGTAAGAGCCCACCGCGTTGGGGGTAACTCCAACGGCACGGTAAACCCCACACGGAGCAAGACCAAATAGGCAGGGAGTCTGGCCGCAACCATGGATGCAGCCAGCGCGCGACGGCCCGTCACGCCCAGGATCATGGAGCTTTCACCGAAACCTGCGGGTAGGTTGCTCGAGCGCCGCAGCAATGCGTCGCCTAGAGGAATGATCGTCTAAAACAGAATTCGGCTTACGGGCCGCCTGCACACCATTCTGATTCCGCCCGCCCAGGCTGGGTAGCGCCCGCCTGGACAATACCCGGGCGCTGCCCTGAGATTTAGCGGCAATAGCTGTGGAAAATAGCGTAAAATGGCCGTAAGACTCTCGGCCAAAGGTACCTACTCATGCGCAAGCTTGCTCTGCTGATCCCATCTTCCCTGCTTCTCGCAGCGCTTCTCACGGGTTGCGGCATAGACTCCTCCGCCGTCAACTCCTCCAGCCAGGGCGCACTGGCCATCAAGGGACAGGTACTCGGCGGACAGCAAGGTGTCTACCTCTCCACCATCCAGCTCTATTCGGTGGGCAACACCGGCAACGGCTCCGCGGCCTCCCCGCTGATCTCCCAGTCGGTCAAAACCGACCAGTACGGCTCCTTCGGCATCACCGGCGACTACACCTGCCCCAGCGCCACCACCCAGGTCTACATCGTCGCCACCGGTGGTCAGGCCATTCCCGGCACCAACAATCCCGCGCTGGTCATGGTGGACGCACTCGGCAGCTGCGGCAACCTCACCTCCGCTTCGTTTGTCACCATCAACGAGGTCACCACCATGGCCGCGGCCTGGGCCCTGGCGCCCTTCATGCAGGCCTCCTACACCACCCCCGGATCTGTCTTCATGCCGTCCTATGCCAACGTCGGCTCAAGCTCCACCAACGCCACCGGCATCGCCAACGCCTTCCTCGACTCCCACCTCCTCGCCGATACAGGCACCGGCAAAGCCGCCACCATCGCCTCCACTCTTACGGTCGAGGCCGGCAAGCTCTACGCCATGGCCGATGTGCTGGCGTCCTGCATCAACTCCAACGGAACCACCGGCTGCTCCACCCTCTTCGCCGCAGCCACCCCCACCGGCGGCACCGCGCCAGCCGACACCCTCTCCGCCGCGCTCAACATCGTCAAGAACCCCGGCCAGAACCCCTCCGGCGTCTTCAATGTCATCGGCACCACGCCGCCCTTCCCCACTACCTTGACCCAGGCGCCCAATGACTGGACCATTACGCTCGCCGTTACCGGCGGCGGTATCAACGCTCCCACAGCGATCGATATCGACACCAAGGGCGATGTCTGGGCGGGCGGATACTACGGCCTCCTCACCGAGGTTTCGCCCCAGGGCGCACCCCTCAGCGGCACAGGCTTTGGCTCCGGAGTGCTCAATGAGGTCTACGGCCTCACCATCGATCTCACCACCCAGAACATCTGGGTCACCAACGAGGAGTCCAATCCCAACTCCCACGGCAGCCTCTCCGAGTTCCTCGGCTCAAACTCCTCAACCCCGGGCACCCTCGTGGCCAACGGCGGCTACGGCACCTTCTGGGACAGTTCCATCGACTACCCGGTAGCCCTCTCCGCGGACACCAACGGCAACATCTTCATCTCCGACTACGCCAACTCCTCCGCCACGGTCTATAGCAGCGGCGGCGGCGTGGTCGCCACCGGCCTCGGCGGCGCCTACGCCGCATTCCCCGTTGCGGTCGCCGCCGATAGCAGCCACGGTGTCTGGATCGCCAACCTCGGCGACAACACCGTCACCCACGTCGACCAGAACGGAAACCTCCTCAGCAACCTCTCCTGCTGCAACGGAGCCAACGGCATCGCCACGGACGCCCTCGGCAATGCCTGGGTGGCCAACTACTATGGCAACTCCTTCAGCGAAGTCTCTTCCGCCAATGGCTCGGTTCCTGCCGCAACGCTCATCAATAACGCCAGCATCGTAGGGCCCTCCTATAACAGCTACCCGGCGGGAATCGCGGTCGATGCCGGGCAGAATGTCTGGATCGCCAACTATCGCGGCGAGTCGATCAGCGAGCTCTCCGGAGCCCTCTCCACCACTCCCGGAACCATGCTCTCCCCGCTCTCCGGCTTTGGCTACGCCGGCCCGCCGCCCGCATCCCCCTTGCTGCTCCTGCCCTACGGCATCGTTCCTGATCAGAGCGGCAACATCTGGGTCTCCAACTTCGGCAACAACAACCTCATCATGTTCTTCGGCGTCGCCACCCCCACCATGACCCCGACCCGGCCCACTCCAACGGCCCCCTAAGCACAGACAGTAGAGAGTAGAGAGTAAAAAGTGGACGGGAATCTCTACTCACTATTCACTGCCTCAGATTCCCGCATACCAGTCATACCCAAGCTTGGTCCAGTAGTCGTCCGGCTTGGCGTCCATGTACGCGATCAGTCCCACCCGCTTCAACTGCTTATAGCCATACTTGATCGGCATGTGCAGCCGCAGCGGCGCTCCGTGCTCCTGCCCCAGCGGCGAGCCCCCCATCTCCGTCACCAGCAGGCTCTGCGGATGCCGCGCCGCCGCCATGTCATACCCGCTATAGTAATTCCCATTCGGCGTCTCCATATACACATACCGAGGCTCCCGGCCCTTCACCTTCGCCGGCGGATACGCTTCGATCAGGTCGCGCAACCGCACCCCGCCCCACTGCGTAATCGAGCTCCAGCCCTCAATGCACTTGAACTCCGTAATCAACTCCACCCTGGGCAGTTTCATCACGTCGTCCATCGTCAGCAGCAGTCCCGGTGTTCCAATATCCGGCGTACTCGCAGAGGGTCCTGCCTCCGCATCGCCCTGCCGCCGTTTCCCCGACACCTGCTGCGCCATCAACTCAAACCGCTCGGCCAGCGTCAGCTCTTTAGCCTGCCCGGCCTTGCTCTCAGCCTTCGGCGCGCTCTTGAAGTCCGGAGCCAGCGCACTCGGCCCCTGCTCCTTCGCCTCATACTGATACTCCCAGGCCGTCACATCCTGCACATATCTCGGCGACCCCGCGGCATTCGCCGACCCAATCAACTGTAGCCGCCAGCTCTCCGGAATCAGCTTCTGTTCCAGCCCCACCGTCCCATTCAGCCGCAGCGGACGGGCCTCGCTCAAAGCATAAGTCGGCGCCAGTCCCCGCTCCTCGAACACCGCGCGATTGATCGCCGCATCCACATCCAGCGTCTCGCGTAAACCAGCTTGCAGCCGTCCCTCGGGCTTGCTGTTCGCAATCCATTGCGACACCCCATACCCCGCCGCGGCCACCGCACCTCCAACCAGAAAACTCCGCCGCGTCCGCCGAGCACTCTCCCGCTTCACCGCCCCCGCATCGCCACTCGCAACAGCCTTCTCCACCTCACTCATGCGCCGCTCCTGTAGGCTCCGCATCCCCCACCAGCGTCACCGCGTTCTCTGAACCCTGAACCCTGGGCCCTGGAACCCGTATCTCCATCCCGCTCACCATCGCACGAAAGTTATTCCACCCCGCCAAAACAACCTGCCCCACATGCACCAGAAAGAACCCGCAGAATCCCATCGTCAACCAGAAGTGCAGCCATCGAGCCATCTCATAGCCGCCCAGCAGCGACGTCAGCCAATGCGCCTGCGTCGGCTTATAGATCGCCAGCCCCGTCAGCAGCGATCCCGCGCCCATCAGCACAATCGCCGAATACGCAATCCGCTGAGCTCCGTTGTACTTCCCCTGCGCCGGCATTCCCCGTCTGCGCGCAAACGGTACATGCAAGTCATACAGAGTCACGATCAGCGCATCCTTGAACGACTTCCGCTGCGGCCACAACACGCGCCACTCCCCCGAAACGCCTAGGTAGATCGAATAAGCAATCCCATTCA
>Ga0302315_10004294_pt1 | contig 12530 bp, 10 predicted proteins | sample III_Palsa_N3_1_FD_200532 | JGI IMG/M metagenome (GOLD analysis project Ga0302315, IMG submission 200532) | Peat permafrost microbial communities from Stordalen Mire near Abisko, Sweden - III_Palsa_N3_1 | ecosystem: Environmental > Terrestrial > Soil > Palsa > Peat permafrost | place: Sweden... | reverse complement strand
GGACGATCCCCATGCGCCGCAGCCCGTTTTGCTGCACAACATGTCGGGAGGAGATACGCAGATCTGGCAGATCGTGAATATTTGGGAGGCCTCGGAAGGCTTTCATGCCCTCATCCGAAATCCAGTAATCACCGAAGAGATGGCGCAGCTTACCGGAGCGTCCGAGCTGCGCATCTGGCACGATCAAATCCAGTACAAGCCCGCATCAACCGGCGGCGTAAACATGTGGCATCAAGACGCACCATTATGGCCGATTCTCGCGCCCATGACCGAAGTCTCGGCCTGGGTAGCCCTGGACGACGTGGATCCCGACAACGGCTGCATGAGTATGGTTCCAGGGTCGCACAAATGGGGCAACCACATGGATGTCCTGCGCACGTTCAAGGATTTTGAAGACGTACCGGTGGAGTTCGAAGGCCATCCAGTCGTGGTGAGACCCTGCCCGGTCAAGCGTGGAGAAGTCCACTACCACCATGCGCTAACCTGGCACGGTTCGCCCGCCAATAAATCGGGCCGTCCACGGCGTGCGATAGCCATTCACTTTATGACGGAAGAAACCAAGTACATAACCGGCGGAAATCACCCCATGAAGCAGTTCGTGGAAGTCGCCGAAGGGGAAAAGATGGAAGGCGCGCATTTTCCGCTGGTATGGAGTAGGAAAAGAGAGCTAGCTGGAGTATGACCTTCCGAGACGGGTGCCACGGCCTCAGCCCTCGGTGGCCATGGCACCCAATTAAGCATGTTGCGGTTACGATATCTGCCCCGCAAGGACCTTCGCGACAAAACGAGCACTAGCTTCGCCGACCTCAGCAGGACATTCTTCCTGCAAGAAATGTGCTCCCTTCACGGTGATTTCTTGTTGATTTGGCCACAACCTGCAGAACTCACGTTGCGGACCGATTAAAAACCCGGATGGATCCCCATTAATAAACAGCTTCGGTATTTGGCTTGTCGCAAGCCAGCGCGAGTAGGATTCGACAATGTCCGTGACATCTCTTGGCTGCCCGTCTATGGGCAGCTCTCTCGTCCAGGTCAGCATCGGTTGGCGCGAAGGGCCGGGGTTTCTGTAGTAACGTCGATAGACCTCTATTGCTTCCTCGGAGATACCTCGGAGAGGCAGAAGGTATTCTATAAAAAGGTTCTTCTGAAGAATCAAATCTTCGCCGGCCGGCGTGCGCTGCGCTTTGAAGAACGCTTTTGTCAACTCCGGCCATTCATCCCAGGAAAGAAATGGCCTGACAATTCCTTCCATGTAGATGATGGCCTTGATTCGCTCGGGATGGCGCTGTGCCCAATAAAATCCGAGTGCTGATCCCCAGTCATGCACTATCAGGATGACGTTCTTGTTTAACTCCATCGCCTCGAACCATGCGTCGAGGTAGCGTTGATGATCCACAAATCGGTAGGAGCCATCAGGAGCAGCGCCTGAGTTGCCCATCCCCACAAGATCGGGTGCAAGACAACGTCCAAATGGCATCAGGTAAGGAATAATATTCCGCCAAAGATAAGAGGGGGTTGGATTGCCATGTAGAAAGACAATCGGGTCTCCCTCCCCCACATCCACATAAGCCATATCGGTATCGAGTATCGATACGCGCTTCCTATAGGAAGGATCTTCGGTAGAGATAACTGGACGGGTCATTTTTGCAACTCCTTGCGGTGCAAAGGTTTCCCCGCGGGTTATGTTCCTAAACAAAGTGACGCTGCTGCTTCGTCCAGGAAATATCGCAGATTAGGGTGAAACTGCAGATAGGTCGCCGGGATCTCGGCTGTTGGTTTTTCCTGCAGCGCGGCACGTACTATCTCGGCTTTGCTGGCCCCGCTCGCCATGAGAACGATCTGCTTTGCTTCCATGATCGTGCAGACTCCCATGCTGATGGCCTGGGTTGGCACATTCTCCAGCCCTCCAAATCCCGCGGCGGCGTCTCTTCGCGTTGCTGCGTCTAAATGCACCAGGCGCGTGCGTGAGAACGGCGAGCTGCCCGGCTCGTTAAAGCCTATATGACCCGTACGGCCAATTCCTAAAATCTGCAGATCTATTCCGCCAACGGCGCGGATGAGCTCCTCATAACGAAGGCAGTCCTCGGCAATGGCTTCGGGGGTGCGCGGCAGGCCGTTTGGAACGTGCCACTGCCGGCAGTTGATGGAGCTGAATAGAACGCGATTCATGAACTCGTGGTACGAATGCGGCGATGCAGCTTCAATGGGATAGTATTCATCGAGGTTGAAGCAGGTGACTCTGGAGAAATCGAGGCCGTCGCGCTGGTGCAGGCGAATGAGGCGTTCGTAGACGCCGCGTGGGGTCGAACCGGTTGCCATCCCAAGAACGGCGGTAGGCTTTGCGGTAATAAGTGTGGCGATCAGGTCTGCGACTCGGTCGCAGACCTGGCCGTAGTCCTCATCAACAATAATGCGTTCATCCGCAACAGGTGCCAGAGTGCTTGCAGCCATCAATAAATCGCTTTCTCCGTCTCGGGATCAAATAGGTGTGTTTTGTCCAGGTCGAACACGATGTCCATCGCCTGTCCGTCTTTAACGGAATGGTCTGAACTCACGGTGGCGACCATAGACTGGTTGCCGATTGTCAGGTAGAGCGTCACGATATCGCCCATCGGCTCAGACACGTCCAGGACTGTAGTTATAGGCTGCGAAGCTGCCCCGCCTTGAAAGTGGTTGGAGCCTGACGGATAGATGTCGCTCGGTCGGACGCCGAAAACTACCGGCTGTCCTATCCAATCGCCCAATGTACTTTGCAGGCTAGTGCGAACCGGAACGGCGAAGCTTCCACAGTCCACCGTCATCTGTCCGCCGGCTTGCTTCACGGTGCCCTTAAAGAAGTTCATGCTTGGCGTGCCAATAAAGCCCGCGACGAACATATTGGCCGGATGATTGTAAATCTCCATCGGAGCGGCGCACTGCTGCAGCACACCACCCGACATCACGGCAATCCTGTCGCCCATGGTCATCGCTTCAACCTGATCGTGGGTGACATAAATCGTCGTGATGCCTAGCCTCCTGTGCAGCTTAATCAGTTCCGCGCGCGTCTGCACGCGCAGACACGCGTCCAGGTTCGAAAGCGGCTCGTCCATCAGGAAGACCTGCGGCTCACGGACAATGGCGCGGCCCAAAGCCACGCGCTGCCGCTGGCCGCCCGAAAGCTGACCTGGCCTGCGCTGCAGCATCGGCTGTAACCCAAGCAGCTCCGCGGCATCGTCGACGCGCCGATCGATCTCTTTCTTATCTAGATTTCGCAGCTTCAAGGCGAACGACATATTGTCCCGGACACTCATGTGAGGATACAGCGCATAGTTCTGGAAGACCATCGCAATGTCGCGGTCGCGGGGAGACACGCTGTTCACGCACTTCTCGCCTATGAGGATATCGCCGTCGCTTTGCGTCTCGAGACCCGCGATCATACGCAGCGCCGTCGTTTTGCCGCATCCGGATGGCCCCACAAGAACCATAAACTCCCGGTCGTTAATCTCCAGACAGAGGTCGTTTACTGCTGTCGTGCTGCCGCCGCTTCGGCCCGAGCCTTCGAACCGCTTAAAGACATTTGAAAATGTTACTGATCCCAAAACGGTCTCCTTAGTTTTTGCTTCCCGTGGTTGCTATTCCGCTTACGAACGACTTCTGCGTAAAGAAGAAGAGGATGATGATCGGCACGATAAACAGCGTCGTATCCGCCATCAGGGACGCCCACTCGCCGCCGTGTGTCGACACCAACTGCTGCAGTCCGTAGGCCAGCGTATATCGCGAAGGATCGTTGATGTAGATCAGCGGCCCGACGAAATCGTTCCACGTGCCCAGAAACTGAAAAAGCGCACAGGTAGCGAGAGCAGGTTTCGACAGAGGCAGGATAATCTGCCAGAAGATCCTGAACTCACCCGCCCCATCGATCCGCGCCGCTTCCGACAGCTCCGCAGGCAGGTTTCTATAAAACTGCGTGAGCAGGAATATGTAAAACGGCGCTCCGCAGAACGCGGGGACGATCAACGGCAGATACGTTCCGTACCAATGCAGCCATCGAAACATAGCGAATACCGGGATCATGCTCACCTGCGGCGGGATTGCCATGGTGGAGATCATCAGCATAAAGAACACATTCTTGAACGGAAAGTCGATCCTAGCAAACCCGTACGCGACAAGGGAGCTGGAAAGCACGGCTCCAATCACTGTCAGAACACAGAGAAAGATCGTATTTTCCAGATACATTCCAAATGGCGCCGCGTGAACGGCCACCGGATAATTTTGCCAGACGGCGGGATGCGGAATAAAGGCGCCAAGCGAAAACTTTGAGGATGTGGCAAAAATCTGCTTATCCGATTTCAATGAAGTCGACACCATCCACAACAGCGGCAGCAGGGCCGGTATAGCCAGCAGCAGCAGCGCACTGTGCGCCAGGAGATGCTCCCCGAAACTCAGTCCACTTTTGCGCTTCTGCATCGCAGAGCTGGATTTCTGGGTTGGCCGCATGCTGGAAGGCGCCTTCGCAGGCTTGCCTATTTCCATTTGCACAGAATTATTGATCATAACCCAGCTCCTTGCGTCGCGATTTTTCAACGGCAATTTCATGTTCCAGGCTGGTTAACGCCTGTTCCGGGGTCATCGTACCGCGCTCGGCCAGGTCGCTTGCATTCAATATCCGGTCCTTAAGGTAAAGCTGATAGGGCACGGGCGGCGACACGCCCAGGTTCTTGCTGGCTGCCAGTTCCACAAATGTTTTATAGTGCGGGTGCTGTTTCAGAAAAGCCTGGTAGTCCGGCGACTGCTCCATGGCCGGAGAAGACGGCAGCCAATAGAAGTCCGCATTGTACTTCGCCGAGTTTGCCGGATGATCGAGACCGGACCAGAACTTGATAAAAGCCCAGGCGCCGTCCGGATGGCGTGCTCCGCTTGGTATCGTCAGGTAATTCATGGCAGTACCGCTCGCCATCGCCTTGCCGCCGGCCGGGGGCGGCAGGGGAGCTACCTCGTACTTCAAATTCGGCGCGTACTGCTCAAGCTGCTTGATCCGCCATTCGCCGTCCAGCGTAATCGAGAACGAACCATCGATAAAAGGCCAGCTGACCCCATTTTGAGACTTCAGACTGGAGTTGAATCTCATAACGTTGTTCATGCCGTAGTAGTTGTCGACGCCAACAATATAAGACAGGGCGCGCACGTTTGCCGGAGTATTCAGGGTTACCTGGCTTGTTGCAGGATCCCAGAAGCCGCCTCCAAAGGACGGCGCAAAGTTTGTAATGCCGGTCGGCAGGAAACCCACACGCGTCAATTCCCCCGAAGAATCCTTTACGCTCAGCTTCTTGGCGTCTTCGGTCAGTTCCTCAAGCGTCGTTGGGAAATGATTGGGGTCCAACCCTGCCGCCTTGAACTGGTCGGGCCTGTAGTAGCAGGCGTAGACGTCTACTCCCATGACCATCCCATAGAGATGCCCTTTGTACCAGCCATTGTTGTGGATGCCCGAATAGGTGCCGTTTTTGAAGAACTCCAGCTCCTGAGGCGTCATCCGGGTATCCAGCGGCTGTAGAATCCCTTCCTGCGACCAGCCGCTGATGGCGTCATCCCACTGGGTCATTACGTCCGGCGGCTCACCGCCTGCCACCGAGGTCAGGAACTTGGTGTCGCTTTCCCCATAAGGTATCTGGAGCGGAATCACTTCGTACTTTGTCTGGCTGGCGTTAAAGTCGTCGACGACTTTATTCATCGTCAGGCCCCACTCGCTCGTCCACATGTGCCAGTAGTAAACCGGAATGCGCTTGTGAACCGGCGCGGCCGCCTGCTCGTGGTTGCGCACCCCCATGTAGCCTACCAATAGCACCAGAACCAGGACGGGAATTAGAACCCAGATTGTGCGAGACGTATTCATTGTTGACTTAGCCTTCATAGTGCACCCATCGGCGCTGTGTCCAGAACATCAGGCCAGTGATCAGCATTACGATCAGGAATAGCACCCAGCCCATGGCGCTTGCGTACCCCATGTCCAGATAGCGCCATGCTCGGTCGAAGATCTCCAAAGCGTAGAATCGGGTGCTGTCTTCCGGTCCGCCCTGTGTCATGACATAGGCCTGGGTGAAGTACTGAAAGACGGCTATGAGCCCCATAACCATGTTGAAGAAGATGACCGGCGAAAGCATCGGAAGCGTGACGTGGCGAAGACGCTGCCAGGCGTTCGCGCCATCAATGGTCGCGGCCTCATAGAGATAAGCGGGTATGTCCTTCAGTCCCGCCAGATAGATGACCATGCTGCCGCCCACCGCCCAGAGCGACATTAGGACCAGACTCCAGGGCGCCCACTGGGGGCTCTGCAGCCAGGCGGGTCCAACTATGCCGAAAAGCTTTAAGAACTTGTTGATCAGGCCGATTTCCGGGTTAAAGATCCACATAAACACGACTGAAGTGGCCACGGTCGGCAGAATGGACGGCAGGAAAAAGATCGTTCTGTACAGGGACATTCCCTTGATGTTCAAGTTCAGCAGCAGCGCAAGCGAGACGCCGGCCACTATGCCAAGCGGGACCGAAGCAGCCGCGAAGTTAAACGTGACGCTGAGGGATTTCCAGAACAGAGGATCCTGAGTAAACATCTGGTGGTAGTTCGCCAAGCCCACCCATACGGGCGGCGTGACGATGTTATATCGCGTGAACGACAGGTAGACGCTCGCTATAAACGGATAGAGCGTGAACGCAAGAAACCCCAAAAGCCACGGGCTGATAAAGGCAAAACCGACCCAGTTTTTCTTCATAGTTAGCTACGCTTTCCTGAGTGTTCCATAATGTACAAATCCCGATAACCGTCGGCATTGAGGCAGCCCGGAATCTGAGCCGTGTGTCTAAATCCTATGTCACAAAGGGCTTCGGCTCGCGTCCCTTCAGGATCGGTCAAATAACTGAAGACCGTGGTTGATGGAAGCTCGATCGAAGCCGCCAGTTGCGGTAGGTCCGCAATAAAGTTGGGATGGGCGTAAATGTCTAACTCGAGCACATCGCCGAACCAATGTGTATCCGGGGCGAGCAGCGCCCAGCCAACCGTCGTCCCTTTACTACTTACAAGGGCATTCGCCTGAATGGTTGAGTTGGAGTCCCGCTGCATTTGAAATTTAATAAACGTGTCTTCGACATGCCCCGCGCCTTTAAGACCGAGCAAGGGACTTCGCGGAACCTGAGATCCATCGTCCGCCTGGAACGCCATCATATTCAGGAATCCCCAATCCCCCCACTCCAGAGGCCGAACAGACGCCGAGCCGGCCTCAAAAGGAAGAGATTTGCTCGAGTTCTGCCAGAGCATTTCGTCACTGCTCGGCGTAACGCCCCGGAAGCCGAGTTCATGATAAATCCAATACGGAGCAGTATCGAAGCCCGTCATAAGAGAAAGCACGTCGTACCTGGGAGTGCAGTAAGCCAGCAGGTAATCAAGGAGCGCTTTGATCGCGCCTTTACGTCTGTCTTCAGGACGAGTGTAGACATGTCCCAGGATGCCCACCCGCCGATCGCCCGATACGACCGTATGGCAGACGAGACGTCCGCCGATCTGTCCTACAAAGAACAGGGAAAGCATGGAATCCAGGGGGCCGGCAAGCGCGGCTTCGACTTGAGGCACCCAGTCCGGCCCTTTGTGTATCAGGAACTCGGAGAGCCGCTCGCGCCATTCGCCATCCGGGGCGTGGATAACCCCGATTTCCATGCGCTCGCCGGACTTAATTTGTACCGTTCCCAGGACTTTGTACATGGTTTTAGACTTAGTGCGAGAGAGCCATAATTTCGTCCGACCAGTATTTTTCGGCTGGCAGCGTATCGTACGGATTGGGCAGCGTAGCCGACGTGACATACACCCAGCCTGCGTGACGCTGCTTGGTTTCAGCAACTACATTAAGCATCTCCGCGTTCGTCGGTACATTCAATATGATATGCCAGAACCGCCTCGCGGGATATTTTGTCACCCAGGTCGGAGCGCTGTACTTATTCTGATAGTCGCTGTAGTCGCTCTCGAACGTACAGATGATATCTCCGGCCTGCAGATAGCTTTCGTCCACCTGGGTGCCGGGGTTAAGAACCACGAGAGCTTTAGGATTCAGGGATTTGATAAGCTTGCGGCAGTGCAGATAGTAGCCGACGTGGGCTGCATCGTTGGTCACTTCGTCCAGCATAATGCCATTCACGCCATACCAGGTGAAGGCTTCATGGATTTCCGACGCAACAAGGCTGGCATCGCGCTTGGTGTAGTTTGTATCCACATAACACAGCACGATCAACCCGCTCTTTTGAGAAGCCTTCACCTGAGCCAGATAGGCAGGATCGACCTTTGCGCCAGGGCCGCTGGCTGGATTAATAATAGCAAGTCCGACCGTCGGCGCACCGGCATCGATTTTCGTCCAGGCGTCCCCTGGATAGATATAAGAAGGGATAGCCATACGCTGGCTCTGAGCCCAGGCCGGAGCCGCCAGGGCAAGGATTACTCCCAAAAGTGTCAACTGTCGGATTTGCATAGCTTTCTTCCTATCTTCCTCTCCTCTCCCACATTCTTATGGTGGGAGAGGGTAGGGTGAGGGGGTCTTTCCGTGCCTCACCCAGTCATCTTAGTCCGCGACCATGGTCTGGTAGGGGCTTGCCTGAGAGTTGGCGCCCCAGCGCCAGTTCGATTGCACGCCCGTCTTCGAGCCAAACAACACCGCCAATCCCGTCAAAAGGTGCAGTCCGCTATGCTCAGGACGGGCGTGCAATCGGGCATTGGTACGTCTTCCGCGCTGTCGAAGCGCCTATCTTTGCCCTCAGGCAAGCCCCTACAGATTCTTAGACTCCCACCGGCTCTCCAGCCTCAGCCGATCGATACGCCGCCAGCGCCACTTCCAGCGCCCTTAGCCCATCAACTCCAGTGGCTATCCTCGGCACATCTTCCCCCGCGGCTAGCTTCACAAAGTCGGCGATCAAGCCCGCATCGATATTACTGCCCCACCCTGGCCACCCGACACTGCCCGAAGTATCGTCATAGTGCGCCAGGCTCTGCGCGAACAGATCCAGGTCCAGTACGCCCTTGGTTCCAACGACCTGTAGAGTGACATCTCCCCAGGTCGGGAAGGTCTTCGGACGCGACCAGCTTGTATCAAGCGTCGCGAAGACGCCGTTTGCGTAGTTGATGGTCAGGAATCCCGAGTCTTCCCATTCCTGGTGGTTGAAGCCGTTTCCGGTTTCGGCGTACACTTCTGTCGCTTCGGTTCCGAGCAATACACGGTTAAGATCCGCAACATGGACCGTATGGTCGATGACGGCTCCGCCGCCCGAAAGCGCCGGATCGACAAACCATCCGCCGGGGTTACGACCGCGGTTGGTGCCTCGGATGGCCAGGACTGTGCCGATGGCTCCGGACTCGACCTGTTCTTGAATCCGCACAAACGCCGGAGAATAACGGCACGGGAAGGCGGTTGCCAAACGAACGCCCTTTGCTTCGCAGGCCGCGATCATCGCCTTGGCATCTTCAACAGTTGTGGCAAGCGGCTTTTCACAGAGGATGGCCGTCACACCGGCTGCCGCCGCAAGCTCGACAAGCGCGCGATGATGGATATTTTCGCTGGTGACAACAATGCCATCCAATCCAGTTTCCAAAAGCTCGGCTTCCGTAGCGAAGAAGGCCGTGCCAACAGCATCGGCAAGCTGTTTGCCGCGGGCTGGATCGGGATCGGTCACCCCAACGAGAGTGACACCAGAGTGCCTGGCCAGCTCGGCAGCATAAGAGTTAACGTGCATATGTGCGGCGGAAAGTATTCCAATTCTAGTTGTCATTGAGGGTCACTACCTTTCCTGTCGCAATCGATTCCAGGGCGGCCAGAGCGATTCGGGTTGCTTCTCGTGCATCGTAGACGGTAACCGGCGGAGTTACTCCAGCCTTGAGAGCCTGTATAAAGGCGTGCAATTCTTTGTAGTACGGATCGTCCGTGGGGTTCATCGGGCTTTCCGGGAACGCGACGCCTGGGCCTCCGCCCGTCGTTCGCAAAGAGGCCGTAATCGGTGCGCTGCGGTTGGAGTCGTGGTCGATCAGTCCTTTGTCTCCCGCTACTTCCAGAGTAGTCCGGAAACCGCCCGGATGCGCCCACGAGCCGGTAACATGTCCCATAGCGCCCGACGCAAAGCGTAAGGTAACCAGAGCATAGTCCAACTGTCCTTCGTACTCGCTCAACCCGAAGAGGCCGCGGGCGTAGACGCGGGTTACCGGTCCGAATGTCCAGCGCAGCCAGTCGAAGTCGTGCAGGATCATATCCAGTATTACCCCGCCGCTCTGTGCGGGATCGGCGTACCAGTTGGTTCTGCCGGTGATCTGCGGGAAGCTGGCCATGCGTGCCGTGCGAACCGTAGCGGGCGTGCCGACACCGCCGGCATCGACCAGAGCCTTTGTCGACGCATATTCCGGGAAGTAGCGCAGAACGTGGCCGGACATGGCGGGTACGCCCGCTTTTTCGACCGCTGCGACAATGGCGTCGCAGTCTTCCATCGTTCTGGAGAGCGGCTTCTCAACGAAGATGGCTTTCCCCGCCGCTGCCGCCTTCTCCACATACTGGCGGTGTGCCGGTGTTGGCGTACAGATATCGATGATGTCGGGTTTTGTCTGTGCGAGCAGAGTATCCCAGTCGGTGAACGTTGGTCCGGCTGGATAGGCTTCTTCACCTCGGGTATCCAGCACGCCGACAATTTCAGCGTCGGGCATAATGGACCACTGACGAGCGTGTCCTCCGCCCATATTTCCAGCACCAATAAGTGCTACGCGATAGGTCATAGTTTCGTCCTTTGTTGAGATAAGTTAAGCGATAGGACTTGAACCTCAGAGCCCTCTAAGTGCAATTTCAGACTGACCAGTCCCTGCGCCGAATAGGTGCCTAAGGTGCGCCCATTTATAGCGTCTAAGACAGTACATCGTGCGGATTTAGACGCACCCTGAGTGAAGTGAGACATGTCAATTTGGAGCGTTGCGTCCATCGGCTGTGCGGCTGAATTCAGAACGGTGAGATACTTTGTGCCGAACCGTTCTACCCACACATTATCCTGATTTGCACGTGCCCAGGTTACCGGCTCCCACCCTGCGGCGGAAAGAGTTTGTACGAGAGGAATATATTTTCTAAAGAGAGGCCTGTCTCTGTTATAAAGCGCCGGGTTCTCCCAGTAGGGATGGTCCGCCGCGTTCGCACTGAACATGCTCGGGTAGATGCCATAGAAAAGGCAGCGCTGGAAGTACTGCTCTGTTTTCTTGTAGTCTATTTTCGAAAAGTCTGTGTTTAAGAGCAGCAGATAGGGCTTGTGGTAGCTTGCCGTGCGGCGCAGGTTCATGATGGCATCGGATTCTGGCTCAAAGTCCCCCGTTTCGGAGAACATGCTTGTCTCCGTGCCCATCACATCCAGCGTGGGAGCGAATGCCGTGAACCTCCACGGGACTGAGTTCGCCATCAGCAGCTTGCCATGGGCATGCAGGTCTTTGGAGAGCGCTGCCGCGTCGTCGTACACGGAGAACCAGGTGGGCGTCGTGGGCACAAAAGAGGCCGGAGTGAAGGTCAGCGGCTCCTTGAGAACATTGAGGCTTTCAGGACGGTAATCGACAACATCCGCCCAGGCTTCCAGAGAGTCCAGATACTCGCCGTCCGGCTGATTGGCCGCGCCAGGCACGGGTTCGCCGTCCGCGTTCAAACGTGCTTTGGTCCACATAAGCGGATCGTGATGCATGCCGGGGTTCGGATTGAGCACCCAGACAGCGCCGTCGCACCAGGGTGTGTCCCGAAATGCGACATTGTAGCGTCCATTTTCATCCTGACTCCCGGACGTAAGAACCGCCTGAGCCTGATGACTGACCACGGGATCCGAGGACTTCGCCTGGCTTTGTATCTGGGCCAGCGCTGCGTCGTAGTTTCTGGGAGCGCCCTTTGGGATAGCCATCCAGTAAGTCATGGGCTCGACATAGCGGAAGCTCGCAATTCCGCTATGTCTGTCGCCGAAGACGTCGTTGTCTCCTTCGTGATAAGCAAAGTGGAAGTCCTTGTTATTGCTTACTTTACTTGGGGCCGTGAACGGCATCCAGATGCCCTCGGCGTGAGTCCGCCGTGCATAGGCCCATGGAAACGTGGCGTAGAAAATACGGGCCGCATCCCTGAATCCCCAGGCCGGATCGACAGGGTAGTTGATTATGGCTACCGGAGCGCTGTCGTGTCCTGCACTGTCTCCGCGAGGCAACAGCGCAAGGTCGAAGGCGGCATAGAGAAGCCCGGAATGCGCGTTGTAAGAGATCCGGCTGATGCGCGGCCCAAGATCAGGAGGGATGCCAAGCGCCAGTCCGCGAGTGCGTGAGGTGACGCAGCCAAAGGGATACAGCGAAAGCTGGCCCGTCACTCCCGCGTTTACATGGACGAGGTTGGCATACTCCCGGCCTGGGCTGACTGCGGCGCTGGAGCGGATATCGTTCCACCAGACTGCATTTGCAGCAGTAAATCGCGTGACAAAATAGAGGGTGACACAGCGTGTTCCGCCGCCCAGGTTTCGTAGTGAACCGCGCTGGATAT
>Ga0302315_10004293_pt1 | contig 12531 bp, 12 predicted proteins | sample III_Palsa_N3_1_FD_200532 | JGI IMG/M metagenome (GOLD analysis project Ga0302315, IMG submission 200532) | Peat permafrost microbial communities from Stordalen Mire near Abisko, Sweden - III_Palsa_N3_1 | ecosystem: Environmental > Terrestrial > Soil > Palsa > Peat permafrost | place: Sweden... | reverse complement strand
AAGTTTTTGATAAAGAGCTCGAGTTGAATCTCGGTGGCGGCGTCACGGCCCGCCTCTTATGGTTCGGTGCCGCTCACACCAAAGGCGACGAACTGGTTTTCGTGGATCCGGACAAGACCTTGATCTCGGGAGACGTCGTACAAAATAAAGTCGGACCCCATATTTTCGGAGAGGGTGGAACAGCTTCGAGCTGGATCTCGGCAGTCGAGCAGGCTGAAAAACTCGGTGTGCTCCATCTTTTGCCGGACCATAGCCCGATCGGAGACGGATCGACGGTGACGGAACAAAAGGCATTTTTGATTGAGCTGAGGTCACGCTCTCTTGCACTGAAAAAGGAAGGCAAGACTGCGGATCAAGCTGGTCAGCAACTCACGGATGAAACCCGCAAGAAGTATCCCGACTGGAACATCGAAGACCTCACGAGCTTCGTGAAGGCAGCTTACGCGGAGTGAAAAACAGGAGAGAATGAAATGCCGAAAAATAAAACAGCGCTCATTATTGGAGCGTCGAGGGGACTTGGTTTAGCCCTTGCGCAGGAATTTCTGAATCGTGGGTGGAGTGTTGTTGGAACCGTCCGAGAAGGAACCCGAACAAAGTTGCATGATATCGCTGACGGATCTCAAGGAAGGCTTCGGATTGATTCGCTCGATATCACAAACCAGTCGCAAATCGCGGCGTTGAGCGCACGTCTGAGTGGAAGAATCTTTGATCTTCTCTTCGTCAATGCTGGGGTTACTAATCCTCGTCACGAAACCATTGGGGAAGTTTCCACGGAAGAATTTGTTCGCGTGATGGTGACAAACGCGCTTTCAACAATGCGGGTTGTGGAGCAACTCGCGGAAAATGTTACTCCTAGCGGCACCATTGGGGTGATGTCGTCGGGCCAGGGGAGTGTAGCAGACAACGAAAGAGGCGAGTTTGAAGTGTATAGAGCGAGTAAGGCTGCGCTGAATACATTGATGAGAAGTTTTGCCGCACGTCGGGGCAAAGATCGTAGCCTTCTGCTCATGGCGCCGGGCTGGATAAAAACCGATATGGGTGGCCCAGATGCAAAATTTTCGATCGATGAGGTCATTCCAAAAATAGTCGACACGGTTATCGCTCAAGCTGGGAAAACGGGGCTTCAATACCTCGATCGCTTCGGCAAGACTGTTCGATGGTGATCGACGGATAGCTGCCTTCCCCAAAAAAAAGAGGGGCGGTCCGAAGACCACCCCTCACATAATGCGTTGACTGCGTTTTCTTGTTGATTAGATCGTGTCGCAGGTTGCGCGAAGTTTCGAGTCCGAGCTGATGATCGACATGATCTTCTTAGACATCGTTTCTGGACTCTGATCGACGAGGCTATCGAAGTTCTGGCGGAGCTGTTCATGGAGAGCAGGGAGAGCCTGATCTGTGCACAGCGTGTAGTCATCGAGCATGGACAGGAACTGGCCGTGACCGACAGCGATTTCTTTCTTGAGCTCATCCGAATTCAGAACAACGTAGTGGTCGCGCTCTTGGCGGATGGTGTTCAGAGCGAAAGAATCGCAATCGCCGAAGGACGAAGAATATTCGCCGGTGCTGATTCCGTAATTCGTGGTGATGCCAGGATCCACAGAAGAGGTAGTGGATTCGGTTTCAGATTCTGAAGAAACTTTGGTTGAGCCATCATGACGAGTGCCTTGAGAAGTAGAACTGCTAGCACCTTCACCAACTCCCTGGTACTTGTAAGCTTTGAAGCTGCCCGCATTCAAGATTTTGTTACACTTCCGGGAATCAAATGCTTGTGCAGTCGTTGCAAAGGACACCAGAGTGAGAGCCGTGATCAACAAGAGATTATATTTTTTCATATTAGTGATTCTAATGCAGGTTTTTGTAACCGGGCAAGCACTGAGTGTGAATGCTGACGAAAACTCCACAATTGCGTATTCCGACGGATGGATACGATTACTCCACTATCGAACACGATGGTTTGGCAGCTACAAAAGCAAGGTGACGGGAAGTCACTTCTTTCTCGCCAAGGACGGAAGGACGAACCCTGAGGCAGAACTTGCCTCGGATCTTGCGGCTGCGCGAGTGCCCAAGGGCGATTTTATCTGCCATTTTCCCGCGCGATATCGCTTTTTGAAAAAACACTTCGAGGTCGCTGAACCGGTGACCTCGTGCCCCGCCTTCGAGCATTGGATGCGTCCATTTCATGCCGATGGCGTCTCGATCGTGTATTCCTCACCTTACTTTTCAAATCCGTCGTCTGCGATGGGACACAGTCTTTTGCGATTCAGCTCAACGGGAAGAAAAAGGCTCGCGGATATTGCGCTGGGTTACGCAGCCGAGGTGCCTCCGCACGTGAACGGGCTGAGCTATATCTACAACGGTCTCCTGGGCGGATTCAGAGGATCGGTCTTTGTTGATCCTTATTATGGGAAGGTTCACGAATACAACATCATCGATAATCGTGATCTCTGGGAATACAGGCTCAACTTCAGCCCTGAAGAAGTCACTTTTCTGCTCGAGCACATTTGGGAATTCGATGATAACGCCGAGCAGTATTACTACTTTCTGGATGAAAACTGCTCGCTTCTTGTCCTCGACCTTTTGAACGCGGTCCGCCCGGAAAAGGACCTCGACCAAGGATTGTATCTCTACGTCCTTCCAATTCAGACGGTGAGGATCCTCGACCGGGTGGGGTGGATTTCGAACTTTGAGTTCTTTCCGTCGCAGCGGCGCATTCTCTGGGCGGACATTCAATCGCTTTCGCCTCTTCAAAGGTTGGAGTTCGATCAGGGCGTGCTCGCTCCGGATGCGAAGCTTTTGAACACGACGATTGATTATCTCGAGTTCAAAAAGCTCGAGAACTACTACCGACTCTCGGACGAAGATCAGATGAGCTATCGCAACACACTTGTTGCGCGGGCCAAACTCACGGCATCGCTCGAGCAGGACAATGCCATCGTTGAGACCCCGCCACCAGCGCATCTAGGAAACGATCCTCATCACGTGGGCATTGATGGAGGAGCCTCGACAGGCGGTGGATTTACAGATCTCACGCTTTATCCTGGCGTTCACGAAGCGATCGATCCAGACAATGGGTATGTTCCCCTTTCGGAAGTCAGTATTCTTGCGACCAAGCTTCGTTACTACGCCGATCGCCATTCGATTGTCCCCGAATCGATTCGTCTCATCGATATTGCGAGCCGGGTTCCTTATATATCCTACGATCCGCTGCGCTCCTGGCGTGCATCGCTCGAATTAAATTCGCGTGAGAGCGAGGGCTGCTACTCGTGCGTTCGTGGCTCTTTGAACCTGAGTTATGGCGCGGGAACATTTCTGTTTACGAAAAAACTTTACGGCTACGTGATGGGAGCATCGACGGTCGAAAACGGAATGGGTTCGGGTCCGGTTGCGAGATTGCTCCTGGGACCTGAAGCCGGGGCTCTTCTCACGGTGGGAGATCGACTCAAGGTTGTTTCGTATTTTCGCGATCAGTGGACGACGATTCCGATCGGGCTGCCTCTGAGTCGCGCGACCGCAAATCTCGACGCGGGGTATCTTGCTACGCCTTGGTGCGAAATCGCAACGCAGATGCGGTGGATTCTCACTAGCTTTGGTAATACGTACAATTGGGGCGAGGCGAGTCTAGGAGCGAAGCTGTTCTTCTAGGATGTGCGGTGCGACTTGAGGCATGACCTGAGACGAAGGAAGAAGGGGATGTGATCGGACGTTGGGCACAAATATTTCTGACGACGGCCACGCTGGGCTTGCTCACGGGCTGCAGCTCGCTCCTTTATCATCCCTCTGATATTTTTTACGTCGATCCGAGTCACTACAACGTAAAACCTAAAGACGTGGTGATCGAATCCTCCGACGGAACAAAGCTCGCGGCCTGGTATTTTTCTTCTCACCCAGATCAGCCCGATCAACCTCCTAAGGCGGTCTTGGTGTTCTTTCACGGTAACGGCGAGAATATGACCTCGCATTACCAAAGCCTCGTTTGGATTTTGAAGTATGGTTATGATTTTTTGATTTTCGATTATCACGGCTATGGAGTTTCAGAAGGCAAGCCCTCTCCCGAGAAAACACTCGAAGACGGAAAGGCTGCAATTCGCTGGACTTACCAGTTGTGGAAGAAAGGACCGAAGGAAGTTCCCCTCGTAGTTTTTGGTCAGAGCTTGGGCGGCGCGATCGGTCTGAGGGCGGCACTTGAGGTGAAGTCCGAGGTTCCGATCAAACTCGTCGTCGCGGACTCGACATTTACATCCTACGAAGAGGCTGGTCAGAGTGTCCTGTCTCACCATTGGCTTACGTGGGTTTTTCAGCCGCTTCCCTATCTCGTGCTCTCCGACAAATATGCGCCAGGCGATCGCGTCTCGGAGCTTTCACCCATCCCGTTGGTGATCATTCATGGAGATCACGACCAGGTGGTTGATTATAAACTGGGAAAAAAACTTTACGAGCAAGCCCACGAACCCAAAGAATTTTGGACGGTTCCGGGCGGAACTCATATCGACGGAATGCGCCGTAAAGACCCTTCTATCCGCGACAAACTTCTCGCCAAGCTCAATCAGATCACTGGTTCGAACTAAGCTCCCACTGGCCCTTCGATTGCAAACCGGCCCGGGGGTGTCGAATGCAAAATCAATGCACTGGGATCGTTTTGGCGATATTGGCCTTCTGCTGCACTCCGGTCTTTTCTGCTGGGGCTGCCGAGGTTACAAGCTCAGTCTACAATTCGCGCGAAGGCGAGCAGACCGCGCCCCTCGGATTTGGCGTCATGTCAGGCCAACTCCAGGGTGAGACAGGATATTCTGTTATTGCCCAGGGCGAAAGACACCTGGACCAAAGAGAAAGCCCATTTGGATTTCGCGAATACGGCGAGCACGCGTCGAGATTCTCGGCAGGCCAGGGGGTTGGAGTGTCGATGCAGGCAACGACCGGTATCACGGTCGTCGGGCTCGACGCGCACGAGCATCTCTTTCCGCATATCGGATTTGAAATTTTCAGTGGGCAATTTGCCATCAGTTCCGACTCCGCGGCCGAGAAATATTATGAATGGCTCCCTACGATGTCCGTTGGCATTCAGTCTTCGTTCGGAAGCTGTCGATTCTTGCCGCTTGCGCGTGGAGGGGGCGGTGCCGGAACTTTGGGAAAATCAGGGATCGCTCCTGCATTGGGCGTGGTGACCGGGGTCGGGGCGTATTTGGATTGCGCGGTTTTAGATTTTTCAGTTGAAGCCGCGCACTTAAATGCAGCCGGAGGAGGAACGGATTTTTCTCGGGCGGATTTGTCGGTTCCTTTGTCCGAAGGTGCCTCGGGGATCGATCTGAGGGGCGAGAGGATCTCGGGGCCTAATCGATTGGAGCAAAGGGTTTCGGTCGTCTTCAAAAGTAGATTGGTTGGTCTGTTATTTTGAGCCACGTTAACGGGGATCAAGATCTAGGACGAGCATCTATGGGAAGCTTGACGATGAAGCTTGTTCCTTTGTCATGGGAGCTTTCGACTCTGACGTTTCCGCCATGAGCCTCGGCCGCACCTCGCACGAGTGTGAGACCCAGTCCCCAGCCTCTCTTTTCGCTGGCATTGGCGGAGTGAGTGCGACTGAAGGGTTTGAATATGTCTGCCTGCTCTTCTGCGGACAAAGGAGTTCCTTCGTTGCGAACGGCAATTTCTTGTTCCTCGCCGACTTGCCGGAGCGAAATCGTAATGGGTTTTCCAGGATATCCATATTTGACCGCGTTATTGATGAGGTTTTCAATAATCCTTCGCAACAGGTCGGGACTCCAGAAACCCTGATTTCCATGGGCGCCTTGTTCACTTACTTCCAGCCGAAGGCGATCGCCATATTGAAGCGACAGCTCTCGTATGCACGAAGCTGCAATCTCCTTTAGATCACACTCTTTAATTTTCAAAGGCAGGCGCTCGCCCGATCGAATGAGGGCAGTATCGAGTAAGTCTTGAATCATGGAGTCCGCGCGATCGATGCTTTTCCTAATACTCTTCGCAAAATATTCTGCTTGCACTGGATCTTTCAAGATGAGCTCAGCACTCAACCTCGCCGAAGTCAAAGGTGTCCGTAAGTCATGAGTGAGAGTCGCCATAAAGCGATTTCTAAAGTCTCGCTCCAGTTCTAGGTCTGACACCTGTCCTTGCGATTGACGCAATTCACGATGTCGAGCTTCAGTATCTCGTCTGCGTAGTTCTTGTTCATGGAGAGCGATTTGGTGTCGGTCCAAAGCCACTGCGATCAAGTTGCATAGCGAACCAACAAAACCAAGATCCACTTCATCGGGCGGTGTCTGACATTCGAATTGGAGCGTGCCAAAGGGAGGAAGATTATAAACGATCATTGGAAGCGTGATTAAGCTTTCTAGATGATTCGATTCTGGAATGGGAGATCCAAGGCTACGCAAAATAGGAAACAGGGCCGGGTTGTGACTCTCTAGGTCTGCAATCTGTGATAACGACATTCCGAGGAGCCTGCCACAGGAGGTTATGGCCTCGGCAAGAGCCGCTCGAATGCGTTGTTCACTCATCTCGGGCGCATGGAATATTGTCGCTCGCGATATTTCTTTTCGATACTCGATGAGAACAGCAGTCAGCAGGGGAAGCGTTTTTGAAGCGACACTAATGATCGCAGGGAGCGTATTTTCAACAGTATCAAACTGGGAAAGAAGCTTACTAATCTCAAAGAGATGGATCAGACGCTGATGTGCGCGTTCCCGCTCTGCGGTAAGGCGATCAAACTCCTCCCAGGATCGGGGTGGAGGTTTTCTATCCTTGGGAGTTTTGTCCCGACCGGTCACTTTCGGGCCTTCCCTTTTCCGCCTCGTTTCTTTTTCGTGGGCGGAATACGAGGAGTGATTTCCACGCCGTCACGGGTGATATGCATCAGATGCCTGCCTGGCAGGTGAGCAGTATTTCTGAGCTTATAGATCTCGATAAATCGCTCTCGTTCAAAACCTTTTTCACTGGAGGTGAGTAGAATCACGCCGTCGACGATAGTCTCCTCAACACCAAATCGACTGATCGCATTTGAGCCATAAGGAATGTCGGTATTCAAGAATCCGATACCTTGGGCTCTTTGAACGAGAGTGGCGAGCTCATAGATTCTCTCTCTGATAATGCGTGGGTCAGTGACTTTGTATAAAAAGACAGACGCCGAATCGACGGCAATTCGCCTCGCCTTCAATCGTTCGATCCGTTCTTGCATCATCAAGAGATGCTCTTCCACCCGAATATCGGTTTGCGCAACACTGACAATCTCGATATTCCCCCGTTGGATTTCTCCTTCGAGATCCCAACCCATGCCCTTTCCTATCTCGCGTAACCGCTCCTCGGTTTCCTCAAAAGAAAAGAAAATGCCCTTCTCCCCAAATTCCTTGGCCCCGCGGTAAATGAACTCAAGAGAGAGGAGAGTTTTGCCGGTACCCGCCACTCCAGAGATCAGGAAGCTTGATCCATACGGAACACCCTCTCCCAAGAGCTGATCGATCTTCGAGATGCCGAGCTTCGCGCGGGCTGGGCCACTTCTCCTGGAGTAGAGGTCCACTTGAGTGTCACGTCGAATCGTCACCTTCGGAGCATAGACGCCCATACCCTTGGAGGAGATGGACATCGAATGTTCATCCCGACTATGATTGGTTCCCCGCATCTTGACGACCCGGATGAATCGTTGGACTTCGTCCGCCTCCTCGCGGGTTTTCAGTGAGATGATTCCGTCCACAATCGAGAAAAGAGGATTGACTTCAATGTCTTTGTCACTGAATTCGCCTAGCAAAAACGAGGTGCACTCCCAAACCATGAGATGAATCGCCACCTCATAGGTGAACTTCCGAAGCTCTTCCCTGGAGTGAGCAAGGTCCTCAAAGACTTTGAAACTGTCGATGATCACGTAGGTGGGCTTCACCCGTTTGATATGCTCCACCATCAGGGCGATCGTGGATTCAAGTCCGCTGTTTCTGAGAATTCCTCCGAGATCGACGAACTCGATACTTCCGTCTTTTATTTTCCCAAGATCATTGTATTCAAACTGACTTAAGTATTTGAGAGTCTTCGCAGATGGCTCCGAAAGTGTCTGAAAAATCAGGGCACGCTTTTCAGGAGAAGCGTTATGGAAAATCATCTGTTGCGAGAGGATCGTCTTGCCTGCTCCTGGAGCGCCGGCCAAAACGGTCAATGTGCCTTTAGGAATTCCGCCATCCAGAATTGAATCGAGATTTCGGACCCCGGTTTCGATACGCTCGGGGCCAGGTTTTTTGATCATGATTTCCTCTCGGACTTGACGGCTATTTTTTTCTCATGAGTAACCTTGGGGGTGGAAGAAACAGAATCTGTGGTTACTAGGGAGAGCTCGTTATAAAGAGGGGCTGTCAGAATTTCTGCAGTCAGGCTTCCGACAATCGTGATGATCTCAATGATCAGGCATCGAAATGCCTGGTGAAGTTGAGTCGCGCTATACTGGCGACCTTGTTTGAGTTCGTCCAAATTTACGCCCACCGCATCCAATTTGACCAAATCCAAAAGGGGATGTTCTTCCTGACAGATAATGAGGGCGCGGTCAAAAATGACCATAAGAGTCACGTCGTTGAGTGTCACAGAAGACCGTCGCCAGAGCGCGTGCATCGCGTAGCCAAAGAACACGCTGAGTCTTTCCGGCGGCACTCCCTTGGTCGTGCGTTGGATCCAGGCGTCAACTTGAAGTGAATGCAAGCTTTTCGGGTCAGTGCTCATTCATGTTTCCGATCCATAATCACCGCATAAAGACATTTTTTGACGAAGCAAAAATCGGTCCGCTTAGCAGTAGATATTTATGGACAGGTTTAAGCAAGAAGATTTGAGAATCCCCCTTTGGCTAGGGGGCACATGTTGAAATATTTGCCTCCCCATCTCGAGTTCCGTCCTCTAAACTGAAACGATGAAAAAGCCTCCGTATGAATTTGTCTTAGACGCGCTGGAGCCTTTAGAGCTTCGGGTTAAGCCCATGTTTGGGGCTTACGCCGTTTATCATGACGACAAAATTTTAATGATTCTCAGAAAAAAGGCGAAAGCAGACAAAGATACGGGCGTTTGGTTTGGTCTTCCGGATGAGTTTATTTTAGAAATCAAAAAAGAATTTCCCATTTTAAAAGATCTGACGCTATTCGGAAAGTCCCCGACGGCATGGCAAGTACTCAGAGAATCCGAACTAGAATTTGAAGAAACCGTTCAAGCGTTCTGTAAGCTGATTAAAAAAGGTGACCCTCGAATCGGACGCATTCCAAAGCCAAAACCCATTAAGAAAAAGTCGAAGATCGTCCCTAAAAAAATCAAAGTGAAAGACAATAATCGATGAGCTTATCTGCATTGACCTTTCCTACGTCCGCCGACGACTTCATCACTGCATCTTGGCCCGGTGAACCGTTTGTTGTTCACGGACTCAAAGAGTCGGTAAAACAGATCACACAGCTTCCCATTCTACAGTCTCTGGATTCACTCTTAAACGCCTGGCCAGGTTTAGTTCAAGCGCATCTTCCTGATGTGTCCGATGAGTCGAGCTCCGTGGATGCGACCCCAAAAGACGCGAGAAAACTTTTCGCTAACAAGATGGGGCTGCTCTTTAACAACGTTCAAAACATTTCTCCCGAACTCACAACATGGCTGAATGCTTTGTGGCGCGACTTGGGTCTTCCTAAATCGACGCAGGCCCGATGCATGGTCTACGCGACTCCAGACGGAAAAGGAACCTCGGCTCACTTTGATCAAAACATAAATTTCGTTCTTCAACTCCATGGGACAAAAACTTGGTGGCTCGCACCCAATAAGAATGTGAATAATCCCACTCAGCGATACACGATCGGGCAACCACTCGACCCCGAGCTTGCGTCTTATGCGTACGATGAGATGCCAACAGAAATGCCGAAAGAAGAACGTCGCGAGATCGTTCTTAAGCCAGGCTCTATGCTCTTTGTTCCGCGTGGTTATTGGCATTCGACTTCAGCGACGGGCGAAGCGCTGGCGCTGAACTTCACTTTTGGACAGCCGACGTGGATTGACCTTTTCACGATCGCGTTGCGCAGTAGGCTTTCGCTCTCACCCGAGTGGCGCGAACTGGCTGATGGTGTGACCTCTTCGGACGAAGAACGAAGATTGATCGCACGCCAAAAATTCGATGCGCTGTTGCTGGAGTTAGTCGAGGATCTGCCGAACTGGGAAGCAGTCGATATTCTCGCAGCGACAGAAGGCGAGATCACATGATCAACAATCATGTCCTTCGCAGCGTCCGTTACATGCTGAACATTCCCGATGCGAAGCTGGTAGAGATTATTGCCCTCGGCGGGGGATCGACTACCAAGGAAGCCCTTGTGCCTTTTCTCAAACGAGAAGAGGAAGAAGGTTTCGTTCAGTGCCCCGATAAACTCATGGGACACTTCTTAGATGGTTTGATTTTCTATCGCCGCGGAAAAGACGAAAGCAAACCCCTTCAGCCGATCGAGCTGCCAATTACCAATAACGTTGTTTTAAAGAAACTCCGTGTCGCCTTTGAACTTAAAGATACGGATATTATCGCGCTGATAAAAAAATCTGGCTTAGATGTTTCGAAAGCGGAGCTCGGCTCTTTTTTTCGTAGACCCGATCATCGAAACTATCGCGAGTGCGGGGATCAGTTCCTCAGAAACCTATTAAAAGGTCTGACTCCCTAGCCTTTTTAAGCGGCGTTTTTCTCGATGGGATTCAGGGGCAGTTCCATGATAAAGCTCGTGCCTTTTTTCGCGGAGCTTTCGACTCGAACTGTTCCCTTGTGGGCATCCACAACTCCTTTTACCAAGGTGAGTCCCAAGCCCCAGCCAGTGTTCGTGCTTTCTTCAGCACTCTTTGTGCGTCGAAACTGCTGAAACAAAACTGGCTGTTCTTTTTCTGGGATGACCGCTCCTGTGTTGTGTACGGTTAGCAGCACTCGATCGTTCTTTTTTATCAAAGAAACTGTAATGGGCGTTTGTGGGGTAGAATATTTAACGGCATTCCCAATTAGGTTTTCCACGGCGCGCCTGAAACCATCGCATCCATAGAGACCAACGACTTGTTCGTCAGAGGAGAGAACGAATCGGTCTCCGTTGACAACAGACATCTCATCGACGACTTCGCGGACGACAGAATCTAAATCGCACTTAATTAAATGCAAACTGAGTGCTTCCCCAGCGCGCAAACTACTTCCGTCGAGGAGGTCGCGAATCATGGCAGTGAGTCGGTTTAAACTGGCGACAATCCGATTCCCGGAACTGACACAAGCTTCGGGATTGTCGCTTCGCTTCAGAATCAGTTGTGCATTCATCCTCGCCGCAGAAATAGGATTTTGGAGATCATGGGTTAAAGTGTTTACAAATTTTTGCTGAATTTCACTGTGAATTTCAGTAAATTTAACAGCAGCGTCGTTTACGGCTTGTTCAACTGAATCTAAAATGATGTCGCGTTGATGCTGTGAAAGTTGCACGCCGTCTTCTTCCAAGAAGTGAAAAAGAACCTCTCTAAGGATGTGATATTCGGAGATCACTTCGGTTAGAACGTAGTTGACGCTTCCTGCTCGTTCACGACCATGAAATCTTCCAATACGAATAGACTCATCGTTGTGTGCAAGCACGGACTTAACGTCCATTTTTCGATTAATCGAAAGAGCTTCACTCAAATGGGTCAAGTAGACGGGGAGTGTGTTTCTGAGAATGAGACGGGCAACCATGTGGGCGGAGGGAACCTCCTTAATGGTGCGTTCTTCCCATAAAGACAGTACTTTTTCTATATTCAGTTTCAGCCGTTCGGACACGCGATTAGGCATTATGATATATATAGCAGCAAGAAACGGACCGGCATTAACTCGGAAAAAGACGCATGGGATTTAACTCCCACGCCGACTAAGGGGTTGGCTTTGTCGCTGCTTCCGCCATCTTCACGTGAAGATTTTGGAGAGTCTGCGTGATTTTTGCCACGATGGTGTCGACTGCCTGAGAGTCTGGGGAAGTTACGCCCGCAGCTTGAAGGCTGCTGATCACAAGTGCGCGAAGCTTCGCCTGGTCGAGGTACGTGTCTTTTGCGTCTTGAGACAACGAGACCGGCGCGTCCTGTGAAGCGGCGTCGCGGATCGTGTTCACTGCTTTTTCAGCAGGATTATTGCTCAAAGTATTTTGTGCCTGATCTTGCTGAGTCTGAAGATCTTGCTGCTGTTTCTGAAGTGGTTGAACGGCCTTATCGATCTCGGCTTGAATTACTTTTACTTGCTCCTGCAATTGCGTCCGCTGATCTGCGGTCAACTGTTCAACGACACTCGCTGCAACGATTGAAGCAAAGCCGGCATCATCGATAACGACTTCTGCGGGTTTAGTTTGGTCTTCGCTTTTGAGATGCACAAAGAAAGATTCTTGAGTAGGAACGTTTCCGATAGAGCTTGCGGTCCAGGCAATACCGTTCCAAACGTAGAGAACTGCTGGCACGAGAACTCCGCGCGTCGCTGCGTTGAACACGACGCCTTCGATGACGGGTTTTTCTGCAACGGTAGCCACAGGAGCAGCGACGCTGTAAGCAACG
>Ga0302315_10004290_pt1 | contig 12532 bp, 9 predicted proteins | sample III_Palsa_N3_1_FD_200532 | JGI IMG/M metagenome (GOLD analysis project Ga0302315, IMG submission 200532) | Peat permafrost microbial communities from Stordalen Mire near Abisko, Sweden - III_Palsa_N3_1 | ecosystem: Environmental > Terrestrial > Soil > Palsa > Peat permafrost | place: Sweden... | reverse complement strand
TGTTATCGTTATTCTTAGCCTGGCAAGTCGTTCCTGATACACCCAAAAAAGATCGTAATATGGATTGGGTAGGTTTAGCCTTTATTTCATTAGCGATAGGCGCAACACAATATGTGTTAGACAGAGGCAATAATGATGATTGGTTTAACGGTAAAAATATTGTTTTTGCCGCATTTTTAGCTGTACTTGGTTTAATAACGTTTGTTTCGATTAGCTTCCATAAAAAAGATAACACGGTCTTTGATGTCAGTATTTTTAAAGATAGAAATTTCTTAGTAGCAAGTATAGTGCTGGCAATTTTTGGTTTAGGCATGTATGGCTCTATGATTATCCAACCCTTATTATTAGAAGATAATCTTGGTTACCCAGTCCTCACTGCTGGTCTTGCTATGGCGCCACGTGGCATAGGTGGTTTTATCAGCATGCTATTTGTAGGAAAAATCATTCACAAATATGATCCACGCTATTTAATTGGTTTAGGAATTATTATTACTGCCATTAGCAATTGGATAGGCACATCGTATAGCTTAATGATAAGCCCCAACTGGATAACATTACCGTTATTTCTACAAGGCCTTGGTCTTGGATTAATTTTTGTCCCTTTGTCGACTGTCGCTTTTTCCACCCTCCCTCATACAATGCGTGCAGAAGGCGCAGGTTTATACAGCTTATTGCGTACCATCGGCTCATCGGTGGGTATATCGCTCGTTATAACCATGTTCAGCCGACATACACAAATTCACTGGAATGATTTAAGTGGCGATGTAACCCCTTACAATCTTGCATTATTGCCTTACGAAACTTACGCCCCGGTACTGGACAATTTATCGGCAACTATGGAGTTAATAGGAGGCAGTGTGGCAAGACAAGCGCAAATGGCAGCGTTTGTGGATGTATATGCTTTTATTACCTGGAGTTTTGTGCTGATGTTGCCGCTAATATTATTGATCCGGTATAAGCAGCCAGAAAAAGGAGAAGATTTACCGGTTGGAGAGTTTTAATAGAGGGGGGCTGAGGCGCAAAACAAAAAGCAGTTAATCCGTTAAACGTAAGAGACAGATACCATGATATCATCCTGATGACCTATTCAGCCTTCGCTAGAGATAGTATAATCGGCAACGATTGATGACGCTCTATATTTGGAGAAATAGCATGCCAGGTTTACTGACCAATAAAAAAGCCTTAATTGTAGGCTTAGCGAGCAATCGCTCTATCGCAGCAGGAATTGCTGAGGCTTTCCATCGTGAAGGCGCGAGCCTCGCGTTTACCTATCAAAACGACAAACTAAAAGGCAGGGTCTTAGATATCGCCGCGCAATACGATTCCAGTCTCGCCTTTTCGTGTGATGTTAGCCATGATGAAGAGATTAACGCAACCATTGCTGCATTAGGAGAACATTGGAATGAACTGGATATCATTATTCATTCCGTAGCTTACGCGCCAGCTTACCTACTTGAAGGTGATTATCTTGATAACCTTGATAGAGAAGGTTTTCGCATAGCGCACGATATCAGCTCCTACAGCTTTAGTGCTTTAGCCAAAGCGGCAAAACCATTGATGCAAGAAAGACAAGGTGCGTTGCTAACGTTATCCTATCTCGGTGCTGAGCGTGTTATTCCTAATTATAATGTGATGGGCTTAGCCAAAGCGAGCTTAGAAGCTAATGTACGCTATATGGCAAGCAGCCTAGGCCCGCAAGGCATTCGTGTCAACGGTATATCAGCAGGCCCGATTCGCACCTTAGCTGCCTCCGGCATTAAAGACTTTCGCAAGATGTTAAAGTTTAATGAAAGCATTACCCCTTTACGCCGTAATGTCACCATTGAAGAAGTTGGCAATGCAGCAGCTTTTTTATGCTCTGATTATGCCTCTGGCATTACCGGTGAAATTATTCACGTGGATGCTGGTTATCGCACCGTAGGCCTTGGTGATATGAGTGCAGGTTAATTTATTATGGCATGGCTTTTTGATGCAACCTCACTAGCAGCGCTTATGACACTAACGCTGCTAGAAATTGTTTTGGGTATAGATAATATTATCTTTTTAACAATTTTGATCGATAAGCTGCCTAAGCACCAGCAAGAACTAGCGCGTAAATTAGGTTTATTTTTTGCGATGATAACGCGTATCTTGTTCTTATTATCGTTAACATGGATTATGCGTTTAAGTGAGCCCTTGTTTTTTGTCGGAGAGTTAGGGATTTCAGGGCGTGATTTAGTGCTAATTATTGGTGGGGGTTTTCTTATTGCAAAAGGAAGCCATGAAATTTATGGTTTATTTTCCCACCTAGAACAACGCGTAACAGCTCCACAATCCATGCTGTCAACTGCCAGCTTTTTTACTACTTTAGTGCAAATTGCATTAATTGATATTGTATTCTCTATAGATTCCATAGTAACTGCTGTAGGTTTATCCAATCAATTACCGGTCATGATTACAGCGATTATCATTTCCGTTGTGATTATGATGTGGTGTGCTGAAGCTATAGGTCGTTTTATTGAATCAAACCCTAGCATTAAGATGTTAGCTTTATGCTTTCTCGTTATCATTGGTGGAATGTTAGTTGCTGATGGTATTGATTATCATATTGCCAAGGGTTATGTTTATTTCGCCCTTGGGTTTTCTGTAATTGTGGAAATACTAAACATTCGTTTACGTAAGCTTAGCCTGGCACTAAAAGCGCCAGATACAAACTAGATATTAGTTAATCCGCTTGTTAATCACAACATGCACTGTGCCTTTATCACTGTTTGATAATTGCAGCGATTGTTCGCCTTCACTATCACCTTTGTTTGCAAAAGGTTGGCCATTAACCGATAGACGCGCCACCACTTGTAATTTTTTATCTTTAGGCAATAACCTACCTAATATCATCGCGTTATCTGCGGTTAAAGTATAAGATTTCGGCAAAGTATTTACTGTATCTTTTTTGACCCATATAGGTGATTGAGCACCCTCGGCTTCTTTAACGATAATAAATAAAGTGGTTGGCTTTATTAATGCATCGCTAATACTATCATCTAAACTGACGGTCACTAATAATGAGCGAACGCCTGCCTCAGTTTGCTGAGTCAATTGTTGTTTGGCATTATCCATAGCTATTCTAATCGTTTTTCCAGCTTGCGTATCGGGTGGGAAATTGTCAACGATTTGTTGCCAAGAGTTAAGTGCTAATTGATAATTTTTTTCATTATAAGCAATAGTGGCTAATAAATTGAGCGCGCCTGGATGACGAGGGGATTGTGAAATCACATAATACAGCATTTTTAATGCTTCAGGAGTGATATGACCTTGGTTTTGTAAGTATATCACTTGTGCGTAGGCGGCATTGATTTCAATATCGTTAGGAGCGAGCGCATAAGCTTTAGCAAATGCGTCGTTAGCGGCTGGATAATCCTGTTTAGCATTATAAAGCTTACCTAAAAGAAACCAGCCTTGCGCGCTGTTATCTTGTTTTTTTAACCGATCATTAACTGCAGCTATTAATTCATCAGGTGATTTATTTTTATAATTTTGTAATAAATCTGCATATGCGCTAGCATCTTGTTGTATCGCTTGCTGCTCTATCGTCTTTTTTGGAGAACCTAAATAGCTATACAAACCCGCAACTGTAAGTGCAAAAACCCCACTAAGCGTTACGGCAAGGATATGCTGCGCTTTAGAATCTTGTTTTTTTCCCTTGAGAAAATAGAATACCAAATAGGACGCTAGCGCTAGTAGAATAATTAACAATGAAATAAACATAAAGATAGTTCCTAATTGCTGTGAGATTTTTGGTGTTTTCTAACTTGGCGATAGACGATGAAACCGCCCACGATAATCAATAACCCTGGTAAAAACCATAGTATAATCGTAGCAACTCGTAAAGGCGGATTGTACAGCACAAAATCACCGTAACGCGTCGTTAAATAGGTTTTTATTTGCTCATCGCTATATCCTGCTTGAACTTGCTGGTATATTTGCTCGCGTAAATCCTGGGCTAAAGACGCATCTGAGTCAGCAAGGGATTGGTTTTGGCATACGAGGCAACGGAATTGTTCACTTAATTGCTGGAAGCGTTGTTGTTGGGTGGGATCGGAAAATGGGTATTTATCGATGGTTTTGGCAATAAGGAGAGAAGTTACTAGGAAGAGTATAGTAATCGTTAGTAGTTTGGTTATGATGTTTAGTGGTTTGTTCATGGTGGTTTATTTTTAAAATTCCAAAAATCTCTCTAAAGCGAACCCCTCTCCCTCGAGGGAGAGGGAAATGCTGGCATAGCCAGCGAGGGTGAGGGGGACGATCTTAATGCTATCACCAGCTCCTCTACAACGTCTCGCAAACATTTCTACTCTACATAAGTGTGTACGGACAGGTTTGTACGCTGTAGTAAAATCCAGCAAACGCTCAAAGATCGCCCCCTCACCCTCGCAAGCTTCGCTTGCTCGACCTCTCCCTCGAGGGAGAGGTGATCCTGTAGAGAGATTTTGACGCTACAAGCTACAAACTAAAGCCCACTATCTTAAGCCTCTACACTTCCTCAACCCTCCTAGCCTCCTGCACCAACATAACCGGAATCCCCTCCCTTACCGGAAACGCCAGCTTATCCTCAGCGCATACCAGCTCCTGTGTTTTTTTCTGCCATTGTAATTGGCCTTTACAAAGAGGGCATACTACAATCTCTTTTAAATATTTATCCACGTAAAATCTCCTCAACCCGCTTTGTTAAACGCTGTAAAAATTCAGGGGCGATTACCGCCTCAACGGCTAAATACCATGCATTTTTAACACCTAAATGCCGGCATTTTACGGCATCTTTTTCCGTCATAATTATAGGATGCTCATCCTCAAACATAACATCTTTACGCTGATAACAATAATGATCAGCAAACGCATGCGGGATCACCTCACAGCCTAACCCTACTAGCTGCCGGAAAAAACGCTCTGGGTGCGCAATACCAGCAAGTGCGTGGACCTTTTTACCCGCAAAAAAATTACAAGCCGCTTGTTCTTGTGAATCATTAATGGAAACAAATGCATTCGTTTTTAAATAAAAATATTCTCTATCAGCACTAATGGCTTGTTGATAAATTACAAAATCCGTCGTTTGTAGCCGAGCTACAGGTTCCCGTAAAGGGCCTGCCGGTAATAATTTTTTATTACCAAATAGCTGCGTGCCATCTGCCACTATAATCTCAATATCTCGCGCTAAACGATAATGCTGCAAACCATCATCACTTAAAATAATTTTTATCGTAGGATCTTTACATAATAAGCGCGCAGCTGCCACACGATCCTGACCAACAGCAACGTCACACCTCACAGATTGTGCTATCAATAACGGCTCATCACCCACTAACTCTGGATCACTCTCCGCTGTTACCTTAAGCCGTTGTTTACCCAACTGCCCACCATAACCCCGACTCACCACGCCAATCTTAATCCCACGCTGCTCGAACCAACGACATAATGCAATAAGCAAAGGAGTTTTACCGCTTCCACCAACCGTAATATTGCCTATGATTAGCACGGGAACTGGTAATCGATGCTGCTTTAACAAACCTATTCGATAGGCAAAAGCCCGCGCGCGCACAACTAATCCAAATAACCAGGCCAACGGCACCAACACAAAGCCCCATTTATCTTCACCATACCACACCTGGTATAGCCAACGGCGTAGATAATCACGCATAGCTAATTAACCTGTTGTAATTGTAAAGCATGAAACTGTGAGTAAGCACCATTTTTAGCTAACAGCTGCGCATGTTTACCCATTTCAATAATTCTTCCATCTTCTATCACCACAATATTATCAGCATGTTCAATAGTCGATAAGCGATGCGCAATCACTAACGTTGTTTTATTTTTCATTAAGGATTGCAAAGCAGATTGTATATAACGCTCAGATTCAGAATCCAATGCAGAAGTTGCTTCATCTAAAATTAAAATAGGCGCATTTTTATAAATAGCTCTAGCAATAGCTAAGCGCTGGCGTTGCCCGCCTGATAACAATACGCCATTTTCACCAATAATAGTGTCAAAACCTTGCGGTAAACTCGTGATAAAACCAGTGGCATAAGCTAGCTTAGCGGCATTTTCTACTGCAGCCCTATCCATGTTATCGTGCCCATAGGCAATATTATGTGCAATGGTATCGTTAAATAAAACCACATGTTGCGATACCATGGCCAATTGTGCACGTAAATCCTTTAAAGGCACTTCACGGGTGTTAACATCATCAATAAAAATATCGCCCTGATAATCATCATAAAAACGCGGCAATAAGCTCGTTAAGGTACTTTTACCACTCCCAGAGCGCCCGACAATGGCAACAGTCTCGCCAGCAGCAATGGTAAGATTAATATTCTGTAAAACAGGCCGCTCTGGTAAATACGCAAAACCCACTTCTTTAAAAGAGAGGCTACCTTGTACTTTATGCAGCGCTTTTTTACCACGATCAGGCTCTGGCGGCAAATCTAATAACGCAAAGACGCTTTGTGCGCCCGCTAAACCTTGCTGGATTTTACTGCTAATCGAGGTAAGCTGTTTGATAGGATTAAGTAATGAAACAATTGCGGTCATTAAGGCTGCAAATTCCCCAGCACTTAATTGCTGCCCTCCACTAGGCGAAATAGCATAATAGATAGTCAAGGCTAAACCTACACCACCGAGCAGTTGAATCAATGGAGAGCTCACTGCAGAAGTGACTATCATCTTCATTTCTAAATGGCGATTATGCTCGGTTACTTCCTTAAATTTATTAATTTCATGCTGCTCACCATTAAAAATGCGCACTACCCGGTATCCATCAACATTTTCTTGCGCAACTTGGGTCACATTCCCCATGTTTTTTTGAATGCGATGACTGATTTGACGAAACCGTTTACTGGCCTGCGTAAAAATCACTACAACAATAGGGCCAATGGTGAGAAACATCAGCGTCATTAGCCAATTGGTGTGAAACATAACGGCTAATAAAAAAACCGTCAAAAAACTATTACGGATAACATCGATAACCACATTGGTAGAGGCTTTGGCCACTTGGTCAACGTTATACGAGAGCGTTGATAAGATTTGGCCACAAGGCGTATTATCATAATACCGCGCGGGCAGACGCTGTAAATGCTGAAACACTTGTTGCCTGATGGTGGCTATCAAATGCCGCGCAATATACGCCATGCCGTAATCAGAAACAAAACTCATTACACCACGCAGCAAGAAAGCTGCTGGAATAATGATAGGCACCCATTTGATATAGTTATGATCTTTTGCCACAAACACATTGTCAATCAAGGGTTGCAGCATCTTCACCATGCCCGCATCAACAGCTGAATATAGGGCGTTTGCTAGCACAGTGACTAGAGCTATCCACCAGTAAGGCCTTAAATAGGCCATGAGACGTTTATAAGTAACCCATTGGTTATACGGTATCGGAGAATTGGCCATATTATCATTCGGTTGTGAGTAAGATAGGCTATTGTACTGCATTCTCCGAGATTCTGCATCGAACAAGAAAGCTGTTAACTCTATACAATAGTTGCCATTATTCAAATTAGCATTTATCATACAATTAGTGGCAAATTATCCACTACATAAAGAGGCTGATTCATGCAATTTATCAAGCAATTTTTAGGTAAAATTTTACCTGTAGCTTTTAAAGCGGGTCCAACCTTTATTTTCTCAGATTGCCAACAGCCTGTGTTTGTCATCTCATTCGACGGTGTCATAATAAAAGCTAATCAAGCAGCTTTAAGCTTATATGCTCTCTCTGAAGATCGAGTAATTTCTTACAACTACTTTGAGATGTGCCGCCAAAATAATACTTTACCTGGCATAGACTCAATAGCAGCTGCTCTAAATCAAGCTTCACCACTTACGACTACCGTTACTCATCCGTCTAAGCCCATAAAATCTATACAATGGTTAACATTTATCATTAACGGGTACAAACACCAGCCTAACATCTATCTCATGGGTGTTGATATTACCCAATTAACAAACTCAACCATAGAAACGAGCCGTTTAAAAGACTCGATTATAGATAACCTGCCTAACCATTTTATTTTTTGGAAAGATAAAAATTCTGTTTACCTAGGTTGTAATGCAGCATTAGCTGCCTCGTTTGATTTAAGATCTACACAAGAAATTATCGGCAAAACGGATTATGATCTGCCTACTACCAAAGAAGAAAGTGACGCGTATCGTGCCGACGATAAAGAGGTGATGAACTCTCAGCAACCAAAGCTTAACATTGAAGAGTCACAAACTTTACCTGATGGGAGCAAAAGAGTGCTTTTAACGAGTAAAGTCCCGCTTTTTGATAAACAAGGTGTAGTTTATGGCGTGCTAGCTATTTACTCCGATATTACAGAGAAAAAACGCGCCGAACAACTGCTATTGGAAACAAATAAAAAACTCGAGAAAGCTAACCAAGCTAAATCAGAGTTTATCCGTAATATTAGCCATGATATTAGAACGCCTTTATCTGGCATACAACAGGCAACGCGTATGATAGCCGAAGGTAAAATTGTTCCAGAAGAGATAAGCGGATACGCTTTTTCAGCGTGGGAAGCTAGTAATAAACTGATGGAATTATTTAACCAAATTATTGATGTGTCTAAAAGGGAATTTTTCAACTTTGAAGATCGTATCGTAAAATTTGATCTTTTTAATATTTTACAAGATTTAAATAAAACCTATGAGGTTGTCGCTAAACACAAACAACTAGAATTAGAGATTGAATATGCTGAGGATGTTCCACAATATCTATTAGGAAAGCATCTACGTTTACATCGAATTTTAATGAATTTATTAGGGAATGCACTTAAGTTTACTCAAAAAGGCAGCGTCAAGCTTATTGTTGAAAAAGCCTTAGATAATAGCGATCAAGTTATTTTGCGTTTTAGCGTTATCGATACGGGTATTGGCATTCCTGAAGAAAAATTTGATGCCATCTTTGAGCCCTTCAGTCGCTTAACGCCTTCTTTTCAAGGGCAGTATCCAGGTTCAGGCTTAGGCTTACATGTTGTTAAAGATTATGTGAATAAAATGTATGGCGAAATATATTTGCAAAGTGAAGAAGGCCATGGCTCTATGTTTACTTGTGTTATGCCTTTCAAACGGCCTATTTTAGCAAATGACAATGATGTGGTTGAAATCGAATATGAACATACAATATCATTGGAAGAAATTATATCACACCAAAAAAACGCTAAAACAGATTACACTAGTTTTAAGCATGATAATATCATAAGCTACCGTGTACTCCTTGTAGAAGATGATAACTTAGCAAGAAGCATGGGGAATATTATACTTAAAGATATGAGCTATCTTGTAGATAATGCAAAATCAGGCGAAGAAGCGTTAGAGCTAACTGCTAACACACGCTATGATCTTATCTACATGGATGTCGGCCTACCCGGCATTGACGGAATTGAAACTGCTAAACAAATTCGCCAAAGTAGGCAAAATAAAAGCCATGACGCCTTTATTACAGCACTCACGGCTCATGCTGATGAAATCATAACCAAACAATGTTTGGAAGCAGGTATGAGTCAGGTGCTTTTTAAACCTCTCTCCCCAGAAAAAGTGCAGCAAATTCACAGTATTTTAAATATACCTAAATACAGCAATAGCACGACAAAAGTAATTGATTGGGAGTTGTGGATGACTCGTCTTGGCGAAAATAAACATATGCTGGATGAGTTATTTCGCATCCTTGCTCAAGATTTTGCTAGTAATAAAGCCGATATTGCACAGGCCTACCAAACCCATAACCTTCCTCTTTTAAAAGCTGTTACTCATAAAATGAAAGGTTCACTTGGATATTGTGGCTTACCAAGGCTGGAAGCCGCTGTAAGAGCCATAGAAATAGCAGCCAAAGAAAATAATGCTGAGGAAGTTGAGAGATGGTATCAAGAAACCTTGAATGCTATCAATGAGGCTGAACTCGCTTATCAGGAATGGGCTAAGGCAAATTAATAACTCTAGAAGATGCTACCGACCCTTAATCGCTTGGCCGGTGACCCAGGCGCAGTTTTGTAAATAGCATTAACTTCATCAGCTTCCGCAGGATCTATAGGCAACGCACTGCACTGTGACGAAGATGCTGGAGAGAAAGACTGTGGAGGCAGATTGTCAGAACCTAGCTTAAACATTCGTTTTGTAGGGGTTATTTTGCAAGAAAATAGAGCAACATTCTGTACAGCTGTAGAATGATCAGCTGTAGCGCGAGCTTGTGGAGAAGCCGGGGGCGTGAAAATCGCATCACCTCCGATTAGCTCATTGTATGTTTGCAAGGAACAGGTATTTGGTATATTCGGATCAATTTCTGCTGTGAGTTCGTTAAGGGATCTATCTAACTCCCCGCCTTTAGCATATCTACTTTTGCCCTTCGTCATAACATTTTGATCATTGATTAGCGCTAATGCTTCTTTGGCAGCATCAAAGATATTGCTAACCTTACCCGGGATAATGTGAATAACACCGTCTGTTTCAAAAGTAATGGCACTGCGAAACTCTGTGTTTGTTTTCACCTTCGCTAGCACGGCCCCTTTCCATCCAACATATTTAAATCTGCCACCAAACTCTGGCCAAAATTTATTCATTTCATCTTCGCAACGGGGCTTAATCACTTCTTGAATAAATTCATCAGTTAATGAACTTAATAGCGCTTTGGCTTCACCAGCAGTAGGATACGAACCCATGATAGTATATTTTCCATGGGTTACTATGTAATATCTATTTAAATCTTCCTCTCCTTTTACACGATCATCGTAAGGCATGATGCAAGGGAACCATCCGTCCATGACGATAAATGAAATAGGTCGGGTTGTTGTTCTCATATCTTCGTAAACTAACGACAAGCAAGCTTGGTATTGAATGTCCATCTCTATGGGAAGATCTTGCACAGGGGGCAGCAGTGCCTGATAGCTTGTTGCATTTATGACCTTATCAAACATCGCCGTTTCATCGTTTAAATAAAACGATTCATTAACTCTATTTATGCTATCTACCGAGTAATTACAAGATAGCTTAACACCCGCCGCATTTAAATATTCCCTAAATTTGGCACGTAAAACTTTACCCACTACGATGCTAGGTTCATCAAGATCATAAGCACTGTGCAAATTCTGATAACGCCATTGTTCAAGTTCTAGCGGTCTACACGTTTTTGTTTCATGACAAACTGCATCAAATTCTTCTACACTAATTTTAGGTGGATTACCATCAGCATCCTTTATCCCTAGAGCATAAATGGAATTAGCATGTTGAACGATTAACTCCCGATAAGCTTTTTTAAATTCCTCAAAGCCAGATTGACAACTTTCTCGTGTTTTTTTGGAGCGCGGGTAATGCGGGCCACGGTGTAATCTAACACCAAATTTTGCGGATAATTCGCTAAAAATATCAGGATTTTTTTCAAAGAGATTTACTTCGTGGCCTAGTTTTGCAAGAGTGATGGCAATATGAGCACCGTACCAGCCGGCACCAATTATAGCAATCTTCATAATTTGAGCTCCCTGCCAACATGCTTCATGAGGTAATTACACCTTTATATAAGCTAAATGAATTTTGTAACATTCTATAGACCATAAGCCACTTTAACTCCTTAAAACATCACGCTTCTCTCTTGAACATATAGCTTACAGACTACTAAATCGTGTAAGATTTATCTTACGCTCATGCAAGCCGCTAGCTCACACTATGCTATATAGTATCAAAACTTTTGCAAGATGTTAACAGTTTAATACTTATGACCATTTCATGTATAAAAAAATTTTATACATCAGACTGTCGGCAACTATTGTAAGTTTAATCAAGAATAGAATGTTACTTTTTCTTCTTTTCAGCCTTAGTGTCTTTGGTCTTTTTTAGCGTAGGCTCATCCTTACCCCTGCCCATGGTCCAAGCAGGCGCATCACTAGCAGGAAAGGATTCTTCTAAAGCTTCATCGATCATTTCTTCAGGTAACGCTTTAGCTTTTTGCTCATTAATAGTGCGTAACTTCTTTTGACTACACATGATTGACCTCACTTCAGATGAAACATCACGTATTTTTTATCATCTTCCTTTTTTGGAACATATACAAGTGCCTTATACAATCAAACTAAACGGTAAACTCTTAGTATGTTAAAATCCGTATAGAAACCGCTGTAGGTTACATCGGTGGCGCGCCAGCTTACTCAATTATCAAAAGGCATGCCTTAACAATACTCATCTTTGGAGAAATCAGTGAATTATCAGCATGCTTATCACGCGGGTTGTATCGGTGATGTGTTTAAACATATCGTTATGATTCAACTCTTAAAAGCACTACAAATAAAATCTAATCCCCTGTGTTATATTGACACGCACGCAGGCGCAGCTCAATACAATCTCCTCGATAATCCCTCGCAAAAAACTGGTGAATATAAGGAAGGTATTGCAAGATTATGGCCGGATATTGCCGTAAAATCTGCTGCTATTAACGATTATTTAGAGGTGATTAAAGTCTTGAATCCTGATAACACCCTGAATTTTTATCCTGGCTCAGGCTCAATAGCACAACATT
>Ga0302315_10004289_pt1 | contig 12532 bp, 10 predicted proteins | sample III_Palsa_N3_1_FD_200532 | JGI IMG/M metagenome (GOLD analysis project Ga0302315, IMG submission 200532) | Peat permafrost microbial communities from Stordalen Mire near Abisko, Sweden - III_Palsa_N3_1 | ecosystem: Environmental > Terrestrial > Soil > Palsa > Peat permafrost | place: Sweden... | reverse complement strand
TGGCCAGCAATAAAATCAGCAATGTATTGGAACATCCACGCATGCATTTTATTGAAGGCGATATTACCATTAATAAAGAATGGGTCGAGTATCATATTAAAAAATGCGATGTGATATTACCCTTGGTGGCGATTGCCACGCCTGCCACGTATGTGCAGGATCCATTAAAAGTTTTTGAGTTGGATTTTGAAGCCAATTTGGCGATTGTGCGACAATGCGTGCAATATAAAAAACGCGTGATATTTCCATCCACTTCAGAAGTGTATGGCATGAGTACAGAAAGTGTTTTTGATGAAGAAGAAAGCGTGTTGGTATTGGGTCCCATCCAAAAACAACGTTGGATTTATTCTTGCAGTAAACAATTAATGGATCGCGTGATTTATGCGTATGGTCAAAAGCATGGCTTACAATTCACATTGTTTCGTCCATTTAATTGGTTTGGTCCTAAATTGGATAATATTTTTGAACCCAAAGAAGGCAGCTCTCGCGCACTGACACAATTTTTAAGCAATATTATTCATGGTAAAGACATACAATTGGTGGGCGGTGGTTTACAACGTCGTAGCTTTACTTATATTGGCGATGGTATTGATGGCTTAATGCGCATTATTGAAAATAAAAATGGCGCTGCGGATGGAAAAATTTTTAATTTGGGCGATCCACGTCATGATATGAGTATTAAAGAATTGGCTCAAACTCTATTAAATGTTGTTAGAACCTATCCTGCCTTTGCTGAAAAAGCCAGTCAAACACAATTGATTACCGTGTCAGCAGAAGCGTATTATGGTGAAGGTTACCAAGATGTCAGCGCGCGTGTGCCCTCGATTAAAAATGCTCAAACGCATTTGGGTTGGCAGCCTAAAATTGGGTTTGAAGAAGGTTTGCGTAAGACATTGGATTATTATGTCAAAGAAGAGTTGTCTTAAAAGGGAGCTCGGTGGGATCGAAAAGTACGAGTGTAGTTTTTTACTCGAGCCCACCATTGATACACTCAAAAAGATTTTATTCAATTCTATTGGAATATTCTATGGTTTTAATTCTTTTTTAATAAATATCATATATAATTAAGTCATGTTGTAAAAAGGGGACAGACGGTTATGCCAGTTAACGGTGTAGTATCTCATTTGTATCAAGTTGTTGTTAACAAAATATCGCCAAATGCTGCGCCACGAGTGGCCGTACAATCGCTTGATGTGACACTTAATTTTAAAAATGCATTGAATGCAGCTGATCGACTTGCGATGCTTAAAGAGGCCTTGGATAAGGCTTTTTTCGCCTATGTGCCCTCACAATTTCCTGTTTTAAATATTCGTGTGATGGTTCAAGACACAGGTCGTGATGTCAGCACCAGCGATGTTTTATCAGCCACATTGTCTTATTTTAACGACGCAACTTTATCGTCCGCTCAACGCATGCATTTGGACCTTCGCTCATTAGGCGACTTTGGTTTGCGTTCTGATCTTGGGTTATTAAATGAGCTGATGGAAAAAGGCGTTGTTGAGAAAGTTCAAGTGCAGAGTGTTTCCTGTAAGAAATCTCCAGCGATTACTTGTTCTAAGGACAAGATGGGTGGAATGCAGCTTGTGCTTGCCCCAAAACCGAAATCGGTACAGAAAGCAAGAGTGTAAAGTTAGTCTGGTTTCTGTCTTGGTTTTTCTTCACTTGTTGGACTTCCCACTAAAATAAGTTTGATAATCGACTTTTTATTCCGTATACTGGACGTATATGAGTAATAACAAGGCTGAGTAATATCATTTATCATGACAAAACCAGACAACGATGTGCTCTATTCACATATCTTACTTTCAGATTTACAAGAAAATCACACGCTTTTGCCAGATGAGTCATTGCGTTTTGTGTTGTTATTTTATACGTTATCCAGTTGGCAGCAGCAAGATCAAAAGACTGAAGGCCATGTAGTGTCACCTTTTTTAAAGATCCCACGCAGAGATCACGTGCTTCACCCCGGTAAAGGAACACAACAACGCCAAGCCAATGTTGATGCATTTAAAACGAAGCGTGCAGAATTGCTGAATTTGTATGGCGCGCGTCTCAGTGATGCACAAAAAGAATTACTGAGTTCAAACAACGATGATTGTTTACCCAAATTCAGTACATCGTTTCTGATGTATAAAGATCAACCGGTCTTAAATATCCACTATCGTGGCGGACAAGACATGTATAAGGAGAGCATTTTTACTAATCGGGGAGATCCTCTGTATGATAAGATAACTGAACTTAAAAACGGTTATAAACAGCTGCAGGGTATGAAAGCGAAGCGCGCTATGCTGTTAAAAGAGATCGAGACTGTTCAAAAAAAACAAGAAAAATTAACAATCGCTTGGTTTGTAATAAGTAGGCAACATAAATTGCGTTTGCTGCAACGGCCCCTGGCAGAACTGGGGAAGCAACTATCATCTTTAGAGAAATCACAACTTGAATTAATGGAAGAAATTGCACGTTTAAAAGAAATAACCACGGGAGGCACCATTGCAAAAGGCGCCGAAGGCGTAGGGCGCATGGCACAACAAGTCCCTGTCATGTTGGCTTCACAAACAGATACGATTGCTGATCTTGATTTGGCTGCTCAAGACAGGTTATTTGTAGCGGCATCACCTACTGATGGCTTATCTCTTACAAGAAACCCGGCTGATGTCGCGTCTTCATCTACAGCGATCCTTTATACGCCTCAACGTAGTGTTGCAACGGAAGGGCTCCAAGAAGTCAAATTTCGCAAAGTCACTCATCATCCGGCTTATTCGTATGGACGAACTGAAAAAGTTGATCTGCAGGCTGTAAAACGGAATTTTTTTAATGAAGCCGTTGTTTCGGAGCTAGCATCAGGCAATTCTTATATTTTCGATGTTAACTCCACTACACAGAAGTCAGCAATATACGGTGATTATTTGGGTGGAAAAAATTTAGAGGATTTAAAAACAGATTTATCCCTTGACTGTAAGCAGCGGATCATCATTTTATATTTGGCATTTAAACAATATCAAAAAAAATGCTTGGCTCGGAATTATCTTCATCGCGATCTTAAAGAAGCGAATTTTGTTGCAGAAAGAAACGATACTCTTTTAAGTGTGAATCCATGTGATTACGGTCTTGCAATCAGCTATCCTGATGGTCATCCTTTGTATCTTCCCGACGAGAAAATGCTTGGCACAGACAGATACATGGCGCCTGAAATTAAGAGGGGTCATTATTCTGAAAAAAGTGAAATTTATGCGTTGGGATTGATGGTGGTAGGATTTTTAAATCAAAGTTATTTTGATCCTAATAAAGGTGGTTTGCCATTATCCCCCTCGGATCGGCATGTTGCAGAGGATTTAGTAGACTATGCCAATAACTCTATGAGAGAGACTGAAGCCGACGATCGCCCTACACTGCAAGCGGTTTTGAAAGTGTTTGAAAAGCGCCTGCGTAAACATTTCAAAATAGATCCTGTCAAAGCAGAACAACTAGGTATGTTATTTGAAGCACAGTTGCCGGGTACGAAACAAAGTGCGACTTATAAACGTGGTAAATAATCTTGCCCGGCCTGCCTTGATATCGTATTGATTTTTCAACACCATGTTTGTACACTTTCGATAGTGGACTTTAAATTTGTACAAATATGGATAACCGAATAAAAATGAGATAAACAAAGGTTAAAGACGACCTTTGTTTATCATCATCCTAAAAATCACATCTTCGAAGGTGCCGAATGACTTTGATAACGCGTGATGCTATCGACAATTTCTTGTTTAGCCACATGAATATCTTGCCAGCCATCCAATTTAACCCATTTTCCTGTTTCTAAGTCTTTGTAATGCTGGAAAAAGTGTTCAATTTGTTGCAATAACAATGCAGGGACATCTTCAATGCCGTGTACTTTGTCATACAATGTGGATAATTTGCTCACAGGCACAGCCAAGACTTTAAAATCAATACCCGATTCATCCGTCATTTTCAATCCACCAATGGGACGACAACGGATCACGCTGCCACTTTGCACAGGATGCGGCGTGATCACCAACACATCCACCGGATCGCCATCTTCTGACAAAGTTTGTGGCACATAGCCATAATTGCAAGGATAAAACATGCACGTGGCCATAAAACGATCAACAAATAGCGCACCGGAGCTTTTATCCACTTCATACTTAATAGGTGTGGCATTGGCGGGGATTTCCACGACAACATAAATATCATTGGGAACTTGTTTACCTGAAGGGATGTTATGCATGGCTAAATGCTCCTTTTTGCATTAAAAATCAAATAAAATCATGCTATTATTCTATAAAAATGATCGGTTGTCACGAAAATAATCGGGCTGTTGACAGCGATTATTTTTTAGCGCATTTATTGATACCGTCTATGGTGTTGGGTACGGGAATGATCGCTACGGAGGCGTTGTGAATGAAGGTATGTTGGGATGGAACGTGCGTATTGAGAGATGGTATGGAGGGGCGTTCTGTGATAAAATTATAACCATAGGACCATGTCTATGGTTATAAAGGGAGAGCAAGATGATACAAGAAATATCCGCTGGGCAATTCAAAGCAAAATGTTTACAGTTGATGGATGAAGTTAAGCATAAACACACATCTTTTGTGATTACTAAGCATGGTAAACCGGTGGCAAAGCTGGTTGCCATTGATGATGAAGAACCTATTAATTTGTTTGGCGCTTTAAAAGGATCTATTCAAATTCAGGGAGATATTATTCATTCCACGGATGAGTCATGGGACTCTGAAGCATGAAAGCGTTACTTTTAGATACGCATGTGTGGATTTGGTTAATAGAAGGCTTACCCAGCTTGGCAAAAAAACATCGCGATCTGATTAACCAAACAGCCGAGCACACGCAAGTGTGTATTGCAGCCATTTCACAATGGGAAATTAGCATGTTAGTCATGAAACAACGTATTCGTATCAATAAACCCGTTTTAACCTGGATAGAAGAAACCTTGGCATTGCCAGCCATGGCATTAAAACCATTAACGGCAGAGATTGCCGCAGATAGTTGCCAGCTACCTGGCGATTTCCATGGTGATCCCGCGGATCGTTTGATTATATCGACAGCCAGAATACATGATCTGACTTTATTAACACATGATGAAAAATTGATTGAGTATTCAAAAAATAAGCATGTTTCTGTGTTAGCAGTTTAATATTGAGATGATGATATGGAGTTGTTTGTGAAAAGTATCGCTGTTGCCCCCATGCTCAATTGGACCGATCGACATTTTCGTTATTTAGCGCATTTGTTGGCACCATCGACCGTATTATATACAGAAATGATCACCACGGGCGCTTTATTGCATGGCGATGCGGAACGTTTTTTGGCGCATGATCCTTCCGAAGATCCATTGGTTTTACAATTGGGTGGCAGTGATCCACACGCATTGGCACAATGCGCACGGATGGCACAAGATCAAACCTATCAAGCGGTGAATTTAAATGTCGGTTGTCCCAGCGATCGTGTTCAATCGGGACAGTTTGGTGCTTGTTTACTATTAAAACCGGATTTGGTGGCGGATGGTGTGCGGGCGATGCGTGAGGCGGTGACTCTTCCCATCACAGTTAAAACGCGCATCGGCGTCGATAAAGGCGATCAGCGCGCGCAAGTGTATCCTTTTATTGATAAAGTGGCCGCGGCAGGTTGTCGGACTTTTATTATTCATGCCAGACAAGCGTGGTTAAAAGGCTTAAGCCCGAAAGAAAATCGCGATGTGCCCCCCTTAGATTATCCGTTTGTGTATCACATAAAAAAAGATTTTCCTGGTTTGGAAATTATTATCAATGGTGGAATTAATGATTGCGCATCAATTCAAACGCACTTTCAAGCGGTTGATGGCGTGATGTTGGGGCGCAAAGTATGCGAAGAGCCCTATTTTTTGGTGCAATTGCAGCAATTGTTACAACCGGAATGGATTGTTCCGAGTCGGTATGATGTTGCCCAAAAATACATGCAATATATGCAACGACAAATAAACAACGGCGCACGTTTAATGGAAGTGGCGCGGCATCTGCTGAATTTATTTCATGGACAACCCGGCGGCAAGCGTTGGCGCCGGTATTTGACAGAGCAGATGCAACAAAAGCATTTTAATATCCAAGCGTGGACATTGTTTTTGGCTGAGATGGCGTGATTGGCTTTTAGTCTTTTTCCCCATTGCTCGATGTGGACAGTCTTTTTGGGGACTTTTCTTTGGGAGAATGCTTATCCTTAAACGTAGTGTACCGTTCATTGATAAAAGTGTATAACTTGCTTTGTTCGGATGCAAACGCGGGAACCAAACGATTTTTTGCTTCATGATCTGTTTTAATGGCGAGCAGCGCGGTATCAAAAGCCTGCTTAATTTTTTCAATACAACTGCCGGATCCCGTTTCGTCTGAATATGCGGCGTGAACAAGCGATTTGAATAAGGTGTCTAAAATCATGTTACGGTCGAAGCTAATTAATTTTTTTCCAGTCAATGGTTTCCCAACTATAATTTTCGCATCGGTTTTTCGTGCCACTTTATAATCACGTATGGCTCTGCCCACTAATTCGATGGCATGTCTCGCAGGTTCATAATCTTGTTCTTGGAATTGGCCGCATTGTAGCGTTTCTAGTGAGGATAAAGTAGATAAAATATCTCCACACTGTGCTACTATTTTTCCATTGTTTCCTTCGAACATAAAGAGTAAACGGTTTGCTTGAAGCGTAGTTGCTGTTACCAGCGCATTATATAGTGACGACTCCATTGTAGGGTTGGTCATTTTTGCCAAAATATGAGCAACTTGCTCCTGATGTTCAAATTTTAATAAGAACCGATAAATATTTGGTGCGGCCTTGAGTGCTTGAACAAGTTTTTTTTTGTTTAAGTCGGATGATGTGAGTGCATCATCGGCAGCAGGAGTTTGTTTCCAGTGGCTCGGTTGAGCCCGTGAAGCTTCGGCTGCGGCAACCAATAATCGTCCGAATCTTGCATCGTATGTCGATCTTTTGTGATCCTGTGGGTCGACGGGATTATCGCGCCTCTGGACTGAATTGTCATCGATTAATGCAAACGAAGACATCTCTGCTCCTGCTGGCAAGCCAGAAGCTTGAGCTTCGCCACTTTCATTGTCCAATCTGAAAGCGGGTTCTTCTGCTGGAGGCCTCGACTGTGGTGGGCCGGGAGGAAGAGCATCGCTATTTGGTAAGGGAAGCGGCGCTTCAAGGTGTCCTTCTCCTTTTGGAGATTCTGGTTCTAATAATGTAGATACGGGAAGTTTTAAATCTACACTTGGTCCAGCAGCAGATCGATCTACCACTTGTGCTTCATCGGCAAGATCTTGTAGCACTGGTTTTTTTTTCTTTTTCTTTTTCGGTGCATTGTCTGCGTCTGCTCCTGGATTTGAGAATTGTCCAGGCAAAGCCACAGAAGTATCCATTGTTATTGTTTCTGCGACCACAGGTGGTGGAGACACTGCTCCAGGTAAGAGAGAAGATAATGTTTCTGTAACCGTCTCTACCGACGATCTATTCAAACTTGCAGAAGTATCTATTGTCGCTATCACAGGCGATGCAGACGTTGATTTAGATAAGAGAGGAGATAATGTTTCTGTAACCGTCACTATCAAGTCTTGTTCTTTATCCTCAAAAAGAGGAGGACTCAACTTGTTGCAAGCATTGTTTAGACAGACAACCATAGCAATTCGTTGTTCTATATCGATGTTCGTTTCTAAAATACCGATAACCAGTGTCAACCAAGCTTGTAAAGCCATTTGATTATCTGCTGGTTTGCTGACTTTCCGGTGTGCATCATCGTGTAAAATAAAATGCAATGGATGCAAAAACTCATTTTGGGCTCGGATCTCGATGAGTTTTCTGATAGCTAGATCATTAGACTTGTTTTTGAACAAACGGCGTGATGGAACCTTAGTTGTTTCCAAATACTGGTTAAAGGTTTCATAAAATATTTGATATCTGGTTTTTGGAAAGCTAAAATAGTTTTTTGTTTTTTCTTGCTGCGTATCAAATGTCTCTACTATCGAACCCAATAGCGTTTGTTGCTCGTCAGTATTTAAAATAACGTCTTGAGAACAAATGACAGATTGGATAAAAGATTCTAAAATAATGGTTTCGGGGTATGCCCCGCTGTTGGTTCTACCCAAATTCTCACCGAGGGCCTGGAGTTGAGCAACAAGGATATCTAAAGGATGGCCTAGTGTTTGATCATAAACTTTATCAGTAGAATATGTTAATACCATCGTGATCCCGAAAAAATATGTAAGCTTATTAACACAGTATCTGAGCCGGTAAAAAATGTCAATAGTTTTTACGCTAACTACTCAAAGTCAATGCTTACACAAATATCGCCCATATGCCTGCATAACATAAAAAACCACCAACGTCGCCACACATGCCTCAATTCCCGCAAACATTTCTAACTCTGGCGCATAACGTACAAACAAATCCTGCTGCGCCGCCCACATCGACATCTTAAAGCTCGCCGTGGCGCTAATCACCAGCGGGAATGTATACGCCGCAAAAGCCGGACTAAAGGGTAAACGCAGCAACGGGATAAGCATGAGATAAACCGTTGCGGTCATCACAACAGCGATACCAAATAATATGGCAATCAATAATGCTTCTGGTCGCGGCACATAGGTCAGATAGGCTGCCAATGATAAACTGGCGGGTGCGGCTAAAATAGCGAGGCTGGGTTTGCTGATATTGTCTAAATTGGGGTATAAAAACAGACGAAATAAAAAAATGGGCAGTAAAATAAAATAGGCCACAATACCAAAGATAAATAAACCATCAACCAATGGCTCAAAAGCAGGTGAGGGCATTGTTAAACAAGCGACCAAAATCCCCACGGGTGGTACAAACCAACTGGGCATGATGTGCTGTATATTAAATGCTTTCAAACGATGAAAAACAAAAAACATAAAAAACAGTAAGTGCGCTATCACCGCCATCAACCATATTGCGATGGCCACATCCGTTTGCCATCGATTAATGGTATCGCTGAGTACCATCAATGTCATGGCAAGGGTAGGCAATGTACTACCGACACCAGGATGTTGCAAATCTAACCACAATAAACGTGGATAGCATATAAATTTTATTTTTAACGGTATCAGCAGCAATGTCGCCATGACAAAACCAATGATTAAAATAAAACTCGCATGGACCGGAAAAAACAATGACCAACACACCGCCAAACTGGCAATCCCCAGTGCCAAACCAGAGATCGGTGTTGGATATTGTTTAATCCATGTGTACATCTTTATTTCACTCGCATCCCAGGTTCTACGCCTGCTTGTGGTTCCAATAACCATACTTTTTCCCCACTGGGATCACATGCCACCGTGACCATGCCTTCCGACACGCCAAAGCGCATTTTACGTGGTGCCAAGTTTGCAACAATCACGGTGAATTTTCCTATCAATTGCTCTGGTGTGTAACTGGCTTTAATGCCGGCAAAAATATTGCGTGTTTCAAGACCAATATCCACGGTCAATTGCAATAGCTTATCGGATCCTTCCACGGTTTTTGCGTCCAATATTTTTGCAATGCGCAAATCCACTTTAACAAAATCATCGATGGTGATTTCAGCATGGATGGGGTTTAAGGGTGTTTTTGTTGCAATGGGAGCGGTCGCTTCTGCGGTTAAATCTTGTTTGGCTTCTTCTAACATAGCGTTGATTTGTTCCTGTTCAATACGTTGTAATAAAGGGTTGAAAGGCTGCAAGGGTTGGTTTAATAACGCTTGTGGCGCGATTTCCCAGGTTAATGGTCCTGCATTTAAAAACGTTTCTATTTTTAAAGTGGTGTGTGGGAAAATGGGTTTTAAATATAAACTTAACACACGAAATAAATTAATCCCCAAGGTGCAAATGCGTTGTACCAATGGCAATTGTGCAGGATCTTTGGCCAATATCCAAGGTTTTTTGTTGTCAATATATTGATTGGCTTTATCGGCCAATAACATGATTTCACGCATGGCCGCGCTAAATTCGCGGTTTTCATACAAGGCTGCAATTTCATCACTTTTATTCGAAAATTCTGCAAACAATTCAGGCTGATCCAATTCACTGGCCAATTGGTTGTTAAAGTTTTTTGCTAAAAATCCAGCGCAACGGCTGGCAATGTTGACCCACTTCCCCACCAAATCGGAATTAACGCGACCTAGAAAATCTTGCATATTTAAATCCAAATCTTCAATGCGACTGTTTAATTTGGTTGCAAAATAATAACGTAAACAATCCGCAGGCAAATGATTTAAATAGCTGCGTGCTTTAATAAACGTGCCACGTGATTTAGACATTTTCTGTCCATTCACGGTTAAAAAACCATGCGCATAAATCGCATTGGGCGTGCGCAAGCCTGCGCCTGATAACATTGCTGGCCAAAACAAGGTATGAAAATACATAATGTCTTTGCCAATAAAATGATACAGCTCATACGTTGAATCTTTCTGCCAATAATCATCAAAAGAAACGTCTGGATGGCGTGAGCACCATTCTTTAAAACTGGCCATATAACCAATCGGCGCGTCTAACCAAACATAAAAATACTTGTCGGTGGTGCCAGGAATTAAAAAGCCAAAATACGGCGCATCACGGCTAATGTCCCAAGGATTTAAACCGGCCTTAAACCATTCATCGAGCTTGTTGGTGACTTCCGGCTGTAATGCTCCGCTGCGTGTCCAAGCATGTAATTCTTTTTCAAACGCCGGCAGATTAAAAAAGTAATGTTTGGATTTTTTTTGTATGGGTGTGGCACCAGAAACGGCTGAAATCGGATCGATCAGTTCGGTTGGCTGATAAGTGGCACCACACGCTTCACAATTGTCACCGTATTGGTCTGCTGTTTTGCAACGTGGACACGTGCCTTTTACATAACGATCAGGTAAAAACATACCTTTGACGGGATCATAGGCTTGTGAGATGGTTTTTTCTGTAATAAAACCGCCGGATTGCAAACGTTGATAAATTGACCCAGCCAGTTCTTGGTTTTCTTTAGAGTGTGTGGTGTAAAAATTATCAAAGGCAATGGCAAAATCTGCAAAATCGGTGCGATGTTCTTGACCCATTTGAGCAATGAGTTCTTCTGGCGTGATGCCTTGTTTTTCTGCACGCAGCATAATGGGCGTTCCATGCGCATCATCACCACAGATATAATAACAACTGTGCCCGCGTAATTGTTGGAAACGCGCCCAAATATCGGCTTGAATGTATCCAACCATATGCCCTAAATGGATTGAGCCGTTGGCATAAGGCAAGGCGTAGGTAATCAAAATGTGTCTTTTGGCGGCCGATGTCATATCGTAGAAATGTCCCAAATACTTGAAAGTGTACAAATTGTAGCTTTTTTGCATCTAAAAGGGAACAAGTAGCGGGGGTTTTTATAAAAACATACTGAGGGAGAGGCGATCCACGGTCTACATCTTTTTTCCTAGTTTAACCGGCTGTTGTGACAACGGCTGCACAGGTCTTGGATTGAAGCCCGTTTTTGGTTGCTGCATGGTTTGATAATAAGGCCGCATGTTGGTTGTGTGAACAGGCGGCATGGGGATCACTGGATACGGATGAACAGGCGGCATTGGCGGTATTGGATAAGCATAAATGGGCTGCATCGGAGGCATCGGATAAGGATAGACCGGTGGCGTTGTAGTTATTGGATGCATATAAACAGGTGGTTGAAAAGGATTCAGGTACACCATGGGTTGCGGCGAGATGACAGAAGGATACATCATCGGTTGAGCGTATGGCTGCAAAGGCGCCCGCCTCAATACTGGATCGGGTGTTTGCGAAATATGGGTCGTCGAAGGAGCGGCTTGAGGCTGTGCTTTATTTTCAGGCTTAAACACGGGCGCTTGAGCCGATATGACAAACGGCTTTATGACATGACTGGGTGTGGTAGGAGACGATACGTTAGATGGTTCAGCAGATTTGCTGGACATTTCTTTTTTGCAATCTCTTCTTGAAGGCGAGTTTGTTCGAGTGTTTTCTCTTTTTTGAGCGCTGCTTTTTGAAGACGCATTTGTTCTAATTCTTTTTCTTTTAGTTTCTTTTGTTGCTGCTTTTCCAGTTCTCTTTGACGGTGTAATGCGTCATCTTCGCGTTGTTTTTTTCTTTCTTCTTTTTCTTTTTGCTTTTGCAATTCCCGCTGTGCTTCTTTTTCGGCACTTGCTTTTTCCGTCGCTTCCCGTTGCAGTCTTTTTTCTTTTTTTATTTTATTTAATGCTTCGTTATCGACAATGCCTGCTTTTTGCAATTGATTTTGATACCACGTTTGGATATCTGTTTGTAGTTTTTCCCTCCAGGTTCCTTCATTGCCCTGTGACACTTCATATATTAATAAATGACTCCCCATTCCTTCTATCACTTCATTTAGCCATTGATAATAGGGCAGATTGTGGAAGCCGCGTTGAGAACAATGTCTAGTGTCAAACATTTTAAGCACCAAAGATCCCTGGGCATTGGCTAACGTTATTCGTAGTCCGAATTCAATGCCAATGCTGGTAGATTGATTTCTTTCAATGATAATGCCAGGCAACGAC
>Ga0302315_10004288_pt1 | contig 12536 bp, 11 predicted proteins | sample III_Palsa_N3_1_FD_200532 | JGI IMG/M metagenome (GOLD analysis project Ga0302315, IMG submission 200532) | Peat permafrost microbial communities from Stordalen Mire near Abisko, Sweden - III_Palsa_N3_1 | ecosystem: Environmental > Terrestrial > Soil > Palsa > Peat permafrost | place: Sweden... | reverse complement strand
GGAACCGTTACCCCGCAGCCTCTCCCGTTACCCGGGTTCCCTTTCGCAGCCGCCACGATTGAGGGCTGGATCAACTCAAACAACACTGCGGCTATGCGTACACACGGTTGGGGAATCTGGGGCGCCCTTGGCACCGTTACCTCCTCCACCGGCGGTCTTCCTACCTATGAGACCTGGTACACCGATCAAGAGGTGGCAGCCGGACCGCCAACGGCGCATGCCAATATCAAGTTCGCCGCCATACGTTCTGCCGGCCGCGCCGTCCACACGTTTGAGGTGCCGGAGCAGTTTCACCATGCACACACTCGTAGAGCCCTAGGGGCTCGCGTTGGAGCGGCGGCAGTCGACGTCCACGCGCAGCCGCTGGTTACGATGAACTTCGATGCGGATTACGCGCAGTTTATCTGGAACAACAACTACCAGAGCCCGGCGACGATCTGGGGTCTGCAGGCCAACTGGGGCACCGGGCCGGTTTCCGGACGGGTTATCAAACCGTTTACGCCTCCCTCCGTCGGTTTGAAGCCGGTGTATCAGTTCGTCAACGGCCCCAAGCACAACAATGGACTGACCACCGTCAAGTATTGGCTCGGAGACCTTACGACCGGCCCAAGCAACTCTTCCAACCCTCAGTATCCCGATCCGACGACATGGAACCAGTGCGTTGTGGTCAATACGGGCACAGCCAAGAATCCGGGGAACCTGACCTGCTTCGGTTCCACCACCAAGGCGACCGGCATGGTTCCCGTGAGCCAGTTTTATAACTATCCGTTGACCGCCGCGGAGGCCACGACTGTTTGCGGCCAGCTTAATCTTCCCAGCCCCTGCGCCATTCAAGCGGGAGATTACGCCATTCTCGTCGCCATGCATGTCACCACCAAAGAGGACAGCAACTGGACGTGGCAATCCTTCTGGTGGAACTATAACCAGCCCTTTCCGTATGGCGGGCCTCCAAGCTCCGTGCCGGCCCCCTTCAACAACTACGCGATGTGCACCGGCTATTCCATGACGACCAACCCGGTGAACAGTCCGAACGGAACGAACGTACAGTGCTATAACCCCTATCTTGAGACTGGGCTTGCCGCTCCAGTGGTGGGGATTAAATCCAACTGCATGTCGTGCCACAGTGTGGCGTCTATTGGCAACAATCCGAACTCGTTAGGGAATGTTAGCCCACGCAACAGCGGAGGCTACCCCACGTTTGCCAGCGGTACGGCCAACATCTCTGTCTGGAACCCGGCGGACGATAAGGTGTTCTTCGACTGTCAAACTACGAGCGACTTTTCGTGGTTTCTCGCGATTACTGTTGACGGGGGCACACCGAAGACCCAGCCTCCTTGCGTCTTGACAGCGGTGAAGAAGCCGCCAATCCCGAAGAAATGATGTTTTAGCTGGGCAAAAGGCCTGTGCGAGGAGCGCAGGCCTTTTTGTTGGCGCAAAGATGATGACGGGGAGGAGAACGGTCGGGCTTTGCCCGATACCCATCCTTTCCAAAAAGCGGGAAGGGTAGGGCACCCAGATTGCGCCACGCTTGAAGAAGACCAATACAGGGTCCTTCACTGCGTTCAGGATGACGAATTTGGGGTGAGTGAAAGGAAAAACGAGCACCGACCGAAGCCAATCAGAGCGGACGATTTGGGCGCAGCTAGACGCATCCCTCTCGGCCCACCAACCCAACCTGCATCCCCTGCATCAGAAAATCTGGCGGGGGTGAATCTTCCGTGAACGGTTTTACGTCTCTAGAGACGAACTACAGGAATTCAGCCAGCCTGGATCGCAGTTTTCCGGCAAGTTCGTCCAGGCCGGTGCGGTCTTGTATGGCAACTATAAGTAGCAGTCAGGGTTTTCGTTTTCATCCGGTCTTTACATCGGTGCAACTTCTTAGCGCTGAATATCAGCCTTGCGCCGGTCGGCCTTTTCGGAAAGGAAGTATTAATGAAGAACTTTATCTCCGTCTCGCTCGCACTTTGCATCTGCCTTTGCCTCCTTATTGGCACGGAGAGCCGTGCGCTCGCCTATGTTGATCCCGGTACTGGGCTTTTGGCCCTGCAATCGGCTGCATCCATGGGGGCTGCCGCGCTATACTTCATGAGACGCCGCATCATGGCCTTATTCGGCTCCAAGAAAGATGTTGCCGTTGCTGTGCCTGCCGCGCCTAAATCCGAGACCCGCAAGGCTGCATGAATCCAGTTTTACCCGTTCCAACATTCCGCGACCCTGCCGGATCCCTGTGTTTTGAAGACGGCCTGGTGGTGCGCAAGATTAACCCCGCTGCACGGGAAGAAGTGCTCGAGTTTGTAAACTCGGCTTTCTATCAGCGTTTGCAACAGCGTGGGGATATGGTCTCCTCCACCATTGAAGACACCCCCGAGGGGCTTCGGCTTTTGCACCCCAAAGTGCTTATTCCTACGTATCCGTGGGAGTGGTCTGCCGCGCAGTGGCTGGCTGCGGCCGAGCTGACGCTGACGCTGGGTGAAGAGGGTCTTGCGGATGGATGGATTCTGAAGGACGCTACGCCGCTGAATATTCTTTTTATCGGCTCGAAGCCAGTGCTGGTGGACGTGCTTTCGTTCGACAAACTGGACCCGACGACCTCTACCTGGCTGGCTTATGCGCAGTATATGCGGACGTTCCTGCTGCCGCTGCTGGTGAATAAGCTGCTGCACTGGCCGCTGGAACTGAGCATGTTCAAACGCGATGGGTATGAGCCGATCGACCTGTATGACGCGCTGAGTTGGAGCAAGCGGTTTTCGGGTAGCGCCTTATGGCCGATTACGCTGCCTGCATTGCTGGAGAAGCGCAAGGGCAGCGGCGATATGCCAGTGAAGGTGCGTCCCGGGAGTAAAGATAAGGACCTGAACCTCCATATTCTGAAGCGGACGATCTCGGGGCTGCGGAAGAGTACGCGCAAGGCCATGCCGGCCGATCATGCGTCTGAGTGGAGCGACTACAAGGGCAACCTGAGCCACTACACCGCGGAGCAGAGCCAGGCGAAGTATGACTGGGTGAAGTCTGTGCTGACGGAGTTCCACCCGGCTACCGTACTCGATATCGGGGCTAATACCGGGGAGTTTTCGAAGCTGGCGGCCGATAGCGGGGCGCAGGTGGTGGCGCTGGAGCGGGATGCTTCTTCGGCGACCAAGATCTTCAATACGAGCCGCTCGGCCGGGCTGGCGATACAGACGATCCATGCCGACCTCTCACGACCGACGCCGGCTGTGGGCTGGGATAATCGTGAGTCTTCGGCGCTGCTGCCGCGGCTGGAAGGGCAGTTTGATCTGGTGATGATGCTGGCCGTGATCCACCATATCCTACTGCTGGAACAGATTCCACTGCCGGCGATTGTGGAGTTGTGCTACAAACTTACCCGAAATCTCCTTATTATTGAGTGGGTTCCTGTCAGCGATCCGATGTTCCAGAGCCTGATGCGTGGACGGGATAACCTTTATGGGCATCTGACGGCGGAGAACCTTCTGGCTGCGTGCAGCGGGAAGCTCAATCTTGTCGGCCAGGAAGTGCTGGGCAACGGCCGCATTATGTACCTCTTCGCGAAGAAGTAAGGGCAGGAAACAAGGGAGACGATGCTGACACCGCTGGAGCTGCTAAAGAAGCTCTGCCAGAGCATCGGACTGGCGTCCATCATTCTGGTGATGAACTACGGCGACCTGCTGGGTGGCGGCGGCGACGTGCGGATGCATGTGCCGTTTTCGCTGGTTGGCATCTGCCTGGCGCAGATTGCCGATATTTTTCTGTTGGGCCTCGTGATCTTTGTTGTGCTGGTTCTGCTGAAGCGGACACGGTTCTATCCGCTGGTGCGGCTGCTGCTGGCTATCGTAATACCGCCGTACATCATCCTTCGCCTGCGGGCTGAGATTCCTTTTCGCGTGGAAGACGGACTGCTGGTGCTGGGCAGCTTTCTGTGGGCCGGGGCGCTGTTGCTGTTGCTGCTGAAGTACAACGGATATTACCGGCGGATTATGCGGATGGGGAACTTCGCCGGAGTGTTCCTGGCGTTCTTTGCGGTGACCAGCATTGGGCAGATTATCTTTGTGATGCGCTGGCATCCGGGGCCTTATGAGAAGACCGTGGATTGGGCGCATACGCCGCAGCCGCCACGGGTGCATCCGAAGATTGTGTGGATCATCTTTGATGAACTCTCGTACGACCAGCTGTTCGCGCACCGCGCGAAGGACCTGCCGCTGCCTAACTTCGACGCGCTGCGTGGGCAGTCCACGTTGTTTACCGATACGCAGCCGATTGGGTATAAGACGGTGAAGATTGTGCCGTCGCTGCTGATCGGGCATACGGTGGATGACTACCGCTATAGCTTTCGCAACCGGCTGTGGGTGCATAACCTGGGCGAGCACGACTTCCACCCGATTACAGGGGCGGACTCGGTGTTCGGCGATGCGAAGCAGCAGGGCTGGCGGACCTCCGCGGTGGGCTGGTACAACCCGTACTGCACGATCTATGGGGACGCGATCGACGATTGCTACTGGATGAACCTGGACCGGATCGATGGCAATATGTCGCAGCGGGCGACGTTCTGGCGGAATACGTATGAGCCGCTGAAGCAGGTGGTGCGCGAGATCAAGGCGCCGGCGAGGGCGGATCGCGATACCTGCACCTTTGATGTTCGCAACCGGCTGAAGACTACGCTGGACCTCGAAAAACATGCGTTCGATACGCTGAAGACGGACCAGAGCGACTTTGTGTTTGTGCATCTTTCGCTGCCGCACAGCCCCAATATCTGGAGCCGGATTGAGGACAACTACACGCAGTTCTGCGATAGCTCGTACCTGGATAACCTGGCGCTGACTGATAAGGTTTTGGGGCGGATGATGCAAGAGCTACAGGCCAGCCCGCGATGGAAGGACACGACCGTTGTTGTGGAGGGAGACCATGGGTGGCGGATCGACTTGTGGGAGCCGATGCCGGCGTGGACCGATGAGGATGATGCGGCGAGCCGGAATGGGTTCGACCCGCGGCCGGCGGTGCTGATCCATTTGGCGGGGCAGACTGAGCCGGAGACTAACTCAAGGCCGTGGTCGATTCTGAATATCCATGAGGTGCTGGAGCAGGTACTGCATGGGCAGGCTGTGCACTTTTAGCTGACGCTGCGAATCCAAGGCAGCAGGATAGATAGTCATGCCATACCGTCTTCGCGCTGCCGTTTTGCTAGGGGTTTGCGTCTGCGCTGCGTTGCGGGGGCAGGCTCCGCCGACGATTACGACTACGTCTACGCTGGTGCTCGTGCCGGTGCTTGTGCAGAGTTCTTCAGGGGATTTGGCGCAGGTGCTTCGGGCGCAAGACTTTTTGTTGACTGACAATGGGGTTGCGCAGAGCGTCCGGCTTGAAGATACCGAGAGGCAACCGCTGTCTATCGTGGTGCTGCTGCAGACGGGCGGGGCGGCGGTGGAAGAGCTGCCGCTGTATGCCAAGCTCGACACGATGCTGGGGTATCTGACGGCGAACTCGCCGCACCAGGTGGCGATGGTGACCTTCGACAGCCAGCCGGAGTTTCAGTGGGACTTTACGCCGGATGTCGCCGACCTTGATGACGGCTTTACGAAGCCCGGACCCGGTGATCGGGGCGCGGCGATTCTCGACGCCGTGAGCCACGGAATCGACATGCTGAGTGAGCAGCCGCCGACGCAGCGACGCATCCTGATTTTGATAAGCCAGAGCCACGACGATGGGAGCCATGTGCGGGCGGAAGATATCATCCGGCGGCTGGGAGAGAACAACATCACGATTGAGTGCCTTACGTTTTCGCCGGAGAAGAAGTGGCTCAAAGACCAGTTCACCAAACCGCGGCATGAGAACCCTCCGTATCAGCTCTCGCCTGACCAGCCACTGTTGCTGCACACCTTCAATCTGGATCAGCCGCTGCGCGAGGCCCTGAACGCGATGCGGGAGAACACGGGTGGGGCGATTGCGGGGCTGTCCGGGGGTGAGGCTTTTTCGTTTGACTCAAAGGCCAGCCTGGAGCAGCAACTGGCGCTGCTGGCCAATCACTTCGCTGCTACCTTGACCTTGAGTTTTCGGCCTACGTCAAAGCAGGCTGGATTTCATTCGCTGCATGTGCAGGTCGCGGGGCATCCGGAGATGCGGGTTTCGGCGCGCAGCAGCTATTGGGTTGCGGAGGCGCCGAAGGATTCTCCGGCGGCTCGTTAGTGCAGGATCAGAAGCGTGCAATCGTGCGGGGCTAGTTGCAGGGAGACGGTGGTCTGTTGGCCCAGGTCTTTTTCCTGCCACGCGTTGTGGATGTGCCAGGGTTTGGCGTCGAGGCCGGGGGCGAGGTCTGTTAGTGGGCGGGCTATTTTCAGGGGTGAGTCGCCGGTGTTGAAGAGGGCGAGGGCTTGCTTTCCGCCGGGGAGTTTGGCGCGCCAGGCGATGAGGGCGCCGTCGTGGAGGGTTTCGGAGCTTTCGGTGGCGGTCTGGTCGATTGCGATGAGGTCGGGGTTGGTGAGGAGCTTGAGGGTTGCGGCGTCTAGCAGCGTTAGGTTTCCACCGAAGATCAGAGGACTGCGGGCGATGGACCAGAGGGTCATCATCGTTCGCTGTTCTTCGGGGCTGAGGCTGGTGGAGCGCGGGTCGCCCCAGCCGGGGGAGGGGCGGAGTTCGCCGAGTGGGAGCATGTCGGCGTCGGGCCAGTTGCCGGGGTGGGCGTACTTTGCCCACGAGGCTGTGAGGGCGAAGTGGTCCTTGATGCCCTGCGGGAAGTCTTTGCCGGAGTTCCAGGCGTCCCAGACGTCGTCGGAGATGCGCCACATGTTGGCGAGGGCGCCGACCTCGGCGGCGTGGTCGAGCGCAGTGGGGCCCGGCGAGAGGCTGAGAACCATGGGGCGGCCGGCTTTGTCGATGGCGTGGCGGATCATGCGGATCTCGGTGGCCTTGTAGGGGCGGTCGGCGATGCAGTCGACCTTGATGAGATCGACGCCCCAGAAGGCGTACTGGCGGAGGAGGGAGTCGTACCAGGCCTGGCCGGCGGGGTTGTCTTTTACGCCCCAGTTGGTGGGGTCCCAGGGGCAGGCGTCGGTTTGGTCGGCGGCGTCCTGGGCGTGGAAGCTGCTGCCTTCGATCGGGAGGCCGCGTTCGACGGAGGCGCGGGGGATTCCGCGGACGATGTGGATGCCGAACTTGAGGCCCTGGGTGTGGACCCAGGTGCCGAGGGCGGCGAAGCTGGTCTCTTCGATTGTTGCGGCGAGTTTGGGGGTGGGGCCGACGGAGGAGGCGGACACGAAGCTGGATTTGGCTGCGGCGGAGGGGAATCGCGCGGGGACGGGGACGTAACGGCCGTGGGGGTCGATGGCGTAGCGGAGCTTGTCGGGGGTGTTGCGGTCCTGCGGGTTCTCAAAGAACCAGCCTTCGTCTATGACCGCGTAGCGCCAGCCGAAGGGGAGCAGCTTTGCCTTGAGGATGCGGGCGTTGTCGCGGAATTGGGGTTCGGTGATGGTTAGGCCGTAGGCGTCCCAGCTATTCCAGCCCATGGGAGGAGTTGCGGCTACGGGTGTGTTCTGTGCACCTGCCATGGCCACCCCGGCCAAATATAGCGCCAGCAAACCGAGACGAATCTTCATGAGCGGCACGATAGCACTTTGGGGGGTGGGTCTGCATCCCGCCTGCGCGGGGATGAGGCCCATCCTGTACCCTTGGAGTAGATTTGCAAAACATTAAGGACCCGCAATGCCGCTTTACGAGTACGAATGCACCGCCTGCCATCGACGGACGGAGAAGATACAGAAGTTCTCTGACGCCGAACTGACCGTTTGCCCCTACTGTAGCGGGCCGCTGGAGCGCACCATCACCGCGCCGGCCTTCCAGTTCGCGGGAGGGGGATGGTACAAGGACGGCTACGGTTCGGCCAAACCTGCGGCGGGGGGAGATTCCGGGGCGGCTGCGCCGGCCTCCGGTGACTCGGCCGCGCCGGCGAAGGCTGCCGAGACGGCTGCACCGGCTGCTGCACCCTCGGCGCCTGCACCAGCGCCGGCAATCACTCCGAAGTCTTAGCATCTAAAGTCGTTGTGTCGTGCTGCCGTTAACTCCGTAATGACTCCCACCAAGGTAGTAGGTACACGATTATCAAGTTGTGAGGTTGCTGCGATATGATGTCCGGCATGGGGTTGTTTCGTTCTAAACGCAAATTCGATGCCGCGATGGAAGAGGTCGCTGAAGAGGGCCGCATGCTTCTTCGTAACATTGGCTGGGTCTCCGCCGGGATCACGGTAGTGGCGCTTGGCGTGGTCATCGGCCGCGAGCTTCGTGAGCGGTACAAGTTCAGCCACCGCACGCCGTATGACGTCTACGCGCACTCCGGCGATGAGATGCCGGATGTTGAGTTTGGCGTAGGGATATAGCTCTGAGATTTTGGACACGCGAAAGGCGGCTCAATGAGCCGCCTCTTCTATTTCAAGATTTGCCGGAGCGCTTTGCTGTTTAGGCCGCGACGCTACGCGATTTGCGAGGGGAAGCCTGCAAGAGGCGTACGAGATCTTCGACGGTCACAATGGGAGTGTGGCGCAATCCCGGGGATCGCTCCCGTTTCAGAGCTTCGGTCAACTCAGTGACTGTCTGCTCGATATCTTCGGTGTCGAGACCAAGGTCCTCATCCAGAGCGTCGCTGGAGAGAATTGGAAAGCTTACGCGCTGGATCTCCTGTAGGTACCGGTAGGTTGCGCTGGTAATTATGGGATCGAAGCCGTACTGCTCAAGATGCGATGTAAACGTGGTCTCTGATACGCCTTCGCGCTGGTTGGCAAGTGCCTTATGCCTTCGCCGTGCCGAGATCTTCAGCGCGACAAATGCGAACACTATGCATGCGACGATAATAGCAATGGGCCAGGCTTGTTCATTAAGCCAGACAGATAATGAGTCGGGTGTGACCATGGGAAGAAATGTCTCCTGGAGCACGGCATATTTACAGGGGCCGCATGTGCCTCCATCTGGACTCGCATAGATGGCACTAAACTAATAAATGATAAGTCAAACCAGTATCACACGAACGTGAATGGTTCCACTTCCTAACTGCATCTAAATTTTTACTGGTTTCCTAAAATGGTTCCTTCAACTTCGCTTCTCAATTCGTTGGGCCAAATTGCTGCTCCGGCTACTGCCCTGCTGGAAGAGATGCCGTCTGGCCGCTTGCGGGATGGCCACGGACGCGCGATTACGGACCTTCGACTCTCTGTTACCGACCGCTGCAACTATCGGTGCGTCTACTGCCGGACGGGAACCGATGGCGCCCAGTATGCTGACCTTCCTATAGCCGATTACGCGCACATGCTGCGGTTGTTCGTGTCGCTTGGCATTGAAAAAGTACGACTTACGGGCGGCGAACCGCTGTTGCGCGACGGCCTGCTGGACCTCATTCGCGAGACCGCAAAACTTCGCCCCGCCTATGCTCCGGACACAGCGCTCGACATTGCGCTTACCACCAACGGGCATCTGCTGGCGGGGCTGGCGAAGCCCCTGCGCGAGGCGGGGTTGCAGCGGATCACCGTGAGCATGGACGCCGTGGACGCTGAGACCTTCGCCCGCATTACGCGGGTTCCGGGGAGCTTTCAGCGGGTTCGTGATGGCATACGCGCCGCGCAGGACGCAGGGCTGGGGCCGGTGAAGGTGAACTGCGTGCTGATGCGCGGGTTTAATGACTCGCAGATCGAAGCGTTTGCGGAGTTCTCCCGCACGGAGAACGTCATCGTCCGCTTCATCGAGTTCATGCCGTTGGAAGAGGATCGTAGTTGGACGCCGGAGACCGTTGTCCGCATGGACGAGATCGTGGCACGGCTGAACGCTGTACGACCGCTGGTCGAATTGCCTGCCAACCATGCCAGCGAGACTGCGCGGCGCTTCACGTTCAGCGACGGTGTTGGTGAGATCGGCATCATTGCGCCTGTCTCACGACCCTTCTGCGGAGCGTGCAGCCGGGTGCGTATTACATCAGATGGCAAGATTCGCACCTGCCTCTTTTCGCAGACAGACCACGATCTTGCCGGCATGATGAGGCGTGGAACCAGCGACGACGATTTGCGTATAGCTATTCGCCACATCATTCAACGCAAAGAGGCCCGCCATCATATCGGGGAGCCCGGCTTCCTGAAGCCTTCGCGCAGCATGGTGCATATAGGCGGTTGAATAGCAGTCATTTGTATACGCGAACGTTACCAAAGTTTTACAAAATTCCCCTATCATCAAGCCTGTTAGTTGTTGCAGGGTCTATTCGATTTATCCCCGGGACATGAACTTGAAATTGAAGCGCCAGTTCGATGTTATCGATAACCGACAGATGGAAAGTCTGCGCGTGTTCCATGAAGTGGCGCGGGCGCTTACCTCCAACCTGGAACTGGAACCGCTGCTGCTGGCGATCATGGGCCAGATGGAGGAGTTCTTCGGGCCGGAACGCTGGTCGCTGCTGATGGTGGACGAAGAGGCTAATGAGTTGTACTATGCGCTCTCCGCTGGTGTCGACGACACCAGCTTTCGCAATAGCCGGTTGAAGATGGGGCAAGGCATTGCGGGGTATGTGGCACAGACCGGCACCCCACTGATCATTCCGGATGTTCAGCTCGATCACGACTGGGCGATCTTTGCGGCGCAGCATAAAGAGCTCAACCTGCAGTCGATTGCCTGCCTACCGATCTGCCACGGCAACCGAATGCTCGGCGTGCTACAACTGCACAACAGCAAGCTCGATCTGCTGCCGGATTCCTCCATTGCTTTTCTTCGAGTGCTTTGCGACTACGCCGCCATTGCGTTGCAGAATGCACGCTCGGTGAAGCTGATTCACCACCTCAGCATCACGGACGACTGTACGGGCCTGTTCAACGCCCGCTATCTCTATACGATGCTGGACCAGGAGATCTCTCCGAGTTCGTCTACACGGGTCGTGCCGATCCAACCGCAGTTCAGCCTGCTGTTTTTGGACCTGGACCACTTCAAGTCAGTGAATGATATGCACGGTCACCTTGTCGGTTCGCGGCTGCTGTCCGAGATTGGCGGCGTGATCAAGCGGACGCTTGGCCCCGAGCATCCGGCCTTCCGGTATGGCGGCGACGAGTTCGTCGCGCTACTGCGTGGGCTCGACAAGCCGAAGGCGACGGAGCTGGTGAACCGTCTCCGGGACACGTTGAACGCATCCCGCTTTCTTTCCGGCGAAGGTATGGCTCTGAAGATCACTGCCAGCTTCGGCCTGGCGACCTTTCCGGAGGACGGCGACACGCTGCACTCGATTATTCGCTCGGCGGACGCGATGATGTACCACGCGAAGGCTATGGGCCGCGACTGCATTGCTGTTGCCGATGCCGACAGCCTCACGGCCGCCGCACCAATCAAGACCTCGCGCCACGTCTGACAAAGGGTTTGTGGAACTTATGCTGAGCCGGCGGCGTAGGATATTCTGCGTCTGTCTGACTTCCTGACTTGGACGCGGTGAAAGGACTCGAAGCGATCATGCAAAGCAGAATTGTAGGAACCACCATGCCGGTGATGGAGGCGTTGTTGGAGCCCGGCGAATCGCTCATCTCCGAGGCGGGCGAACTTAGCTGGATGTCGCAGACCATTGCCATGACCACGCATACGCAGATGGCCGGCGGTGGAGGCTTCTTCGGAGCCATTAAGCGCATGGCCGGCGGTGGGACGCTGTTTATGACTGAATATACCGCGCAGGGGTATCCGGGCGAGGTAGCGTTTGCGACCAAGATTCCGGGGCATATTCTGCCGCTGGAGGTTAGCCAGGGCCACGAGTACCTGATCCACCGGCATGGGTTTCTGTGCGCGACGCCGCAGATACAGCTTGGCTTCGGCTTCCAGCAATCGCTGGGTGCGGGCATCTTCGGCGGCGATGGATTCCTGCTGCAGAAGGTCTCCGGTGTGGGCACGGCATGGCTGGAACTGGGCGGCGAGGTCGTTGTGCGCGACCTGCAACCCGGAGAGACGCTGCGTGTCCATCCGGGGCATGTTGGGGCGTTTCAGGCTTCGGTGAGCTTCCAGATCACGCGCATCCAGGGCATCCGCAATATGTTCTTTGGCGGCGATGGCATCTTTCTGGCCGCGCTGACCGGGCCGGGCCGCATCTGGCTGCAGACGCTGCCGCTGTCGAACCTGGCGCATGCGCTTGAACCGTATCTGTCACAGAACCGCGGTGAGGGAGGCAAGGTTGGGACGGCTGCTGTGCTGGGCGGAATTGTGGGATCGATGTTCGATAACAACCGCTAATCGACTGCTGTCATGAATCAGTGATTGCAGCGGCGAGGTGTTGCGACGTAGACTCGCTGGCATGATGCGACTGCGTGCGATGCTCTCTCTGATTTTTCTGGTGGCCCTTTCGGGCCTTTGTACGGCTCCCTGCGCCGGGCAGGATTGGGCGAAGTCGATGCTGGCCAAGAGCCCGCGACACGGCGAGTATGTGTCCATTAAAGAGCCGAGCGGACGTGTGCTGCAGGCGTGGGTGGTTTATCCGGAGGTGAAGGATAAAGCGCCTGTGGTGGTGATGATCCACGAGATTTTTGGGCTGAGCGACTGGGCGAGAGCGATGGCCG
>Ga0302315_10004287_pt1 | contig 12537 bp, 11 predicted proteins | sample III_Palsa_N3_1_FD_200532 | JGI IMG/M metagenome (GOLD analysis project Ga0302315, IMG submission 200532) | Peat permafrost microbial communities from Stordalen Mire near Abisko, Sweden - III_Palsa_N3_1 | ecosystem: Environmental > Terrestrial > Soil > Palsa > Peat permafrost | place: Sweden... | reverse complement strand
CGCACATTGTCATTTGTTTGACGCGAACGGCAAAGCATTCCCTAGAGTGGCTTGAAGTCAGACCTCTTTACGCCTGCTCCAGCATACGCAGCAATCCTTTGAGCGAATGAACCACTGTTTGATGCCGTACCGCTTGCCGGTCACCGCTAAATACCAGGCGCTCAGTGTGCGTATGGTCGTTGATGCTCCAGCCGAAGCAGACTGTGCCGACCGGCTTGCCGGGAACCGCACCGCCAGGTCCGGCGATGCCGGTGGTCGATAGACTCACGTGCGCATTGCTATTGGCTAATGCACCTTCGGCCATTGCTTCGGCAATTTCTTCGCTGACCGTTCCATGTTGGGCGAACAAGGCTGCGGGCACATCCAGCATCTCGGTTTTCGACGCATTGGAATAGGTGATGAAACCGCAATCGAACCATTCGGACGAACCCGCGATCTCAGTGATGGCCTGGGCCACGCCGCCGCCGGTGCAAGATTCCGCTGTCGTGAGCAGCAAACCTTTGGCCTGCAATGCATGTCCCACTTGCGCTGACAATTCTAAAATGTTGTCCATGATTGGCGTCCTTGAAATCTTAATTTAAATAAACAGAATAGCTATTCTTTAATCATTTTCTTAGATCACTCGCCACAACGCAAACACCAGCAATGTGTAAAACGCCGCTACGATATCATCCCACATTACACCGAAACCGCCCTTGAAATGTTTGTCAAAATAACCGATCGGTGGCGGTTTTACCATATCGAAGAAGCGAAACAACAGGAAGGCCCAGCATTGCGTGCCGAAGCCTGTTGGTGTGAGGAATAACAAAACCAGCCACATCGCGATGATTTCATCCCACACCATGCTGCCGTGATCGGCCACGCCGAGATCGCGCCCGGTCTTGCTGCATACCCATATCCCCAACACGAAGCCGGCTGCAATAATGATCGCCCAATTGAGCGGCGTGAACGCCGCCGGCCAGCGCGAAGTCAATAAAACATAGGCTAGCCAGCCAAACAAGGTGCCGGCGGTGCCCGGCATGATCGGCGATAAGCCGCTACCGAAACCTTGTGCGACGATGTGCGCGGGATGCGCCAGCATGAAGCGCGCAGTGGGTTTCCTGACGAGAGCGGTTTGTCCTGCTTCCAGAGTGGTCATGGCGAATTGAAGTGATCAAAAGAAGTCACGTTAACCGTGACCGGTTGGTTGGCATCATCAAGCAGACGCAAACCGGGCTCGGACTCGATGCAGCCGATACAGGTCACCGCGACCCCGCCTGCTTGCGCCGCTGCCAGTACGGCATCGCGGCGGGTCGCCGGAGCGGTGAAACATAATTCGTAATCGTCGCCGCCGACCAGGCAAAAGTTGCGGCGCAGTGCTTGCGCTTCCCGACTCAACATCGGTCCGGCCGGTAGCGCATCGATGTGCAGGGTCGCGCCGACTTGCGAGCGATCGAGGATGTGCTGCAAATCGCCGCTCAAGCCATCGGAAATGTCGATTGCCGCATGGGCGATGCCGCGCAGCGCCAATCCCAGGGCGACGCGTGGCGTCGGCATATGCATGCGCTCGGCCGCTAATTCCAGCGTTGCCTGTTCAAGCGGAAATTCGTCACGATACCCGGCCAGCGCCAGCCGTGCATCGCCGAGCGTGCCGGAGACCCAGAGGTCGTCGCCGGCTTTTGCCCGGTCGCGGCGCAAGGCATCTGTCAGCGGTACTTCGCCGAACACCGTGATGCAGATATTGAGCGGGCCTTTAGTCGTATCGCCGCCGATCAATTCGCATTCGTGCTGATCGGCAAGTGCAAACAGTCCGCGCGAAAATGCTGCCAACCATTCTTGATTTGCTTCCGGCAACGAGAATGCCAAGGTAAAGGCAAGCGGCTTTGCGCCCATCGCAGCGAGATCGGAAAGATTCACCGCCAGGCATTTATGTCCGAGCTTTTGCGGGTCGGCATTGGCGAAGAAATGACGCCCTTCCACCAGCATATCGGTGGACACGGCAATTTGCATACCAGGCGCTGGGGTCAGCAAGGCGCAATCGTCGCCGACGCCAAGCGCAAGCCGGTCGGCACGCCGCGGCGGGCGGGTGAAGTAATGGGCAATCAAGTCGAATTCGGACAACATGACTGCATTGTACCGAAAGGCTGTGATCGCGCCTTAAATTCCTGCGGCAGCCTACCTTAAATGGCCGCTGCATCCGCAATCGCTTGCACGGCTCCTGGTTTCCCCAACTCATCGAGTAATTGTTGCCGAATGGCCGCTTGTTGCGGTGCGACACCAAAACCCAGCATGACGCCATGTTGGTCATGGAAGCGCGAAACCAGAGCGTTGCCGTGCTTTGAATCCCGCCATGCACCGGTAGCGAGCGCGTGCATGGGCGGCGGCACCACGGCCAGCGGGTAGCACGGCGTCTTGATAATCACCGGCGCCGGATTCAATGCAATCGGCGTAGCGGTGCCGGACAAAGTGCGTGCGATGGCGCGGGCCGCTGTCATCAAGGGCGCGATGTAGGGCAGGGTGCGGGTAACGCCGTCACCGATAGTATATTCGGCGCAGTCGCCCACCGCATAGATATCGCGCGCGCTGGATTGGCCGAAGGCATCCACCAGAATGCCGCGCTCGGTGGCGAGACGTGCGGCTTTTGCCAGCGCCAAGTCAGGGCGCAAACCGACCGCTGATAGCACTAGGTCGACAGTAACAGTGCTCTCGTCAGCCAGTTGTACTTGTATGCCATCGTCTGTGTGGCTTATTTTCCGGGCGGTCGTTCCCAGGCGCAGCGAAATGCCGCGTGCGCGTAAAGAGTCCGCCATTCCTTGCGACAGGGCTGGTGGCGCGATGGCTGCCAAGGGCACGCGATTTGGATCGATCAGGGTCACCATGTAGCCGGCACCGGCCAAGTCGTCGGCAAATTCGCAACCGATCAGGCCGGCACCAAGAATTGCCACGCGCCCTTTTGTGGAGCCGGGTTTTTCCGACAGCCGGGTGCGGAAAGCGTGATAGTGATCCAGGTGATTTACCGACAGCACCTGATTCGCAGCATCACCTTCCAGCGGTATCCGGATCGGCGTCGCGCCGACGGCGATCACCAGTTTTTCGAAGGCACGGGCACCATCAGTGGTGGTTACAGTTTTGTTTTCGCTGTCGATATCGAGCACCGGCATCGCTGTCAGAATGGTCGCATCCAGTTGGCTTGCCATTTGCGTCGCGCTTTGGCTTGTCAACTGTTGCGCCGTTTTACCCTGCGCCAAGGCATTGGACAGCATTGGCTTGGAATAAAAACCGCCGTCGTCGTTGGTGATGATCAATAGCGGACGGGTTTTGTCCAGTTTGCGAAATTCGCGCGCGACCGTATAGCCAGCCAGGCCGGCCCCAACGATGATGATCGGTTTCATGTTATCCACGTAGATTTAAATTTGAACCATGTCGAAATCGGCTTTAGCGACGCCGCAGTCCGGGCATTCCCAGTCGGCTGGGATATCGTCCCAACGGGTACCGGGCGCGATGCCGTCTTCCGGTAAGCCTGCCGTTTCATCATAGATAAATCCGCATACGATACATTGATAAGTTTTCATGTCGTGTTCCTTGATAGTGAATAGAGTGTGATCGAATTACGCTTGCGCCGGGTTTTGAAAATTGGCGAGCGCTGCGCGGTAGTGATTGGCGTGCCGCTCTTCAACTTTAGCCAACGCGGCGAAGCGCTTGGCGGCAATTTCCAGCGTGCGCTTGAAGGCGGCGGCGTGTTCCTTCGATTCGGCAATCTGCCCATCGAATTCAGCCACTGCGGCTTGATTACCTTCTTCGACGGCAAGGTGGCGGAATTTCGGATACATTTCCGTGTATTCGTAGGTTTCGCCTTCGATCGCGATTTCCAGCGCCTTGGCTGGCGTCAATTGCGCTTTCGGATAGAGCAGGTCGAGGTGGCCAAAAGCATGCATGACTTCCTGGTCGGCGGTTTCTTCGAAGATGGCGGCGACGTCATCGGCACCTGCTTCACGTGCCAATTTGGCAAAATAGCGATACTTGATATGGGCCATCGATTCGCCGGCAAACGCCGATTCGAGGTTTTCGATGGTGACTGATTTGCTGCCGGTGGCTTGATTACTCATGGTTTGCTCCTGGTGAGGTAAGGGATCGTTTTTGTTAAAACAAATCAACATGAGATGAATCATAGAGATTTTCTATTAATAGTTAAAATTGATTATTTATATTATTTCGATAGTATTTTCGATTTATCACAAAAATGATGCTTTGGGTTATGCTTAATATGCATGCAATTCGTACAAATACGTATAAATCTGGTTGAACCCCTCTGATAAAATCAAAGACTTTCCGATAGCAGACAGGAAGGCAGCAGAGTATGGATTCCCCACTGGAACAAAAAGAAGAGTTACGCCAACAACTCAGGCTCGCCGCGCTCGAATACCATGAATTCCCGACACCGGGGAAAATCAGCGTCACCCCCACCAAGCAACTGACCAATCAGCGCGACCTCGCTCTGGCGTATTCGCCGGGCGTCGCCTCAGCGTGCGAAGAGATCGTGGTCGACCCGGCCAATGCATTCAAATACACGGCGCGCGGCAACCTGGTGGCAGTGATCACCAACGGCACGGCAGTGCTCGGGCTCGGCAATATCGGCCCGCTGGCAGCCAAGCCGGTGATGGAAGGCAAAGGCGTCCTGTTCAAGAAATTTGCCGGCATCGATGTGTTCGATATCGAAATCAATGAACTCGACCCGGACAAGTTGTGCGACATCATCGCCTCGCTGGAACCGACTTTCGGCGGCATCAACCTGGAAGACATCAAAGCGCCCGAATGTTTCTATATCGAGCGAAAATTGCGCGATCGCATGAAAATCCCGGTGTTCCATGATGACCAGCATGGCACCGCGATTATTGTCGGCGCCGCCATCCTGAACGGCTTGAAAGTGGTCGGCAAGGACATCAAGAATTGCAAACTCGTGGTGTCCGGTGCCGGTGCTGCGGCTCTTGCTTGCCTGGATTTGATTGTCGATCTCGGTTTCCCGATTGAAAATATTTTTGTGACCGACCTGGCTGGCGTAGTCTACAAAGGCCGCATCGAATTGATGGATCCGGACAAGGAACGTTTTGCCCGTGTCACCGATGCGCGTAGCCTGGCTGACGTAATCCCCGGCGCCGATATTTTCCTGGGCCTGTCCGCGGGCGGCGTGCTGAAGCAAGAGATGGTCAAGAGCATGGCAGCCAGACCGCTGGTCCTGGCCTTGGCCAACCCGACGCCGGAAATCCTGCCGGAAGACGTGATGGCGGTACGCAACGATGCGATTATCGCCACCGGCCGTTCCGACTACCCGAACCAGGTCAACAACGTTCTGTGTTTTCCATATATCTTCCGTGGTGCGCTGGATTGCGGTGCGACCACCATCACGCGGGAAATGGAAATCGCCACGGTGCGGGCCATTGCGGATTTAGCGCAAGCCGAGCAGTCCGATGTCGTCGCCACTACCTATGGCATCACCAACCTGTGCTTTGGCCCCGAATACATCATTCCCAAGCCTTTCGATCCACGCTTGATGATGAAGATCGCACCGGCTGTCGCCAAAGCGGCTGAAGAATCCGGCGTGGCCGCGCGGCCGATCAAGGATATGCAAGCCTATTGCGATCGCCTGCAGCAATTCGTGTATCACAGCGGTACCTTCATGAAGCCGATTTTCCAGGTCGCCAAGAAAGCACCGGCGGAGAGAAAGCGCATCGTGTTTGCCGAGGGCGAAGAAGAGCGCGTATTGCGCGCGGTGCAGGTCGTGGTCGACGAGCAATTGGCCAAGCCGATTCTGGTTGGCCGCCCGGCAGTGCTGGCGCAACGGATCGAGCACTTCGGCTTGCGCTTGAAGCCGGATATCGATTTCCAGGTCATCAATCCCGAATTCGACGAACGCTACCGCAATTATTGGCAAACCTATCTGCAGATGACGATCCGCAAAGGCGTCACCGAGCAATATGCAAAGCTGGAAATGCGCCGCCGTCACACGCTGATCGGCGCGATGATGATCCACAAGGGCGACGCCGACGGCATGATCTGCGGCACCTTCGGAACCACCAACCTGCATTTACACTATATCGACCAGGTGCTGGGTCGCCGCGAAGGCGTCAACGTCTATGCCGCAATGAATGGCTTGATTTTGCCGGATCGCCAGATTGTATTGGTCGACACGCACGTCAACGAAAATCCGACCGCCGAGCAATTGGCTGAGATTACGCTGTTGGCCGTGGACGAAATGCGGCGCTTTGGCGTGATCCCGCATGTGGCCCTGTTGTCGCATTCCAACTTCGGCTCCAGCAATAGCGAGTCGGCGAAAAAGATGCGCGCCGCCTTGGCGATCCTCAAGGAGCAAGCGCCGGATCTGGAAGTCGAAGGCGAAATGCATGGCGACACCGCGCTCGACTATTCCCTGCTGAAGAAGATGATGCCGGATTCGAAGCTGAAAACGGCAGCCAACTTGCTGGTGTTGCCGAATATCGACGCCGCCAATATCTCGTATAACCTGCTCAAGACCGCAGCCGGCAACGGTATTGCGATCGGCCCGGTACTGCTTGGTTGCGCCAAGCCCGTGCATATCCTGACGCCATCGGCCACGGTGCGGCGGATTGTCAACATGACGGCGCTGTGCGTGATGGATGTGGTGTCACAGCGATAATTGAAGCTGTCTCATGAAAAACCGTGCCGTCGAAATACGGCACGGTTTTTTTACGCTTCACTTTCACTCCGTGCAAGCGCTTGCGTCCAAATTTGTCGATGCAGGCGTCGGGTAATCATCATCGAATTGCTCGGCAATCGCGCTTTGAGTGACAATACCACTTGTCGCGAAACTCTCAAGTGGTATTATTTATGATAACTTGAGATGACGGCATTTAAGAGCGTCAAACTATTTCACTTCACAGCTAACTAAAAATAAATTCCTTGGATAAATGGCGGGTATTGGCATTGATCAAGTGGTATCTTAGTGGTGCTAGCAAATTAAAACCAGTTGACCAGAATTTGTCATGCCAGCATTCTTGTAGCAACTTGACGGTGTTTGCATCATTCGGCAGATTTGAAAATCCATCGGATATTGGCAACACCCTACCGCGTGGGACGGCAGTGCCTTGATTGAATCGAACAGAGAAAGTGCCTTAATGAATAGCGAAAATACGAGCGAAAATGCGTCTCGTCGCCATCCGATGACCTGGGTTCCTACCTTGTACTTTGCCGAGGGGCTTCCGCTATACATTGTCATCATGCTGGCCGGCCTGATGTACAAAAGCATGGGTGTCACCAACGATCAGATCGCCCGCTGGACTGGTTTGCTGACCCTGGCATGGGCAATCAAACCATTGTGGAGTCCATTGCTCGAAGCGGCGCCCAGCAAGAAGTCCATGGTTGTTTTATTTCAATTGGTCGGTGGAGTCAGCTTGATTCTGCTGGCAATGTCTTTACAACTGTCGGCGTATTTCGCCGTTAGCGTCGCTCTGCTTGGTGTCGTCGCCATTGCATCGGCGACGCATGACATTGCCGCAGACGGCTTGTATATCGCCAGCCTGTCGGGTAAGCAACAGACCATCTACGCCGGATGGCAAGGCGGATTTTATAACACTGCCAAATTCATCGCAGTCGGTCCGCTGGTGATCCTGGCGGGCATACTGGAGCAGCAGGTTTCAACGCCGCAAGCCTGGACCATCATCTTCGTGATTCTCGGCGTGTTGCTGCTGCTACTTGGTTTGTATCATAGCTGGGCATTACCAGGCACCAAAAACCTGCCGCGCGCGGACAAGTCTCTATCGGGCGCCTTCGTGACCTTGAAAGACGTGATTATCGATTTTTTCAAGAAGCCCGGCATCTGGCTGGCCATCCTGTTTATCTTGTTGTTTCGCGCAGGTGAAGCGCAGGTAACGACGATTGCGCAACTATTCTTGCGTGACGCACGAGCAGTCGGCGGCTTGGGGCTGTCGACTGCTGAAACCGGTGCTTTGTATGGTGTCGCCGGTACGCTTGCGTTTATTGCAGGCAGCGTCGTTGGCGGTTATTTTGCCGCATGGCTCGGCTTGCGCCGCGCAATGTTTTTCCTGGTGCTGGGAATGAACTTGCCTAATCTGGCCTTCTTCTTCCTGAGTGCCACAATGCCCACCAATTTTGCAGTGATCGCCGGGGCAATTTTCGTTGAGAATTTTGGCTTTGGTTTCGGATTCGTGGGAGTGATCCTATACATCATGCAAGTGGTATCCGTCGGCAAATATCGAACGGCACATTACGCGTTCGGGACCGGATTCATGGCACTGGGCATGACTCTCTTTAAAACCATCAGCGGCGATATTCAGGTGGCGCTCGGGTACCAAAACTTTTTTGTTTGGGTATTGATTTCTGCGGTCCCCGTCCTGCTCCTGTCGTTTTGGATCGTGCCAAAAGGGACCGGCCTACAGGATGCCGTGTCGGAAGCGAGCGACACCCCCGAGGGTGCAGCAGCGTAAATGACTGCCTGCGCTATTTCCTGATCGGCACCAAGCCGGTCTGCACCAGCGGGGCCGCACGCGCGCAATGCCCCGGCTGGTCGTCGAAGAAAATATGCGGCTTGAATGCCGCCAGCACATCCGATTTGGCAACGCCGCCCATGAAGAAGGTTTCATCGATCGCCACATCCCACACCCGCAAGGTGCGTATCACGCGTTCATGCGCCGGGGAGGAGCGCGCCGTCACCAGTGCGGTGCGAATCGGTGCCGCGCGTCCTTCGGCATCCTTGAAATTGTTTTGAATATACGAGAGCGCTTTTAACAGTCGCGCGAATGGCCCGTCCGGCAACGGTCGCATCGCATTTTCGCGCTCATGCTTTTCAAACGCCTCGATGCCTTGTTGCTGGAAAATCCGTTCCGACTCGTCCGAAAAGATCACTGCATCGCCATCGAAGGCAATCCGTATCTGGTTCAATTCTTCCAGCGTGTTTTCCGGTTTTTGATATAGCAGCGCCGATGCCACGCCGGAGTTGACGGCAGCTTGCACATCGTCTTCGTGCAACGATAAAAACAGGCTGACGTTGAATGCGGCCAGATAAGGCGCCAACGAAGCTCCGCCCGACAACACTGCGCGCGTAATATCCAGATCGTAGTGCTTGATCGAATTGAATATCCGCATCGAGGTCTCAGACGAATTGCGCGACATGATGACCACTTCGACCAGGCGCTTGTTGTCGGCCAGTGCATTTAATTTGAGCAAGGCGCGCACCAGCGCATAACCGGCCCCGCGCTTCAATATTTCATTTTCGTTCTCGAGCTGGTGGCGTCGATAGGCATCCAGGCCCTGCGTGCGGAAAATGTTTTCTTCGGCCTCCAGATCGAACAAGGCGCGGGAGGAAATGCCGATGACCAGCAGATTATCGAGCGAGACGGGCATGGATTACATACTCCTGTGAAGTCAGGAAAGAAGAATTTGCGAAATGAAAAACGCACCTCGTCGGGTGCGAATTCAATTTGGTGGGTAAGCCAAGATCGAGCCGGCAAGGACCTCTGCGCAATTGTACCTTATGTTCACTAGGCGGCATTGGGATGAGGTGCGACGAGAGACAGGCCATGGCAATTTCCTGTAACAGCGTACGGAGAACTGAAAGTCGGGCATGGCAAGTCAATGTCGCCATTTCGCTAAAAGCCATTTTCAGGGAGAAGGTGGGATTTAATGTCGTTATTTCAATTTTTGCGTGGACTACGCAAGCTCTGCCCGCATGCGCGCATCTTGAGCATGCTACATTGAAGCCCTTTGTCTACCGACAGCGCCGGATCCCAGAAAAATGCGTAAAACTGCTGGTTTTAATTTGCCGTTGTGAAGTAAAGTTACCACCATTCAATTTTTTGATTGCAACGCAATGAAGAGCAGTGGATGAACGATAGCTTGCCGCCCCAACCCGAAATACAGGTCAATCAGCAGATCACGAAAGCAATGGCCGATCTGTATGATCGATATTACATCAGCCACGAATACAGCAAACGCTATCCGAAGCCCAACGCGACGACGCTTGAATTCCTGTTTGCGAATGGCGCAGGAAATGCGCGTAACCTGCTGGATTACGGTTGCGGCAATGGCCGCTACGCGCTGCCGCTTTTGCAGAAAACCGATGCGCATGTGACGGCCTTCGACATCTCCGCAGCGGCCATAGACGAGTTCGCCGCGCATCTGCATGACGCGCCATTTGCCGATCGTGCCAACTTGGTACATGGCGATGCCGGGCTGTTGAATCAATACGGTGAATTTGACCTCGTATTAATGATGTTCGGTGTGCTCGGTCATGTCGGTGACCGCGCTGCGCGTTTGGCCACGTTACGGCAGTTGCGCAATCTGATGCACCCGCAAGGCAAGCTTATACTCAGTGTTCCGAGTATTTTCCGCCGTCGCCCATTCGAACTCTTGCGCGCCCAACTTCAACGGGCAAGAGGAAATGCAAGCGAGACAAGAAAAGAGTCGGGAAGCATCTTCTTTACTCGCAGCATCGCCAGCGAGCCACATGAATTCTTCTATCATTTGTATTCCGTCACCGACCTGAGCGAAGAAATGCGGGACGCAGGTTTTCGTATCTCCAAACTGGAACCGGAAAGCTTGCTGCCGGAATGGATGATTACCCAGTCTGAACTGCTGGGCAGGTTGGACGCGGCTTTGCTACCCCTGCTGCCCGCAGCGCTGGGCTACGGCATCCGTGCCGTAGCTGAACTAATTTGAGAGGTGCGGTCGACCATGAAGCGATACGCTGTGTTCCAATTCTTGTTCAACATCCTGCTGTTTTGCACGGTGGGCCATCTCTCACTATGCCATGCCCAAGCCGTGAGTGCCGTCGATAGTAGTGTGCCAGCCGCGCACAGCGACCGTCTGGCCCTGATCAGGGAGCGCGGCGCGATTATCATCGGCGTTAAAACCGACTATGCGCCATACGGCATGCTCAATAATGCGGGCGCACCCGTTGGATTCGAGCATGATCTGGCTGAAGATATTGCCACACGCCTGGGCGTCAAGCTGCGTAAAGTCAGCGTCACCGGCAGCAACCGCCTGCAGAAATTGCAGGACGGCACTGTCGACCTGGTGCTGGCCACCACTGGCGACACGGCAGAGCGACGCAAGATCGCCACCATGATTGAACCGGGTTACTACGCATCAGGAGTCACGCTGTTCATGCGGCCGGATGCCCCAATCAAGAATTGGACGGATACGCGGAGCAAGCCGGTATGCGCCACCCAAGGGTCCTACTTCAACCGTGCCATGCAACAGCGCTACTTGATGGATCTGCAAATGTACAACAATGATCGTGACGCCAAGTTGGCGGTCAAGGACGGTCGCTGCATCGGCTATTTGTTCGACGATACTGCAGTCAACAACGATCTCGCCAGCCCGGAATGGAGAGGATACAAAGCGCCCTTGCCGGCTACGCTCAACACGCCGTGGTCAATCGCTATCAGCATGAAAGAAAAGGGCACCGAATTCGAGCAATTACTGGGTGACATCGTCGCCGATTGGCATCGTAGCGGCTTTCTGCAGGAAAAGGAGAAAAGCTGGGGCATCCCCCCTTCAAAATTCTTGTCTCAAACCGATGCGCTCTGGCAGAAAATGGACGACGATGGACAGCCTTACTGTCGCCGCATGCGTGACGGACAGTGGCGCGCCGAATGCCGCAATCAGGTATTCCTTACCTCGGCGGATGTCGGCGGCCTGGCCCAACTCGGTTTGTGGCTGAATGAAGCCACGGGCATCAACCTGACCCCGGTTTATGACAGTTTCGACCGTGCCCAATTCCTGCACGGATTGGTCGTTAGCGTTTTCCTGACTTTTCTTTGTATCGTTTGCAGTCTATTGTTTGGCTGGATTGGTGCAGTGTGTGGAGAATCAGGCGTGTTCTTGTTGGCGCCTCTCGCACGTTGCGGCGCCACATTGGGGCGGATGACGCCGCCCTTGCTCAGCATTTATCTAATTTTTTTCGGCCTTGGTTCCGTGTTGAGCAAGGCCTGGGGCATATCACTGCCGGCCTTCGCGGTCGTGGTTGGTTGCCTCAGCATATACACAGGAGCCGGAGTCATGACTGCCATCCTGGAAGCCGCTGCCGCTTACCGCCTGCAGCATCCCGATTTTCAGCTTCGTTTCACCAATGCGTGGCAATTGGCAAGGCTTGCCAGCGGCTCGGTCACTGCGTCGTTGATCAATGTCTCGAAAGCCACCATGATGGCTTCCGTCATCGCGGTGCCGGAATTGCTATCAGCCACCACGACCATCATCGCCGAAAGAGGCAATGTCGGGGTCATGATGAATATCCTGTTGCTGGTCTTCCTCGCGCTGGTCTTTGTCGTGGTCAGAACGCTGCGTTACCTGGAGCAAAAAATGTTGGTGAAGGTTGCATGATGGGTGCACATGAAATGTTTGGGCAACTGCTTACCTGGACGCCTTACCTGTTAGGCGGATTTGCGCTAAATATCCTGATCTCGCTGGTTGCCATGCTGATCGGCACCGGCATCGGCTGGACCTTGGCCGCGCTACGTTTGTCCGCGCACCCGCGGCGGGTGCGCGTTAGCCTCATATTGACGGAAT
>Ga0302315_10004286_pt1 | contig 12537 bp, 5 predicted proteins | sample III_Palsa_N3_1_FD_200532 | JGI IMG/M metagenome (GOLD analysis project Ga0302315, IMG submission 200532) | Peat permafrost microbial communities from Stordalen Mire near Abisko, Sweden - III_Palsa_N3_1 | ecosystem: Environmental > Terrestrial > Soil > Palsa > Peat permafrost | place: Sweden... | reverse complement strand
AATACGATCTGTTTGACACTTATATAAATAATTTATAGATAACATCAATGACGTTTAATTTAATACACTTAAAGGGTATTAAATTTTTCCATTAGAATTGAGATTTAAAAAAGTGTCCGGCTTGTGGTAAACATGCAATACAAACATAAGATCCCCCAAAATAGTATAAAGCCACAAACGAGACGCTTAGGTAGCATGAGAGTGATTACATAATCATTTATTCACTTTAATCAAATGTCGTGAAGTAACAAACTATATTTCATCAATAAGACTTTCATTTCAGACCGTATATCTATTTATCATACAGGATCGTATTGTTTACAACCCGCCTTTTAACTCTCAAATAAGAATCTGATATAAATGATTCTCTGGGGTTAAACAAAGAGCTGTTAAAATTGCAAATTAGTTGAATATCCTGAAAAAAGTTATCGGTCATCCCTGGCGTATTTTTATTTTTCACTAATTCATGGTTCAATTCAGGGTGTGTCGTCTTATAGTTATTGGATAGGTAAACAATAAAAGGAATAACGGACATATTCCTGGTATAATTTTCCTGATTATGCTGATATTTTAAATCTTCTCCATGATCTGAAAAATAACAAACTACATCGAAACCATCATTTTTAGCAAGCTGCATAAAATGACTTACTATAAAATCGTTATATGCCACAGTATTGAGATAGCTGCTTGTATCCATATCCTTTTTCGAGTTGAAAATATTATATGAAGCAGGGTAGCGGTCGTTATAATAAAAGTGAGAGCCCATTAAATGTATAAAAAACACCTGTTTTTGCTGAGGTTTAGCGTCTCCCTCAAAATGATTGAAGACATTAAACAACTCGCTGTCCAGGTAATTTCCCGTGGATGCGTTATTGTTTTTTATATCATTCTTAGATGCAGTAAAATAAGTATGGTCACTGCTTGAAGCGATTATCGCGTTCGGTGTATCGTATTTGCCCATCGGGGCCTGGTTGGAGAGCCAATAGGATTGATAACCAGCTTTTTTAAATAAATCAATTATTGTTATGCATTTGTCAAAAGGAAGATTGTTTTCATTATTTATATTGGTTAGAACCTTTCTTAAGGCGGGAACAGTAGTAGCCTCTGGCGAGATAACATCACTAAAATAATATAATTTTCCGTTTGAGGTATCGGCTGCTAACCGCAAAAGATTTGGCGTAGTGTTTCTTTTATAGCCATACAAACTCATGAATTTCCTGGTTAACGACTCGCCAATGATAATCATTACTTTTTTCGCACTGTTATTAGACGTGGTAACACTAAACGTGTTGAGGAAGTTGCCGTTTTTTCTTTCCTCCACCATTCTTTTTAATGCGTTTTTTTGCTTTACATAGATCACGTATTCTGACGAGATGGCTCCGAAAGGGCCTGAAAAGCATGATAGACCGAAAGACAAAATAAACAACAAGTAAATATACCTCAAGCTCTTCCGAGGGGTTTCAACCTTATCTGTTTTAGTGAATATGATGAAACTGGCATATATAAATAATAAAATAAAAAGAAGGTGTACGATTGATATTTTCCCAAACAAATATTCTTTAGACTCTTCTGTATTTGATAAAAACAGGGCATTGATTAATGGCCGCGATAGCAAAGATTTTTCGGAAATAAAAAATAAGAGCGGCAATATATTAAGGCAGGTAAAAACAAATACCCCAATAAATAAGAGCCTTGTAAGCTTGTGTTTCTGATTATATAAAAATATGCCCGCATAAAGAAGGCATAATACCGAGAAGGGGAATACTCCGAATCGTAAAAAATGTGGTATGATTAACCAAGCGACAATATAAGTGCTTGCGATGGCAACAAAAGCGACATATTGCGTATTGCTAACCGTTAATAAATATGCTTTTGATCTGAAAAAAACCACTAACAAAAGGCCGCAAAATATCCAGTAGATGAATTGATAGGGTGAGTAATAATATTTATTTATACTTTCTAATACTCCGTAGCCAATGGCTAGCATAAAGAGTGCTATTGTTAAATACCTTTTTATCATAATAATAGGCATAGGTTAGACATGCATGAAATTGTAATTTAACACTTTTATTAGGTTAATGTTAAATTAATATTAATTAACGTGCATTTGAGGAATATGCATGTTTGTGGTAAGCCTGCAAAGCAGGTATAATATCACAAAGGAATAGCGTAAACCCACAGGCTGTACGCTTCCGGTAGCTTGAGTGAATGAAAAAACTGGAAATATATCGGACCAACCTCCCTAATAATAAGATCAATGATAATAACTCTCCGGTGGCCCGAGATATGATGGCCGCTCCATACCTGAATCGATCACTATCTTTTGCAAAACAACCGCGGGATTAACCATCCAGTATTTTAAAACGTGCGCTCCGCTTTTGCTGATGTGAAATTTAGATTCCATGATCTTGATATTATCACTAACACCTTTGCTCCACGCTTCTGTTGATTCATCGGCATTAATATTAATTATTTGCGGCTTTTCATTATCAATGGATATGGCAAAATGCAACCCGTTTGAATTCGTAAAGTCAAGTGTTGGCGATACATAAGCTTTCACGCTAACCCACCCCGTATCAATCATATTAACAACATATTCCAAATGCGGGCTGTTACCACCCGGCACCTGAGCTTTTGCGGTAACCGGCGCAGGCATTACGCCAGATAATGTGCGACCATAATTAGGAATTATCTGCCATTTAATGTTATCGGAGTTAACCGCTTTGCTATAATGAGCAGCTTCGATACTTACATAACCATTGTTTTCATTAAACCCGTTGCCGTTCAACGGCAATACATTATTGATGACCGCATGGATGATGACCTTATTCTTATCAGATCCAGTAATGGTAATCGGCACTTCCTTAACACCTTTAGGTACTTTGGCCCAGTTTACATTTACCCATATACGCTGCTGTAGGCTAACATTTCCTTTTTTGGATTCGATAGTAATATATGGCGATGAACTTGCCGCTGTAAAATTAAAATCTCCTTGTCCACGGTTAAACACTTCGATGTAATGACCGCCGCAACCCGGATAAAATCCCGGTAGAATTGCTTTAGATTGTTCCTCTGGCCACCATGATTCAGAACCCTCAATAGCTACCCCCATTTGAGGCTGGGCAGTTAGTTGAATACTCTGCACCGCCGGCATTTTATTAACCCGGGGCTCCTGCCAGTAGGTATAACCAATATGCGTCTGATCCATCATATGATCCCACTTACCATTCGCCATTACTTTATCATAATAATGCGATATGGCTGAATCCTTTTTAAACAACTTTTTTACATCCGTTGCCATTAAATTGGTTTCGGCCCTACCCTGCGCAGCATATAATTTATTCTTGGCAGCATCAAAATACAACTCATTCAAATTGGCACACGCCTCAACGGGATGAAGTACCAACTGGTAATACGCATCCTTATATTGTTGTGGCATAGCATCATATAATCGTTTTGCTTTTATCTCTAATTGATTATAATCATTTACTACTGTTTCAAATTCCCGGTAATTGATCAAACTATAAGTATTTTGATCAAGCTGCTCCGGTTTGCGGCGACCATTATACTTAGTATACGCCGTTAAAATATCCGCTATTTCAGTAGCATGTGCGTTTCCAAATTGCTGGGCTGCCCATTGGCGTGTGTATTCATTAAGTCGGCTTGCAGGCCATTTATTAGGCGACCATGCATAATCCAGGAAGAAACTAATCGGAAACTCCATCGGTTTCAAATCACCCACGTTCACTATCCACACTTGTTTGGCGTCATACTCGTAAGCAAGATGCATTTGCTCCCATGTTTTACTAATTGGGTTTGTATTTAGCCATTTATAATTCCGCGGATCGCCTACATAATCAAAATGATAATAAATACCATAACCACCTTTTCGGGCTAGCTCGTTTAGTTTAGGCAACTTTCGGATGTTTCCCCAATTATCGTCGCAAAGTAATAAAGTCACATCATCAGGCACACGCATACCCTTATCGTAATAATCCTGAACTTCCTTGTAGAGGGCCCACATTTGCGGTGTTTGCGAGGCCTCTTTATGGGTTACATCAGCAATTATCGCACGCTGATCGGCTACAATTTTTTCCAACAGGGTAATGTTACTGCCATCGGTCATAGGTTTATCGCCATCGCCGCGCATGCCTACAGTTACTATGGTTTCCTTGTTACCCATATGTTCAATACCTTTTCTCCAGAAACTACGCAAGGTATCAGCATTAGTTTCGTAATTCCACGGTCCCGAGCCATATCGTTTCCACTCCTGTTGCGCCCTATCCATTGGTTCATGGTGCGAAGTTCCCATCACAACGCCATATTCATCAGCCAGTATTGGGTCAAGCTTATCATCATCATTAAAAGCATTCCCCCACATGGCTGGCCATAAGTAATTGCCTTTTAACCGTAAAATAAGCTCGAACATTTTAGTGTATACCAAATGGTTAACACCACCAAATTTTTCCTTAGCCCAACCCGAGAACGACGGCGCCTCATCATTAATAAAAATACCACGGTATTTTACAGCAGGCCCGCCATCCACATATCTTCCGGGAACCACGTAAAGGTTTTGCTGTTGTTTTACCGGCACATCGGCCCACCAATACCATGGCGACACACCTATTTGTGCAGAAAGTTCATATATACCATAAATTGTCCCTCGTTTATCGCTGCCCACAATTACAAGGGCTTGCTTAACTCCAGGAAACGGATTATCTACAACTTGCGCTATATGTGCCTCCCATTTACCCTGAATATTGTCCACATTCAACTTTTTTTCGCTGACAAGCCGATCTATAAATTCATTTTTACCCAGGGTGCCAATGAGGATGAGATTTTTTGTTTGAGCGATTTTTCCCGTTAATAATAAAGCTGAATCAGCAGTAACTTTCTTTATATCCGCTTGCAAACTTTTCACGGCGATCATAACGCCGGGATAGTCGGTACCGGCAGTATATATAGGTACTACCTTTCCTTTTACCGCCAACGGAAAATAACCCTTGCCATTATTGGGAGATATGTAGGCTTTATCGCCCGGTGCCTGGGCAAATCCCATACGGGGTGTTATTAATAAACCTAATGTTGCCACAAGCAGGCAGAAGGAAGTTTTTATATTACTACGATTCATATGATTGTACATTATTGTTTAAAGTCGACAACACTCCAATAAGCTTTCTTACGCTGAAGTTGCTGATCGAATAATAACGGATAATTTTTGCGGCCCTCAACCGGATAATCATCAAGCCAGGTACGCTTGTCGGATACATTCCAGAAAGTAACACCCGATATTACATTTTTATACTCTCTGAAAATTTTAAATACCTCCGCATACTTTTCATCTTGCTTTTTCTCCAGTTCAGGCGTATAAGCATCTTTTTCTTCCGGCCTTAAGGCTCTTTTATTTTTTTCCCATGGGTAGATAGATATATCCAGCTCGGTAACCTGAACCTTTAAACCTAATGATGAAAATTTCTTTATCGTTGCGATCAGATCCTGTTGCGATGGTTCATCTATTGACCAATGCGCCTGGATTCCCACCGCGTTTATAGGCACCCCGGCATCAACCAGTTTTTTTAGTAAACGATAAACACGCTCACGCTTTTCCGGGCGTTCGGTATTATAGTCGTTGTAAAATAAAATGGCTTTAGGGTCAGCCTCGTGTGCATACTCAAATGCTTTGGCAATGAAATCCTCACCGCATATCTGATACCATAATGAGTTACGTAAAAACTTGGTGCTATCGTCGTCAATAGCTTCATTTACTACATCCCATGCATATATTTTCCCTTTGTACCTATTAACTACTGTAGTAATATGGTCTTTCAATCTTTTCAGCAAAACATCTTTAGTAACCTGCTTACCATCCGCGTCTTTAAATAACCAAGGCGGTGTTTGTTCGTGCCAGCAAAGGTTATGCCCCCTTACCCGCAGGCCATTTGCCTGGGCAAACGCAACAATGGCATCAGCATCTTTCCAGTAATACCTGTTTTCTTCGGGATGGATGGGAGCCATCTTCATAGCATTTTCAGGTGTAAGGCTATTAAACTCATGTAATATAAGTTTAGCTTCCGCACTATCCTTAATATCATGTGCCGAAACCGCTACACCAATAGGGAAATAGTTTTTATAATAATCTTTCAAGCCCCCGGCCTGCTTTGATTGCGCCTTTAGCTGGATAATACCGCATAACTGCAGTATTAAAAAGAACCATAATTGTTTCTTTAACATATTAGTGCTTTAAATAAATTGGTAATAAGCGGTATTATAATGGCAGCTAAAATCGAACAATGCAATTTAAGCAATCGATTACAAATATATGAGAATATTTCTTGAAATATTTTGATAAAAATGATGCGTAGCACATATTTTACTATTCAATAAAATTAATTAAACCGCTGATACTTGCCTAAATAATCAGCAGATTATTTATCTTTTGTAAAAGGCTTACTATTATATCGACAGTCATAAATACAATATTATCAAATATTTCTGCTTTTTTTTAAAAAATAAAGCATCAAAATAGCCTACAAATAAAAAATATGTAAACCGTTAAATGGGCCGAAATATTTTTATCGAAAAAGTAAAAAAAATCATTGCAATCGATTGCATTTTTAATTTTTTGTTTTTACTTTTATTCCAAGTTAAATAACCAATTATAACTTCAATAAACTACCCAATAAATTAATTACCTGACCGTACTGGTATTTGCCAATACTGCCGGACGATATTTTTTGAGTGCAAAAAACTTACAATCAATTCATAACCCATAAAACCAATCAAACTTAAATGAAAAATTATGATGAAAATTCAACTTAATCTCCTTCCGGTATTTCTATCGGGCCAAAATAGCTTATCGCATTAAATAAGCTAACTATTGCAATAACATCAATTAAACAAACTATTACACCAATTAATTAAATTATGGAAAAACTTAAACCTATTAAATCTTGGAAGACCATGCTTTTGCTATTGAGTATAAGCATACTTTCTGTATCGGCTTTCGCGCAAAGCTCAACCGTTACCGGTAGGGTGTTTGATGAAAAAGGCGAACCGATTCCCGGCGCGACCGTAAAATTAAAGTCGCATGAAGGTGCTACATCAACCGATGTAAAGGGCAAATTCAGTATAAACGTGCCTGCAAATGAAAATACAATTGTTGTTTCTTTTGTTGGATACAACAAACAAGAAGTGCGTGTAACAGCCAAAAGCACCAACATTAGAATCGCACTTACGGTAAATAATAACAACTTAAACGAAGTTGTGGTAGTGGGCTACGGCACACAAAAGAAGCGGGATGTGACTGGCGCAATCGCAAGCATTAGCGAAGAATCCTTAGCAGTGGTACCATCTGACAACGTTGTTGACCAGCTAAAAGGCCGCCTTGCCGGTGTTGATATTGTAAGTAACAGCACCCAACCGGGCGCCAGCAACCAGATCAGGATAAGAGGTAACCGTTCATTAGGTAGTTCACAAACACAAAATGATTCTCAAAATCAGCCCCTGATCATTTTAGATGGTGTGCCATTCATTGGAGGCAGCATTAATGATTTGAACCCGGATGATATTGCCAGCCTTGATGTTTTAAAAGATGCATCGGCTACCGCGATCTATGGTTCAAGGGCTTCTGGGGGTGTAATTTTAATTACCACCAAAAGAGGAAAAGCCGGAAAAGCGGTCACTACTTATAATGCCTATTACGGTATCAGCCACATTACCAGTCAATATCCTGTATTTAATGGTACAGAATATGCCGCTTTTAAAGCACAAGCAGCAACCGGAAACACAGTTAATCCGGGTACAACCGCGTATGGGCTTACTACAGCAGAAACAGCAGGCCTTGCTAATGGAACAAACACCGATTGGCAAAACTTTATATTTAGACCGGGATATACAACCGATCAATTATTGGGAGTTTCTGGCGGATCAGAAGATACACAATATGGTATAAGTGCAGGTTATCACAAGGATCAGGGTACAGTTTATGGTCAGGATTTTGAAAGATACACCTTAAGAACCACTATAGACCACAAAATAAATAGCCGCATAAGGGTTGGATTAAACAGCCTTGAGAATGTAACTACCACTAATGGCGCGGATTTATATCCTTTATATAACACCATCAGCCTTAGTCCACTTACTTCTCCATACAATGCAGATGGATCTATAAATTTATTGCCATTGGCCGGATCTATTGATGCTGCAAAAGTTAACCCTTTAACTATCCGCAACCCTGCAATACAAGATTTGAACAGAAGACTGAATACCTTTAATAGCCTTTATGGTGAGGTCAACATCCTCGACGGGTTAAAATACCGAGCTAACGTTGGCTTAACATATGGCCAAACACAGGGAAATCAATATACCCCTGTAAGTAATTTTTATAATACCGCGACTGCTACTTCGCAAACAAGCGAACAAGTAGCTAACTCACAGGATTATAGCTACCTGGTTGAAAACTTATTGACCTATGATAAGACTTATGGTAAAAACCATTTAACCTTAACAGGCTTATACAGTATTGAGAAAGATCATAACGATGGATCGACTTTCAATGGTGTTGGTTTACCTGCGGATTATATCCAAAGTTATAACCTTAACCTTGCAAATACAGTAAGCGCAGCCAACGGAACTTTTTCTGAAAAAGGATTGATCTCGTACATGGCCCGCGCCAATTATTCATTTGATGATAAGTACCTGTTAACTGCTACTGTTAGGCGCGACGGATCATCTGTACTTACCTCCGGCCACCAATATTTAACTTATCCCGCTTTCGCTTTCGGCTGGAATGCTGACAGGGAAGAATTCTTGAAGAATGTTTCATGGGTATCAAACTTAAAATTAAGGGCCGGTTATGGCGTAACTTCTAACCAGTCGGTAGCCCCTTATTCAACCTTGGGTAATTTAACCAACAATGCCTATAATTTTGGCCCCAATGGCTATAATGGCTACCTGGTTACCAGCTTGCCTGATAACTTAAAATTTGAAACAACACAAAACTATAACCTTGGTTTAGATTTCGGATTTCTGCACAACCGTATAAGCGGTAGTGTTGATGTGTATGATCAAAGAACCAACAACATTTTACAAACCATCAGTTTACCGCCAAGTAACGGAGCGGGGTCAACCTTAATTAACGCCGGTAAAACCAAAGGAACAGGTTTAGAAATAAGCTTAAGCAGCATCAACGTTAAAACCGCCAGCGGCTTTACCTGGAATACCGACTTTAACATCAGTTTTTATCGCGATGCTATTGTTGCATTACATAACAACCTACAGGAAGATGTTGGTAACGGCTGGTTTGTTGGGCAACCATTTGACGTGATTTACGATTACAAAAAGATAGGCATCTGGCAAACCAACCAGGCTGTAGAGGCAGCTAAATACGGCCAAAAACCAGGCCAGATAGAAGTTGAGGATGTAAACCATGACGGCAAAATAGATGCAAACGACAGGCAGATATTAGGCAGCTATCAACCAAAATTTGAAAGCGGCATAACTAACCGTTTCTCCTACATGGGTATTGATGTTACGTTTGTGGCATTCGCCCGTATCGGTCAAATGGTATCAGTACCTTATCTGGGCAGCGATAGCGGCGCATCAGGATATCCATTTTTTAACGTTGGCCGTGTTAACCAGTACAAAGTTAATTACTGGACGCCAACCAACCCTACTAATGCTTTTCCTAGCCCGGATGCGAGTGGCACGTTCCCTTACGCTTCAACACTACAATACCGCGATGGCTCATTCATCAAAATGCGTAGTATTAACGTAGGTTATACCATCCCATCTAATTCGCTTAAAAACTCAGGGATCTCTTCTATTAGAGTGTTTGCAACCTGCTCAAATCCATTTATTATCTGGTCTCCGCTTACTAAAAGCGGTTTAGGTATCGATCCCGAAGGAAATGGTTATGGAGGTTCATTGGCAGGCGCATCAGGTTATTCAACCAATGCAATTGGCCGCGCTATTACTGTTGGTTTGAATGACCCGCTAACCCGCACATTCCAGTTGGGCGTAAACGTAAAGTTTTAAATTTTTAAAGAAATTGACATGAAACTATTTAAGAAAATATCGATTTTAACTATATCACTTATATCAATTAGTGCTGTAAGTTGTAAAAAGCTGCTGGTTGAAAACCCGAGGGCAACCATAACCCCGCAGTTTTTCACTACACCAGGAGGTGTTTTAGGAGGCATAATTGGTGTATATGGCGACTTACGTAATTTATGGGGAACCGAAGGTTTCACCAACATTACCCTTGCCGGTACCGATGAATACCTGGCTGGCGGTAGCGCAACCTCGTCTACCGTACCGTTTTTTACCTATACCAACTTGGTTGGTAACGTAACCGCTTATAACGCGGTGTCTATTTTTGGTGTTGCCTACCAGGATATTAATACGTTAAACGGTGTATTACAGTATGGGCCATCTGCTTTCCCCGATGCAGAAACCCGGACAGAATACCTGGCCCAGGCCAAATTTTTACGCGCCTTGTACTACTTCTACCTCGTTCAAACATTTGGGCCGGTTCCTTTGCATACTACATTTATCACCACGCCAACAACGTCTGATTCCCGCGCCGCAATCGCAGATGTATATACCCAGATCATCACTGATTTAACACAGGCATCAACGGAGTTGCAAACTATACCCGGCGAAACCATATCTTCAACAGGTGCAGTTTCTCCATTTGCAGGAAAAGCAGCTACCAAGGCAACGGCACAATACCTGCTGGCAAAAGTTTATTTAACCAGGGGATGGTCAACTGCTGCCCAACCTACTGATTTTGCTACAGCGCTTAGTACCGCGCAAACCTTAATCAGCAATGCATCAACTTACAAAATTGGCTTATGGCCGGATTTTGCATCCGCTAATGCACCAGGCAACGAGTACGGACAAGAAACACTTTTTGTAGTTGATGAAAGCAACAGCACCAAATATGGCAACTATGTTGCAGGTGGTGCAGGTGGATCGTATAACATCACCAGCAACCTATTCAGGCCCAATTACCCTACTGTGAATGCTGACTACCCTGCATCAGGGGGAGCAAGTGTAATGACCAGGGATATTGCCAACGGGCGCCCATTCATCCGTATCAGGCCAAACCCTGCTTATGTAATTGAACAGGCTTTTGCTGAGAAAGTAAATGATTCACGTTATTATAAAACGTTTCAAACTACATGGATCGCTAACACAGCAAATGTAACCACTCCAAGAGGAACCCTTACCGTTGGTGCTGATACAGCTATCTGGATGCCGCCTTATGATCCCGGTGTTGCTAAAAGGGCTAAGTTTAAGGGAATAATATTAACGCCACCGGAAGATAACGCGCCGAACCCATACACTACCGTATTTTATCCGTCTATGAAAAAATATGATGATCCTAACAGAACCGGTGTTAATGACCCGTCGACCAGGCCATTTATTTTATTCAGATATGCGGATGTTTATATGGTTGCGGCAGAAGCGGCATTTAAAACAGGTGATTTAACAACAGCTGCTGACATGATTAATGTGATCAGGACAAGGGCTGCTTATCAGTCGACCAATACCGGGCCACAAAATACAGCAGCTGTGGCCGCCATGCAGATAACCCCGGCACAAGTTACGCTTGACTTTATATTAGATGAGCGCAGCAGGGAGTTTTATGGCGAATGCCAGCGCTGGTATGATCTTGTACGTACCCAGTCGTTAATACGCAGAACACAGCAATATAATGCTGAGGGTGGACCAAATATCCAATCTTTTGAAGATTTGAGGCCTATCCCACAAACTGAAATTGATTTGGTGACAACAGGGCCAAAATTCCCGCAAAACCCGGGTTATTAATAATGGTTAATTAGTAATTAGTTGGGCAAAAGGGTCGCAATAGCGGCCCTTTGCTATTTTGATTAATTTAAAACAGAATGAAAAACTTAATTTCCTTTCTCCTGGTAGTATTTTCTTTTACAAATGTTTTTGGTCAAAATAATACACCTGCTTATGCGCCGCCGGTAAACTTTACAGCAGAGCAGGATCATCAAAACATGATGGATCAGTTACATATTAAATCACTACGCCCCGGTGCAGACGGCAACAATCCAACTGCGCCAAATGCCGCTAATTATGATGAGGCAAAAGCAAATCCTTATCCCAACCTTCCTGACCCTTTGGTTATGAACAACGGCAAACCCGTAACCACCCCTAAACAATGGTGGAAAAAACGCCGCCCTGAAATTGTGGAGGACTTTGACCTGGAGATATATGGCAGGGTGCCGGCAAACACGCCTAAAGTTAACTGGGAGGTGATTAGCATCACCCATGAAAAAATTGGCGACATTCCGGTTATTACCAAAAAACTGGTTGGGCATGTAGATAATTCATCCTATCCTTTGGATACGGTTAATATACAGTTAACGCTATCAACCCCGGCTAACTCCACTGGCCCGGTACCGGTAATTATGCAGTTTGGTTTTATGTTTCCTCCGGGATTTCATTTTCCAAAGCAACCTAATGGAAAAGCACCTGCTATGCCTGCGGGGCCAAGCTGGCAAC
>Ga0302315_10004285_pt1 | contig 12538 bp, 6 predicted proteins | sample III_Palsa_N3_1_FD_200532 | JGI IMG/M metagenome (GOLD analysis project Ga0302315, IMG submission 200532) | Peat permafrost microbial communities from Stordalen Mire near Abisko, Sweden - III_Palsa_N3_1 | ecosystem: Environmental > Terrestrial > Soil > Palsa > Peat permafrost | place: Sweden... | reverse complement strand
GAAGACAGTCTTGGCCTTGTGGATCATTTCGATGTCTTCTTCGTTTTTGGCTTCTTTTAATGCGGCATTCAACATGCCTGTGCCTGGCCTCCAATAGCTATGGACGAGTCCTTTGTTGAATAGTTGCAATTGCATATAGCCTACGTAAAAATTGCAGAGCACTACAATGGCCCAAAGGGCAAAGAGGAGACATGAAGTCATAGGGGATCATTAAAGGGTACTACGGATATTCTAAGATTACGGATATTCTTTAATAAATATACGGGTATATATCTACATTACCAACCGCCCTTTCGGATTAATCAGCTCGGGGCATCGTCGAACCTGGCCGGCCCGCCACCTGGAGCAGCCTTTGCTTGACGCTATCCCACCTCCTGCGCGAAACGGGGATTTCCGTACCATCCGTCAGTCTCAATTCGTAGTCCCTTGTGAAGGACGTGATATATTCTATATTGACCAAGTGCGTCCTATGTACACGCAGGAATATCCCGGGAGGAAGGATGTCCTCATATTCCTTCAATGTCCGGGAGGCGAGAAAGCTGCGCTTGTCCTTGATGTATAGCCGCGTGTAATTACCCAGGGCCTCGCAGCGAATGATTTCAGAAGCCTTGTAAAAGAAGGTGCCCTCTGTGGTAGAAACGGCCAGGCGGTAAGTGGACCCGGATTGGTGCAGGTTGTAGAATAGATTGTCATATAAAGACCGGTTGGGCGCGGCGGTTTTCCTGGACAGGAATTTCTCCACGGCCAGCTTTAGTTCCGTGGCATCCACTGGCTTCAGAAGGTAATCGAGCGCACTGAATTTAATGGCCTTTATAGCATAGTGATCATACGCTGTAATGAAGATGACATCAAAAGGATGTTCAGGGAATTTTTCAAGGAGTTCGAAGCCGCTCATAACGGGCATCTCTACGTCCAGGAAAACAAGGTCGGGCTTAACTTGACTGATCATTTGGAAGCCGTGGGCAGATCCGATCGCCCCATGGATTTCGGACACCTCCGGCACGTGTCGTTTGAGCAGCAGCGTCACCACGTTGATCGTACTTTCTTCGTCGTCTATAATCAGGACTTTTGTCATGGTCAGTTTATTACAGGTAATGTAATTTCAACCTTCGTTCCACCCGGTTCCTGGCGATGGCTGAAGATGTCGTATATCCTGAAGCCGGTAGGCTCGAACCCACTTTGTTCCCTGAGAATACCGAGCCGCTTGGATATCAGTTCTATGGCCACCGACTTATAGGAGTGCTTAATGTGGCGCAGACTGGCCGCCCTCTTCCGGCCTATCCCATTGTCTTCTACGGTTAGCCGCACCGAGTCGTGAGTGAGCACCCCGTAAATGCGCAGCATTCGGCTGCCAGGCTTATTAAGCAGGCCGTGCCAAATGGCATTTTCGGCAAACGGCTGTAGAATGAGGGTGGGTACTCTCAGTTCTTCCGTCATCATTTCATCCTCCATACAAATAGAGTAATCGAAATTCCCCTTCAATCGCACCTGCTCTAATTGCAGGTACAACTTGAGCATTTCGAGCTCGGTTTCCAACAGTACCGTTTCATCGTCTGAATGGTTCAATACCATGCGCAATAACCTGGAAAGCATCGTGAGGTAGGTGTTGGCCTCCTCCAACTGGCCCGTCAGGATACATTCCTGTACGGAACTCATGCAGTTGAAGATAAAATGCGGATTCATTCGTGCATGGAGCGCCTTTTGCTCCAGCAGGGTATTCATACGGGATATTTCCTCTTTTCCCTGATGCAGCAGGGCATTCAGATCCTCCAACTTTCTAATGTTCCGGACTTTTACCTGCCTGTTCCAATAGACCATATACAGCAGGCCTCCCAGCAGCGCCAGGCCGATAAGGGCGGCAGCCAGGAGCCTCTTGTTCTGCCTGAGTTGTCCGACCCCTATAAGGTTTTGAGCCTTTAAAAGCTGGTTTTCCTTTTCCCTTTTCTCTGTTTCAAAACGGGTCTGGAGTTCCGCTAACTTGGCGGTTTGTTCCCGATTGGTCAATGTATCGTGGAGTTCCGAGGCTTTGGCCAGGTAGGCGTTGGCATTCTTATAGTCGCCCAGGCCCGAAGAAGCGTCAGCGAGTGAAGAGTACAAGTAGTATTGCTGGGTCACGGCGTTGACTTGTTTGGCCAGGGTCAAACCCAGAGAGGCGTACTTGAATGCATTGGTGTAGTCTTTTTTGCGGAGGTAATCTTTTGCTATGTTGTCTGATACATCGGCAGACTCTTCTTTGGCGCCCAAGGTGTCCATCAACAATTTGGCTTTAACCCTGTTTTGGATACTCGCGTCGTAGTCGCCTTTTTGGTAATAGACGTCACCCAGGTAACTGTAGGCTGCGGCCAGGTGAAAGTTGTCCCTGAACGAGATAAATATCGATATGGCCTCAGCCAGGTAACGCTTCCCCGCTTCGTATTTACCGAGATGCCCGTCGCAGAGGCCTAAGTAAAGGTAATCGGTGCCGATATTTTTCCTGTTGCCCAATTCATTGTCTATCACAAGGGCCTGCTCCAAATAAGGTACCGCCTTAAGCCATTCTTCCCCCGAAGTGTAAAAGGAACTGAGCGAATAGAGCACGTCCGAGGTCTTTTCTTCATTGGCCGTCTTTTCAGCCAGTTTCAGGGCGGTCAGGAATTCGCTCAGCATCTCTGCCCTGCGTTCCAACCTGTCGTAGGCATAACCCGTCTGGCTATGGATCAGGATCATGCCCCCCGTATCCTTCAACTGCTCGAACAACTGAAGTGCGCTGTTAAAGTAATGAAGGCATCGGTCATTGTCACTGACAGCATAATATAGTTTTGCAAGCGTGTAATCGGCCTGGGCCATTTTGAGCCGGTCGTTCGCCTTTTCGGCCAAGGCCAGTCCGGCGGAAGCATAACGGAAACCTGAGTCGGGGGTGGTATTCTTATACTCATAACCCAGCTCTATGAGTAGCCTGGACCGGGCAGAGTCTGTTCGCACATCCAGGAGCTCCTTTTTCAGGGCGGCGACGGTTTTGCTGTCCTGGCTGGTGGCCTGCAAGGAAGAGGTAGCAAAAAGGATGAACAGGCCCAGTAGCAGTTTCATAACGAGAAGGTACAATAATTCCCGGTGCCACTCACTAGTCAGGCCTGACCACTCACTCATTCACCGACCATTAAAAATTAGACGCGTTCTCGGTTTTTCGTGGTACAAAGACGCTTGGTATACTTTCGTATTATTCTCCCCAGGCGGTAATAATCAAGTCACGCCTTCCTCCATGATTCCGGTGCTCGCATAAATAAATTCCCTGCCACATGCCGAGGGCCAATCTTCCTCCTACGATCGGGATCATCACGGAACTGCCGAGAAGGGATGCCTTCAGGTGTGCAGGCATATCATCAGGTCCTTCTTCCCTGTGGAGATAATCAGGATCATTTTCACGTACTGACTTATTGAAAAAGGTTTCAAAATCTTTTCTTACGGTCGGATCTGCATTTTCGTTGATGGTCAGCGAAGCAGAGGTATGCCGGATGAACACCTGAAAGAGCCCTTTATTGATTTGATCCAGCCCTTCGGCAGTGTGGAGAATTTCGGAAGTGATGAGGTGGAAGCCTCTTTTTTTCTCCGGGAGAGTGAGGGCGTATTGTAATATTTTCATTTTGTAGTATTAGTATTACAGCAAATATAGGTGATCGGATATTCATTCCGGGTAGTCAAAATCCGACATAACAGGACGACTGTTTTGATAGGAATGCTTATTAAATGGACAAAAAAATAAAGGAGCCAATCAGGTACGCCTTCGACATTTATTGGGGCTGATCTGCCGCTAAGCGCCCAGTCAACCTGGGTTTGACAATTTATAATAACTTGACATTAACTAACTAGCAATGGAATAAAATATTAGATTTACTGAGTCGGACCTGCAATTTGACTTGAAATGAACCTCTCTTTTTGCGATCTGGCGCTAGTTTAGTGTGTTTGATATAATCCATTCCTATGCGAAAATCGTTTCTAAGAACCGGTTTGAACTGCTTACTTCAATTCCGTAAAGCATTGGCTACCAATGCGTTATTTAGTACAAGACTTATTCTATTAACCTTGTTTATTACCGTCTGCGGGACGGCCTCCGGAGGCTCCCCGGCGACGCCTGCCCACAAAACCTCCTATAGTTATAGTGTGCCCCCAACCCCGACCGTTAGTGCGGGCGGACCGACTTCTTTCTGCCAGGGAGGCAATGTGGTACTCACGGCGGCTTCGACGGGTTCCACTGCTTATCAATGGTATCTCAATGGAGGGGCTATCTCAGGGGCCATTTCCCAGACCTATACCGCTTCTGCTTCAGGGAGCTATACGGTGACGGGGAACAATTCCAGTGGCGCTTCTGCCCAGAGCGCCCCTACCAGCGTGACTATTAACCCTACTCCGGCCACGCCCACGGTCACCGCACAAGGGAGTACTTCCTTTTGTTTGGGGGGAAATGTTATCCTGGCGGCCAATGCTTCAGGAGCTAGTTCTTACCAATGGTACTTAAATGGGACCTCCGTCTCCGGCGCCACCACCCAGACCTATACGGCCACTGCGGCCGGTAATTACGCGGTGACCAGCACGAATGCTAATGGCTGCTCTTCTGCGGCCAGCGCACCGACTTCTGTGACGCCACTTCCAGCCCCGGCCGCTCCTACTGTCAGCGTCAGCGGGCCCACTACCTTTTGTTCCGGAGGCAGCGTTATACTCGCTGCCAGTGCGGCCGGAGCAAATTCATTCCAGTGGTTCCTGAACGGAGCATCCATCAGCGGGGCTTCGGCGAATACTTATACGACCAGCGCTTCCGGCAATTATACGGTGGTTGTCACCAATACCAACGGTTGTACTTCGGCGGCCAGCGCCCCTACAACGGTAACAGTCAATCCGGCGGCCACCACTCCTATCATTAGCGCCAGCGGCCCTACTACTTTCTGTTCGGGGGGCAGTGTCACCTTTACCGCTACCGCCGGGGCCGCGACTTACCAATGGTTCCTCAACGGGGGGGCCATTTCAGGCGCCTCCGCCGCTACCTATACGGCCAATACTTCGGGATCCTATTCCGTGTCCATTACCAATACCAATGGCTGTAAATCCTCTACCAGCCTATCTTCCAGCGTCTCGATCAACCCGACTCCCGCCACTCCGACGGTGACGGCCAACGGGAACACTCCGGTATGCCAGGGAGGCACGGTATTGCTCACGGCCAATGGCTCCGGGGCAACGGCCTATCAATGGTTCCAGGGAGGCACGTCCATTCCGGGCGCTACGGGTGCGACCTATGCGGCCGGCGCTTCGGGTAGCTATACGGTGGACATCACAGACGCCAACGGCTGTATTTCTCCGGCCAGCGGCCCTACACCGGTGACCATCGTTCCAACGCCCGCCGCGCCGACGATCAGTGCCGGCGGACCGACTTCTTTCTGCCCCGGAGGTAGTGTGACCCTGACCGCCAGCGGAACGGGAGCCGTTTCTTATCAATGGTTTCAGAATGGAATTGCCATTACCGGCGCCAACAATAATATATATACCGCGAACACTTCCGGGGACTTTACGGTTGATTTCGTGAATTCAAATGGTTGTACTTCTTCGACGAGCGCCGTTACCACGGTGACGGTCAATGTGGCCCCGGTGACACCGGCCATCAGCGCGGGAGGCCCTACGGGCTTCTGCCAGGGCGGCAGTGTAGTGCTGACGGCAAGCCCGACGGGCGCCGGGAATTTTCAATGGCTCCAGAATGGGACCCCTATTGCCGGAGCGACGGGCACCACTTACACGGCTGCCACTTCCGGCAATTATACAGTGACCATTACCCGGGGTTGCGCCTCTTCTGCCAGCGCTATTATCCCGGTCACGGCTTATACGCCACTGGCGACGCCCGGCCTCAGTGCAGGGGGCCCTACTACTATCTGCCAGGGGAACAGTGTGTTGCTGACGGCGAATACGACGGATGCCAGTAATTTCCAATGGTTCCTGAACGGAACGGCAATCAGCGGAGCCAATGCTCAGACATTTGCAGCAGGTACCGCGGGTTCGTATACAGTCACCGTGTCTAACCCTTGTAATACGCCGGCAGCAAGCCTCCCGATAACGGTATCGGTCAACCCGACGCCTGCCCAGCCTACGGTGAGCGCAGGGGGCGCCATTACTTTCTGTGCCCCGGGTAGTGTGGTGCTGACGGCGAGTCCCTCAGGCGCTTTTGCCTATCAATGGTTCCAAAACGGTATCTCGATTTCGGGAGCTACCACGCAAACGTATACCGCCACGGCAACAGGTTCTTATACGGTTACCACTATCAATTCTTTCGGTTGTCCTTCGCCGCCGAGCAATCCCATACCTGTGGTGGCCTACCCTGCGCTGACACCTCCTGGCGTCACGGCAGGCGGACCCACTTCTTTTTGTGCGGGAAGCAATGTGGTGCTCACGGCTACAGCGCCTGCCCCCATTACCTTTCAGTGGCTCCTGAACGGGACGGCCATCAGCGGCGCTACGGGCGCTTCCTATACAGTTACCACCGCAGGATCCTATACAGTGACCGCTTCAAACCCCTGTTCATCCGCCACCAGTACGCCTACTGTCGTGACGGTCAACCCGTCACCGACGACACCTACCATCAACGCTAGCGGGCCTACCACTTATTGTTCGGGCGGCAGCGTCGTGCTGACAGCCAATGCCACAGGGGTAGCTTCCTTTCAATGGTCCCTGAATGGGATTGCCATTACGGGGGCCACAGCGCAGACTTATACGGTCACCAGTAACGGTGGCGACTATACGGTGCTCATTAGTAATGCCGGCGGATGTACGGCGCTCAGCGCTCCTACGACGGTGACAGTGTACGCTGCCCTGTCGGCAGTGACGCTCAATATCACAGCCGCCGGACCCACTACCTTTTGTGCAGGAGGAAATGTAGCCCTTACGGCCAATGCCACCGGGGCCAGTAATTACCAATGGTTCTTTGACGGGATTGCCATCACGGGAGCCACTACCGCCGCCTATACGGCTACGGTCTCCGGTTCTTATACCGCTTATGTTTCCAATCCTTGCTCTTCTGTTACCAGTTCTCCCATCACTGTCACGGTCAACCCCGCGCCGGCTACGCCAACAGTCACGGCGGGCGGAAATACCACATTATGCGCCGGAGACAGTGTGATACTCAGCGCGAATGCCTCTGGCGCCACCGGTTACCAATGGTTTTCTTCCGGCACTTTTATACCCGGCGAGACCACTTCTACGGATACGGTGAAGGCCTCCGGTTCTTATACGGTTCAAGTAACGAACGCCAATGGTTGCACGTCTGCCGCCAGTGTCAATACGGTCGTTGTGGTCAATCCCACTCCGGCCGCCCCCACCCTGACCCCCGCAGGTCCTACGACCTTCTGCCAGGGCAGCAGCGTGGTGCTGAATGCCAGTCCGACCGGGGCGGACTACTACGACTGGTACCAAGGGGCGACCTTTACCGGGACTACCACCAGCGCCAGTGATGCAGCGTATGTTTCCGGCAGCTATACAGCTACCATCACGGACGCCAACGGCTGCATCTCTGCGGCCAGCGCCCCTATCACGGTGACGGTGAATCCGAACCCTGCCGCTCCGACATTAAGCGCAGGAGGGCCCACCACCCTCTGTTCTACGGATAGTGTCATCCTTACCGCTACTGCCACCGGCGCCAATACTTATCAATGGCTATTAAACGGCACTTCCATCCCCGGCGCTATTACTAACACGGATACGGCTAAGGTATCCGGCTCCTATACGATCTCTATTACGGACATCAATGGTTGCGGCGCCACCAGCGCCAACACGACGGTGACGGTCAACCCGGTTCCGACTACTCCCATTCTGAGTGCGGGCGGGACTACTACTTTCTGCTCGGGGGACAGTGTGTTGCTCTCCGCTGATGCAAACAATGCTTCTGTGTACCAATGGTTCCTCGGAGGCACGTTGATCGCAGGAGCAACGACAGATACCCTTTTGGTCAAGGCCTCCGGTACGTACACGGTGTCTATCACGGATGCGAACGGATGTAATTCCGGCGCCAGCTTCTCTACTGCGGTGACGGTGAATCCGACTCCCACCGCCCCGGCCATTACAGCAGGAGGCCCCTTGACGGTGTGCCCGGGCCAGGTCCTGTTGTTATCGGCCAATCCCGCCGGAGCGGCTTCTTATCAATGGTTCTTAAATGGAACGGCGGTCAACGATTCTACTAACCCCATTTATGCGACTACCGGGGCCGGCAGCTATACGGTCGACGCGGTGAGCAGCTTTGGCTGTACGTCCCCGCTCAGTGCGGTGGCCGTCGTAACGAACCCTTGTCTGCCGATGGCTGACCTTTCCCTCGTCAAACAGGTAAGCCCCGGACCTTACAGCGTCCAAAAGCCGGTCACCTATACCCTGACGCTCACCAATAACGGTCCAGATACGGCCATGGCCATCGTGATTTCGGATACCCTGACGGTGGGTCTGGGGGATCCTTCCAATTATGGAGGTACGGGCCCGGTTCCCACCTATGACGCGATCAACCGGGTGCTCACCTGGGACATCCCTCCCCTTGATTCGGGCGCCACCGTAACCTTCACTTTTGACATTCCCATCAAGAGTCTGGGGACCAATGTGAATACGGGTTATGTCTCTTCCTCCACGGCGGATCCGGACACGGCCAATAACCACAGCACGGCCACCTTTACCATCGCAGGGGACTTATTCATTCCGAACCTGGTCACCCCCAACGGAGACGGTAAGAATGACTACTTCGTCGTCCTCGGGCTTAATAAATATCCCGGTTCCTCTTTGAGGGTCTTTAACCGCTGGGGCAGTGAGGTCTACCAGTCTCAGAACTATAACAACGACTGGGGAGGCGGGAACCTGAACGATGGAACGTACTTCTATATATTATTAGTCAATACCCCCACAGGCAAGCAAGCTTATAAGGGTTGGATAGAAATATTACATTAAACTGATTATACCGTGATTAAGATCCGTTTTATCATACTCATTGCTGCCCTGGGCCTGATCCAGGCGGCGCACGGACAGCAGGACATCCAGTTCAGCCAGTACGTCTTCAATGGCCTGAGCCTGAATCCCGCCTATGCAGGGTACAAGGGAAGCCCCTACCTCAATAGCACTTTCAGAGACCAGTGGGCCGGCTTCTCCGGGGCGCCTAAAACCGCCATGCTCTCCTTTGACGGCCTGACCAATGTGCCGGATGAAAAAATGGGGCTGGGCATACAGGTGCTCTACGATCAGCTGGGACCACAGCAGAACTATTCCGTGACTGGTTCGTATTCCTACCGGATACTCCTGAATAACGATGAGAACGACCCCCATCGCCTTTGCATAGGTATCGCGGGCATGGCTTCCCAGTATGGCCTGAACGGCACGGTCCTTCAGTATGAAGACCCGGGAGACCCTGAAGCACCCCTGGTCAATGTGCATTCCAAAATAGTCCCTGACGCCAATTTCGGGATATTCTACTATACCAATCGCTTTTACGCCGGGGGATCGATGATGAACCTGTTTTCCCTCAACTCCACCCGAACTATTTACTTTGCCAACGGAGCTACGTATGCCTCTCTGCTGCAGGGCGCGCACGTCTATCTGACGGCGGGGGGCATGTTAGACCTCTCCGATGAAGTCAAATTCAAGCCTTCCATTATGATCAAGGAAGACTTCAAGAGTCCCACCAACGCGGATTTCAATGTATTCTTCCTCTTTGATGAGATCCTTTGGGTGGGCGGCTCTTACCGGTCCTCCGTCAAATTGTTTAATCCAAAGGGGCTTCAGTCGGACTTACAGGCCACGGATGCGGCCAGTGCGATGATTGAATTTTATGCCACCCCCGAGCTGAGGATCGGTTATGCCTACGATTTTACGACCAGCGGATTGTCTACTTATCAAACAGGCTCTCATGAATTGTCATTGGGCCTCACCTTTAAAACGAAAAAAGACCGCCACTACATGGCGAATCCAAGATATTTTTAGCTGCCACCGGGCTGTTTAATTACCCCATTAATTACCATTCATGCGCTTCCTTACATTTTCCATATTCCTGGTCTTCCTGGTGACCGCTGGCTCCCGGGCTATCGGCCAGGAGGGCCCTTTGACCATTAACCAGGCAAACGAAGCCTATGCCAACCATGAATATCTCAAGGCGGCCCGCCTGTTTGAAAAGGTGGCGGTCTACCGGAAAGCCCCGGCGGATGTTCCAGGCAAACTGGCGGTTTGTTACCGGGAGCTCAACGACCACGCCAACGCGGCCCTCTGGTACAAGCGGGTCACCGACCTGTCTCCCGGGAGCGCGGCGGACTGGATCGAATTGGGAGACGCCCTGAAAAGCCTGGGCATGTATCCCGATGCGAAGGCCGCCTACCGCCATGTCCCTGACAGCCTCTACAATACGATACTTAACCGGGTAGCCGGGTGTGATTCGGCCGTGGCCTGGATGCAGGCGCCTACTGCTTTCAAGATGACGAACCTTTCGGATGTCAATACAGCCAATTCGGATTGGGGCGCTACCTGGTATGCCCATCATCTTATTGTGTTTACCTCTGACAGCACGCATTACGATTCCCTGGACGTGAAGTTCAAGACAGGCATTGATAAGCGGACCGGACGGCCTTTCCAGAAGAGCTACGTCATGGACGGCAGCTCCCTGGGGTCAGGCGCCATCAGTGGGTTTGCACCCGTCATCAATGATAATACCTATCACGACGGGGCCATTGCTTTTAGCCGCCAGGGAGATACAGCTTATTTCACGGTAACGGATCCTGGATCCATGAAGGGTGCTTCCCATAAAATCAAATCCAAAGAAGGAAAAAGGAAAGTGATCATTGATTTCAGGCGCCTGGAATTATGGTGGACGGTAAAGGACAGTAGCGGCAAGTGGGGCGCTCCCAAAGCCTTTGCTTATAATAACCCCCAGTATTCCGTGGGGCAGGCCGCCTTGAGTCCCGACGGACGCATCCTGTATTTTGCCAGTGACATGCCGGGCGGATATGGTAAGACGGATATCTGGTATACAGAGAAGCTCACAGACACCTCCTGGTCGGCTCCTGTCAACTGCGGTCCCCTGGTTAATTCTTCCAGTGAAGAAGATTTCCCTAATGTAGGGGAAGACGGGGCGCTCTATTTTGCCAGCAAGGGGCATGTGGGAATGGGCGGCTTTGACGTATTCAGGGCTGCAGGAGAAAAGGCGTCTTTCAGCCAGGTGAGCAATATGCAGTACCCGATTAATTCCCCGGGGGATGATTTTTATTTTACGATGAAAGATCCGCTTTCCGGATTCCTGTCTTCGGACAGGCAAGGCGGCAAAGGGAGCGACGATATTTATGCTTTCTCAGCGCCGGATCCGGTGCCGGATTTGGTGGTGACACTGGATCGTCCGGGAACCGATCTATCACTGATCGCCATGGGGCCGCTGTTCACACCGTTTGCACCTGATCCTTCGGTTGTGCTGGCGGCGATTCCGGTTCCACCTTTGGCCCCTGCTAAGGGCGCTAAGGAGAAGCGCCCCAGGGGGACGGTAAGTACTTCGGGGGATGCCGATCCTTCCGGTCCGGGTGCACCTGTGGCCAAGGCGCCGCTTGCTCCGAAGGCACATATCCTGCAAACGCTGGTCGTGGATTACTTATCCGGAGAACCTTTGGATGGCGCCCAGGTCATGGTATCGGGCCTTTCTTCTACCGAAACGGCCTCCGTTGTAACGGCAAAGGATGGATTGTTCTTCAAGCCCCTGGAGCCCGAGGCTCCATTGTTGGATAGCGCTCTCAAGGATGGTTATTCGAGCGACAGGCATATCATCAGCAAGAAAGAAATGGCCACCTTTTTGCGGAACAGTGTTCCCGGGGTCGCCGGCAGTTCTGATACGCTGAGCGTTCTCTTGCGTCTGTTGAAAAAACCGGAGGTCGGCGATGTGTTTGTACTGAGACGCCTTTACTTTGACTTCAATAAATGGAATATACGGCCGGACGCTGCCATAGAACTGGATCGCCTGATCATTTATATGCGCCAGTTCCCCACTATGACCATTGATTTGTCTTCTCATACGGATTCCAGAGGAGATGATGACTATAATCAGACACTGTCTGAAAAGAGGGCCGAGTCTTCCAGGCAATACCTGGTCAATCACGGAATAAAGCTTCATAGGGTCATTACCCACGGATATGGGGAAAGCATGCTGACGAATGGCTGCAGCAATGGGGTTCCCTGTTCAGAGGTGGAGCACCAGGCCAACAGGAGGGCGGAGATCAGGATTATACATCAGTAAAACGGAAGATATCATGAAAAGAAACGGGCTACTGCTTGCATTCATCATCCTGTTCATTGGTGCAAGATCGCAAACTGTCTTAGTCGATAGCACTTTGTACGCGACCTTCAAGACGCATCCACAGCTTGCCTATCTGCAAGGGGAAGAAGATGCCAGACATTACTATCATAATGGAAATGCCGCCGCCAGAGGAACGTTTTTTACAACACTTTTGGCAGGCGGGCTATTGGGCCTTATTCCCGCCATATTGACTTCTTCTGCTACCCCTAAGGATAAAAACCTGGGCTACCCCAA
>Ga0302315_10004284_pt1 | contig 12540 bp, 3 predicted proteins | sample III_Palsa_N3_1_FD_200532 | JGI IMG/M metagenome (GOLD analysis project Ga0302315, IMG submission 200532) | Peat permafrost microbial communities from Stordalen Mire near Abisko, Sweden - III_Palsa_N3_1 | ecosystem: Environmental > Terrestrial > Soil > Palsa > Peat permafrost | place: Sweden... | reverse complement strand
TATGCCAACAGCAGCAATTATGAGACGCAAACCATCAATGCCCTGACCCCTAGCGGCACTGCGCCGACGCTGGCGATCGACTCGTCAGCTCTCGGGGGTATGTATGCCGGCCGCATCCGCCTGATCGCGACCGAAGCGGGTGTGGGTGTTACCATGCTCGGCGATGCCGCAGCAGGATCGGGCGACTTTACGCTGACCGCCAGCGGTAAGGTTACTCTCGGAAACAAGATTTCGTCGCAGGGAAATATTCAGGTCAGCAGTTCTGATAACAGTGTAGCGGATTCTATTAAGCTGATAGATGCTTCACTGTCATCGCAGGGCAGCACAGCGTTGACAGCCCTGAACGGCAATATCGATTTAATTGGCAGCGCGCTTGTTTCTCAAAGCGCCCTGACACTGCAATCGGCGACGCTAACGGATACATTTGACACCAATAGCCTCACAAACAACAATGAGCGCTATGCCGTAGGCGCGTTAACGCTTAACCAATCCGGTGCCACGGCATTGAACGGCACCACGTACGGCGCAGGCGGCGCGCTCAACATCGCTTGCGCGACTCCCTACACCAACTGCACAGCAAATTCGCTCAGTGTTGGTGCGAACGGTGAAACACTCTACGGCAATACCCTGAATATCGCCTCCTATGGCAACCTTGCACTGGCTGGCGCGGCGCTGAAAAGCGTGGGCAACCTGTCATTGACATCGACCACTGGCCAGATTTCAACTACTGCTGCTGCAGGTGAAGGCATCGAAAGCACAACAGGCAATATCACTCTGTCGGCAGGAAACGGTATCAATAACGCAGGCGCTCTTAGTGCCGATGCAGGCAGCTTGACGGTTAATGCGGATGGCACTGTCACCAACAGCGGCTCGCTCTATGCCAGCACTACTGGCAACTTCAACGACGGGTTGAACTCCGGGTCTGAGAACATTAACAATAGCGGCACAATTATCTCCGCTGGCGGACTGGACGTTACAGCCACAACGCTGACCAACCAAAACGGCGGCATCATCCAGGCTGCGAACGGTTCGGCCTTCACCCTTGCCGGGCTGGTCAATTACGGTACAGTGACCGGCTCCGCCAATGGCACAGGGGCAACAACCATTAATGCCAACACGCTCACAAACGAAAGTACAGGTATCATCCAGTCCGTCCCAAGTAACATCCCGTCTGCCCAGGATCTGATTCTGAACATCAAGAATACGCTCACTAACAACTATAAGATTATCGCCAGCGGCAACCTGACGGTAGATGCAAGCACCTTGGGCAACACCCTGGCACTGACCAACGCCAGTACTGGCATCATGCAAGCTGGCGGCACGCTCGGTATCGCGGGCTACAATAGCGGCAACAATGTAAATCTTGGCACCCAAAACGGTGAAATGCTCGGCGACAAGCTTGCTTTTAATGTCGCGGGCTTTGTCAACGGCGGCACCATCCAGGGTGGAACCAGCGCCAGCAGCTCCATCGTATCGGGTGGCAGTGTCATTAATAATTCTGGCGCTACGATTAACCTCGCAACTTCTGCCACCGGCGCAGGCACGCTGAGCGCTCCCACGCTGACGAACGACGGTACCATTCAATCCACGGGCGGCTTGACGATTAACGACCAGTCCGCCGGCACTGGTGTTCTGGAAGAAGCCGCCGGCGCGAAGATCCTCGCTGGTAAAAACCTGACCATCAATGCTGACACGCTTACGATGGATGGCTCGACATCCGTCATTATTGCGGGCCAGTCGGGCAGTGGCACGGGTAATATTACAATTGGCCACAACTTCACTAACAATGGATTGCTCTTCTCTGATGGTGACTTGAGCCTTAGCGCGCTCTCAATTAATAACCAGTCGACTGGCGGTATTGCGGCCGGTGGCACGCTGACGCTTCAAGCAACCGCGACCAATATCTTCAACTATGGCGCGCTCTATGCGGGTACTGCGCTGAATTCCACCTCGAACAGCGGCACATTCCAAAACGAAGATGCCGGTACGGTGAACAGTAACGGTAATATCACCATCAATGCCTCTACATTCATCAACAACAATAACATCATTGCCGCGAACAACCTGACCGTCAATGCCACCAATTTTTACAATGAAGTGACCGGTGGTGACCAACGAACCTGGAACGATGGCTCCGCGTCCGCGACGACAACGAGTACCGGTTGGGATAACGGCAGCCCGTCTGATCTGCTCTGGGACCAAAGCACACATGATTACTTTACAAAAACGTGGACGGATACCGAGTCTTATACTGTCGCGCCGACACACCACCCGGAACTGCTCGCTGGCAGCACGCTGAATGTTGAAAACTTCACTTACGGCCTCAACTTGGGCGGTATCCTTTCGGCAAATACGATTAACATCACGACCACACAGGGCGGTGGTCCGACATTCACAAATGATGACTACGGCCTGTCGACACATAACTACACCGAAACATGGGATAACTACGCCAGCTGCTGTCATGATGTCATCTATTATTCAGAGACCGACGGCGAAAACGACACAACATCGTATGCAAACGGTGCTTACACATCCTATGGTGGCGGCATTTACGCCACTTCATTGACCACAAGCGGCTTTACGCTGAATAATCTTGGCAATGCAACGACTCACAACAGCACTTACACAACAGCTTCTGTGACGAGCACTACTAATTCGACCACACTGGTAGGCAGCACGTCTGCAACTTCCGGCGCAACATCATTCTTGCTGAATGGCATCACGATCCAGTTGCCGACTAATCCGAACGGTCTTTTCATTATAAATCCGAGCCCGAATACGGGCCCTCTGATCGAAACCAATCCTATGTACGAGGTGGGCTCGTCGTTCATGGGTTCGAATTATATGATTCAACAATACGGCGTTGACCCTTCTACGGTCGAGCGCAGTTTGGGCGATGCAAACTATGAAGCTAGTCTGATACAGCAGCAAGTTGTTCAGGCGGGTGCCTCCGCGCTTCTCGGTACCACAAACCAGGCGGCCGCTATGCAGCAACTGATGAATAACGGCGTGACCGTCGGCAAATCCCTCGGTCTGACCATCGGCGTTGCGCCGACAGCAGCGCAGTTGGCAAACCTTTCGACCAACATGGTCTGGATGGTTGACACGGTTGTTGAGGGCCAGCACGTGCTGGCGCCTGTCGTTTACCTCGGCACAACGACAAAGTCGCAGATTGCAACAGGGGCGGTTATTCAGGCGACGAATGTTAATATGCAGCTGACGGCTCTGAACAACTCCGGCGGCACAATCTCGGGCAGCGGCAACCTGAATATCACGACGCAGGGCAATCTCACTAATACCAGCGGCACGATTTCGGGCGGCAATGTTAACCTCGCATCGACGGGCGGCAGCATTATCAACCAGACCTATGCGCAGGCTACCGGCGGTACCGGCAATCAGCAAACCAATATCGGCAATACGGCGACGATTTCCTCGACGGGTAACCTGTCGCTCAATGCCGCGAACAACATTACCAATACCGGCGCGAATATGAGCGCAGGTGGCAATGCCTCCCTCACGGCGGGCAACAACATTACCTTCAACACGATTCAGGACCAGGAATCGAGCATGACGCATAGCTCCAGCGGCAGCGGCGGTAACTTGTTCTCAAGCGGCTCGGCGTCAACCACCACCACGAGCACCTCAACCAATATCGGCTCGAACCTCACAGTGGGCGGCAATCTGACCAGCAGTAGCGGTAAAGATACCAACATCGTGGGCAGCACCGTTAACGTGACCGGCAATGGTTCGATGACGGCTGGCGGAAACCTGAACATTCTTGCAGCGCAGAACACCTCCGACACCTCAACGACATCCAGCAAAGCAGGCCTCGGTGTTGGCGGCGGCGTTTACGGCGCGCAAACAACGACCGATACCGACCAGAAGAGCACGAGCGATGGCTCCAACGTCCACTTCGGCGGCAATGCTTCTTTGACCGCAGGCAGTGATCTGACCCTGCAGGGCAGCAATGCTGGCGCAGCGGGCAATCTGAATGTCAACGCGACCGATGTTAATGTTCTTGCGGCGCAAAACACCGACCAGTCCACCCACACGCAAACCACAACCACCTTCGGCAAAGTCGACGGCGGTAGTAGCAGCAACACCTCGAGCGCCACCGCAGGCGCGACGGCCGGGACCGGCAGCAGCAACGGCGCAACGGCAAGCACGGATGCGAATGCCGGCGCGAGCGCGGGCAACACCGACAACGGTGGCGTGACCCTCGCTGAAACCACCAGTACGACGACGAACCATGATGTATCAACTGCGGCGGGCTCGACCCTGTCCAGCGGCGGCAACATGACGATCAACGCCAGCAATAACGTGAACGTCACCGGTTCAAACGTCAACGCGGGCGGCAATGCGACCGTCAATGCGAAAAATGTCAACGTAACGGCAGCGCAGAACACCGACACCACGACAACGACGACGACTGATACCAAGGTCGGCCTCTACGGCAGCAGCAACAACCAGGCGAATGCCAACGCAGATGCTAACGCCAACGCCGCGCAAGGCAGCATGGGCAACCCTTCAGCCGGCGCTGCTGCTACAGCGGGCGCTCAGGCGAACAGCGACAATACGCTGACTCTGGCGCAAACCTCGAAAAACACGGATGATGTCACCGATATCACCCACACGGGCAGCTCGATCACCTCCGGCGGCAACCTCAATGTTGCCGCGCAGAACGACCTCAACGTGAACGGCTCATCACTCGCGGCGGGCGGCAACGCGAATGTGAACGCGACCAATATGAGCTTCACCGCGGCGCAGGACAGCCACACCGAAACCACCAGCAACAGCACGACCGCTCTTGGCCTCTATGCCTCAAGCGACAATAGCGCAAGCGCCAACGCGAATGCCGGCGCGCAAGGCGTGATCGGCAGCGCGGGTGCGAGCGCGCAGGCCAATGCTTATGCGGGTGTCGGCCTTGAAGGTACTAACACGACATCTGGCGCCACGAACGGATCGACGACGGCGCAGACCAGTTCCATTAGCGCAGGCGGAAACCTGACGCGTACTGCTTCGGGTGATATCACCGACCAGGGCACGCAGATCAACGCGGGCGGCAGTTTCAACCAGTCCTCGGCGACATGGGAAAGCCAGGCCGCGCAGAACACCACGTTCTCGACAAGTAACTCAAACACCAACACCGCCAAGCTCGGCCTTTACGCGAATGCCAATGCGAGCGCGTCGGGCAGCGCCAGCACACTCAGCGGTACGAGTAACAGCACCGGCGCCACTGCGAGCGCGGGCCTCGAGGCGTCTTACAGCGGCAGCACGAGTGGCCAGAGCGCGAACAGCAGCAACGCGGTCGTCTCCAATATCCACGCCGGAAATAACCTGACCACCACCACTACGGGTGCGGCTTCGCTCGAAGGCACTAACATGACTTCTGGCGGCGACATGACGCTTAATGCAGGGTCGCTCAACTATAAGGCAGCGCAAAACACCTCCAGCTCGACCAGTTCCGGCACCACCACCACTGCTGATCTGCAGGTGGGGGTCGATGCCACCAAGGCTGTCAATGTGAATGCCAGCGCCAACTATGGTTCAACCAACTCCAGCAACAGCAGCACAACCGCTGTGACCGGCAGCATGACGTCGGGCGGCAATCTCAAGGTGAACACGGGCGGTGATGCCAACTTTGAAGGCACGAACCTGAGCGCGGGCGGCAGCGCGGCTGTCAATGCGGGCGGCAACGTCGACTTCAGCGCGGCGCACAACACCTCGACCAGCTCCAGCAATGGTCTAGCCGCAGGCGGCAGTCTCTCGCTTTCCAACGGCGGCAACAGTAAGGGCGGCACCAGTGCAGGGCTGAACGCTTCGGCGAGTTATAACACCTCGACCAGCAATGCAAACACCGCTGTCACCGGCTCCATTACCTCGGGCACGGGCCTGAGCGTCACGGCTGGCAAAAATGCTGCCTTTGAAGGCACCAACCTCACCTCCGGCGGCGACACCAACGTGTCGGCGGGCGGCAATGTCAGCTTCAATGCGGCGCAAAGCACGGCAAGCTCAAGCGGCTATAATGTCGGCGGCAGCCTAAGCCTGAGTGGCGGCGGTACGACAAAAGATAAGAGCGGTACCGTGAAGAACAATGACACCACCGGCGGCCTCAGCGCGAGCGGCGGTTACAACACAAGTAACTCCACCACGTCTGCCGCATCCAACATTAACTCCGGCGGCAAGGTCAACATTTCCTCAGGCAACGATGTCAACCTGCAGGGCACGAATATCGCCTCCAACGGCACGACATCTCTGAGTGCCACGCACGATGTCAACTTCACGGCGGCAACGAATACCTCGAGCTCGAGCAGCTTCAGCGGCGGCATCGGCGGCAGCGTCACCAAGCCGGGCCAGCCGACAAATAGCGGCACGACGGGCAGTGGTGCTACGACGGGCAGCGGCGCGACGAATAGTGCCACCACGAATAGTGCTGCCCCCGCCGGCAGCGGCACGACGAATAGCGCCACCACGGGCACGAAAGGTGCTACCACTAAACCCACCGCTACTAAAGCCACTGCCTCCACGCCCACGGCGGCTTCTAGCAGCGGCTCCCAGAACTCCGGCAGCGTCACCTTCGATGTTAATGGCGGCACGTCCACCACCCAGACCGGGGGCTCCATTAAAGCGGGCAATATCGCCATCAGTTCCGGCAATGACACAACGCTGGTCGGCACGCAAACTCAGAGCGCCGGCACCACCACAGTCAATGCGGGCGGCAACGTCAATCTCGATGCAGCAAAAAGCACCAATATCTCGGGCGGCCTCGGCATCGGCGCTGGCACCAGCGGCGGTGGCGTATCGCAAGCGGGCATCAGCGGCGGCTCCAACAGCCAAGGCACCAACATGGCCAGCGGCGGCGATCTCACCATCAATTCCGGCGGCAAGACGACAACGCAGGGCAGTCAGCTGAGCTCCGACAGCACAGCGACTGTTAACGCAAAGGGCGGCACCGATCAGTCATCCACCATCAGCGGCAGCGGTACGCTCACCTTGTCGAACGCAGGTGCAAGCCTGAGCACGCAACAGACGAAGGTTATCTCCAACGGTCTGACAAAGGGCGTCTCTTCGGCAACGCCGCAACTGCAAAGCAGCTTGTCGGGCATCCTGAATAATCCGAGCCTGTCGGCGGCAGACAAATTCAAGCAGCTGACAGCGGCGGTCACGAACGATCCAAACCTGTCGCAAGCTGACAAGAGCGCCATGCTGGCAACAATTGCTGCACAGCAAAAAAGCCTGAGTAGCGGTGCGGGCCAATAAAGCCGCAGCAACAAAATTGTAACAATGCTTGAAAATTAACTTATAAGTAATTACTTATAGGTAGGATAGGAACTATCATTGATATGCAGCGTGACGTAAATCGTCCCTGAAGGTGGCCAAAGAGCCCCATGATAGTGTTTTTTTGTAATAATTTTGGAATTATCCCATGGGTTATGGGCCGAAATTACATATTTGAGATCAAAGGGGATCTAATGAAGGGACGGATTAAGACTTTCGTAGTTGGCTGTGCACTCGCCGTGCAGCTCATGACACCGGCTGTTGGCCATGCGGATCAAGGAGCATCAGCTCCAGTTGTTAACCACGATATCGGCAAGTGGGCAAATCTCCTCAATCATTTCGAAGGCGCGCTACATTCATCCGGCCCTGTTTCTACCGGTGTTGCTGCGTGGAAAACCGCAATTGCCCGCATGAAAAGCTTGCCTGCCAAGCAGCAAATTGAAGAAGTGAATGATCTGCTGAATGCCGTTCCCTATGTAGACGACCAGCAGCAATTCGGTTTTAACGGTTACTGGAACGCGACGCCCGAACGGTTTTTGAGTGAAGGCGGCGACTGCAAGGATTACGCCCTGGCCAAATATGCATCCCTGCGTGCGCTTGGTTTTTCTCCTGAGCAACTGCGCATCACGGTCGTCATCGACCAGGCGAGAAACATTCCGCACGCGATCCTGATCGTAAACAACACCTATGTTCTCGATAACCAGAGCCAGGATGTCGTTTCCACCTCGGACATCGGCCGTTACCAAAAGCTGTTCTCACTGAACAGCCGGGGCTGGCGCCGGGAAGTTGGTTAAGCGAAGTTAGTTAAGTTAGCGCTATTCGTGCAGGACGAGAATTTTCTCAAGAATTTTCAGGTCGATGGGTTTGACCAGATGATGGTGGAAGCCCACGCTCTTTGATTTCTCCAGATGCTCTTTTTGTCCCCAGCCGGTCTGGGCGATAAATATCGTTTTTTCCATCCCCGGCATTTTTTTCATTTCTTTGCAGATTTCATAGCCATTGATGTCGGGCATGCCGATATCCAGCAGCACCACATCCGGCGTGTTGTTTTTTACATGGTTAAGTGCGTCTTTTCCGTGATTGACGACGGTTGTTTCATATCCCAGGAGCTCCATTGTCCAGCCCAAGGTCTGGGCGGAGGCAAGATTGTCGTCCACAATAAGCGCTTTTTTAGAGTAATCGCCTGGCGTTTGATGCTCGCTCAATCCGGCTTGGCCTTGAGGAGAACTGGCTTTCGCATTCGTTATCGGCAGAGTTACTGTAAAAGTGGTGCCATGACCCAGTCCCTTGCTCGAAACCCGAATGGAGCCTTTGTGCAGTTCAATAAGGTGTTTGGCAATCGTCAGGCCAATGCCAAGGCCGCTGTTTGTGCGTTCAATGGAGTTGTCGACCTGCGCGAACATCTCGAAAATCTGCGATGTCATGTCCGGCAAAATACCTGCGCCGTTATCAGAGAAATCTATTTCGGCATTGCCTTCATAGGTGCGCACTTGCACGACAATCTTGCCGCCGGGGTTCGTATATTTTGCGGCATTGTTGAGAAGATTTGTAAAAACCTGCGACAGGCGCACAAAGTCGCCATTCAGGTGAATTAAGTCAGTCGGCATATCAACAGTAAGCTGGTGATGTTTTTGCTGAATAAGCGGGGTGGCCGTCTCCACGGCGTTCTGGATAATTTCAGAGAGAACAACATCCTGCTTCTGCAGTTCGATCTTGCCGCGCGTAATCCGCGACACGTCCATGAGGTCGTCGACCAGCCGCACCATCTGGTCGACCTGCCGCTCCATCACCTGCCGTGCACGCACTAAAACATCGGCGTTAACAGTTTTTGATTGCATGAGATAAAGCGCATTGCGTATCGGGGCGAGGGGATTGCGCAACTCATGCGCCAGCATCGCAAGAAACTCGTCCTTCTTCTGGTCGGCATCGCGTAATGTTGCTTCCATTTCCCGGCTCTCGGTCACATCGCGCGTGGTACCAGTGATAGCTTCAACCTCTCCATTTTCGCCGATCACGGGCACAAAGATATAATCGTATATCCTCTTGCCGTTCGTGCCGTTGAATGGAACGTCGCCCCGGATGGGCTGCTTAGTTCTGATGACCTGATCCAATTCGCGGTCATGCATCTCCGCGTGCCAGGGCTCATATCCCAGTTCAAGGCAATTCTTCCCTCTAGATTCTTCCCATGTGCGGCCCCACATTTTTAAAAGGGCCGCATTGGCATAGATAAACCGGTGTTGCAGGTCGAACATGTAAACCAAGTCAGGGGTATTCGACAATGTCGTTTCATATAGCCGGCGCTGGCGGTGAAGGTCGGCTGTCTGTTCTTCAACCAGTTCGAGCAAATGGTCGCGGTGACGGCGCAATTCCGCTTCCATATCGCGTTGTTGCGTAACATCACGAATAACGCCGACAAGGCCTTTCTCGCCATTCGCCAGAGTAAAAGAAATTTTCTTGGTTGCGATGGTAATGTCGGTGCCGCCTGGCTTACGAAGAATTTCTTCCTCATCGAAGGGCGTGCCATTAAAAACTTTTTCATCTCCCTGCCAGAAAAGATCAGCCTGTTCCTTAGGAAATAAATCGTAATCGCTTTTGCCTTTTACCTTTTCTTCACCGCCAAGAAGATTCCAGAAGGCGGTATTGCCTTCGATCCAGCGGTGCTGGCGGTCCTTCACGAAAATAGGGTCCATGACGGTGTCGATGATCGCGCGCAGCGAGTTTTGTGCTTTGTCTAATTCCGCCGTGTGCGCGGCGACTTTACGCTCAAGCGTTTCGTTGGTTTTTTGCAAATCGGCGCGGTCTATTTGTGAGAGCGCTTCCGTGTTCTCGTCGTTCGTCATGTGAACCGGTAGAAGTGATGGTGTATAAAATATATATAAGTGAAGTTAAGGATAGTTTGCTGCATAAGCTCTCACAAGCTATTTTCATACGAAAACATTTATACTAAATAGGTAGAGACAATCTATCGTTATGTTAATTAGAGGCCAGCAAAGTCCTCTCATCCCTATACATACGAAGTCTTTGCGGGATAAAGTGGAAAAAAGTTACTTAACAATCCCTGAGAATAAGATGACCCAACCGCCTTCTTTTTATACAGACCCGGGCAAAATTGCCGATGCCATCATTGCGTCAGTGGGCAACAACATTGTCCTGGGATTGCCGCTGGGGCTGGGGAAGGCTAATCATATCGCCAATGCGCTCGTTGAGCGCGCGATTACGGATCCAGGCTTGCAACTCAAGATTTTCACCGCGCTCACGCTTGAAAAACCTCATGCGAAAAGCGAACTGGAACGCCGGTTTCTTGAACCCGCGCTGCCATGCCTGATCGGTAATTACCCCGCACTCACGTATGCGCAACATTTGCGGGATGGTACGCTTCCCGCAAATATTCAGGTGAATGAGTTTTTCCTTGTCGCCGGGCAATGGCGGAATGTCGCGAAGGCTCAGCAAAACTATATTGCAGCCAATTACTCGCAGGCGCTGTCGTATCTGCTGGCGAGCGGTGTGAATGTTGTGGCGCAGCTTGTTGCCGAGCGGGGAAACGAATATAGCCTTAGCTGCAATCCTGACCTTACAATAGACCTGCTCAAAGAGCGTCAGAACGGCCGCACCAAATTTATTTTTGCAGGCCAAGTGAATAGCGAGTTACCTTTCATGGCAGGTGACGCTGTAATACCAGTGAGCGATTTTTCTTTTGTCCTGAAGAGTACCGAAACGGATTTCGAACTCTTTTCGATACCGCGCAAACCCGTTGATCTGACTGATTACGCCATCGGTTTACATGCGGCAAGGCTGGTGCGCGATGGCGGCACGCTGCAAATTGGCATCGGTTCGGTTGGTGATGCTATCACCAAAAGCCTTATCCTGCGTCATGCAAACAATAATGTATTTAAGAAACTGGTTAGCGATCTAGGAGGCAATCAAACGCCTGCACTTTACAACGATGCGCCTTTCGATGCGGGCGTGCATGGCATCAGCGAAATGTTCGTGGATGGTTTCCTGCACCTCGCAAAGAACGGCATCCTCAAGCGCTGTGTGGATGGTGCGCTTTTATATGCGGCTTTCTTTGCCGATACGCGCGACTTTTATAAAACGCTGCGTGACATGAGCGAGGAAGAGCGGAGACAGTTTCAGATGAAGCCCATTAACTTCACGAATACTCTTTATGATACCGAGGCGCAAAAAAGAGCCGCGCGGGTGAAGGCGAGTTTTATCAATGATACGATGATGGTTAACCTGCGCGGCGCGGCGATTTCGGATGCGCTTGACAATGGGCAGGTTGTCAGCGGCGTTGGCGGGCAGCATGATTTTGTGACCCAGGCTTTCGCGCTCGAGGGCGCACGCTCCATTCTTGTCCTTCCCGCTACACGGCAAACGCAGGGTAAAACTTTTTCTAATATCGTATGGGCCTATAGCCATGAAACGATCCCCTGGCATTTGCGGGATATTATTATTACTGAGTATGGCATCGCTGATTTACGCGGTCAGCCGGATGCGGAAGTCATCGCCCGTTTGCTCGCCATCACGGACTCGCGGTTTCAGCAGCGTCTGCTGACGCAGGCAAAAAAGGCCAGAAAAATACATCAGTCATATAAAATTCCGGAGGCTTACCGCCATAACACACCCGACCGCATCGCGCAGGCGCTTAAACCATCGCAGCAAAACGGCCTTCTGCCGCTATTCCCGTTCGGTACAGATTTTACAGAGATTGAACAGCGCCTTTTGCCGGTGCTGGAAGCGCTGAAGGTTAAATCGTCTTCGCCTGTTGCGATGCTGGGGCTCTTGCTGCGCGGTGTTTTTGCCGGCACGCCTTCTGGCGTTATATCAGAAGGCCTCGCGCGCATGTCACTTTATAAAACCAGCAGCCTCAAAGACTGGTTCTACCAAAAAATTCTTCATGCCGCTTTTCTTGAGGTTTAAGGTGTAGCGCCTGATCCGTCGTGCTTTTCTTTTTCAATCTGGGTGGTACGCAGCTGAGTATACACATAGCGCACCAGTTCATATTCAAACGGCGATCCGGAAGCGTAATAACGGAAATCGTTAGTGTAACGCAGGTCGATCGGGCGCAAGCCATAGGCGATGACTTCATAGGTCGGCGAGTTTCGTACATCTGTCGGCGTAATGAGTGCGAGTGTGGCAAAGTCCACAACCTTGCCCACCGTGTCACGTACGTTAGACGGCCCCAGTACCGGCAGCATCACGTAGGCGCCGGAGTCCGCGCCCCAGTGTCCCAGCGTCTTGCCGAAGTCTTCCTGTTGC